>OHQM01000356.1_pt1 | contig 25089 bp, 20 predicted proteins | sample 1577941 | NCBI WGS metagenome assembly OHQM01 (sample SAMEA3879604, study PRJEB24766) | human gut metagenome | biome: human-associated habitat; feature: feces | place: USA | collected 1985/1987
TGTGCATGGGCCTCGCGTTGGTCACGAGGCCGCATTTCACGGTAAAGGCGGAATTAGCCGGGACGTTGAAATAAAGGGAATTGGGTTCCTTGTCTGTTTTGAAAACCGTCCCGTTGGAAGACGAGCAATTCGCCGGGAGCGGATAACACCTGACGGAAAAAGCGTCAGTTACGGCAGCCAGCCCGGCGGCGTACAGGCGGTTGACCGCTGACGTATCCGTTGCCGCCCCCACGGTCAGAGGGATGTTGATGCCGCCATTGGCGTTGACGGCCCCCGCCGCCGTCAGACCTCCGGCCAGCGTCATGTTGCCGGCGCTATCCGTCAACTTGTCCTGCTTGCCGTTCCACATCTCACGCTCTTGAGCCGTAACATGGACAGTAGTATCAGCTTTATGCGCGTTAAATGTGGAAGAATTAAGCTTGGAAGCCAGAGAAGCGGAAACTTTTTTAATGGAGCCCCAGACGGCAGACAATCCGGCGGGGGCCCCCTTAAAAGACTCCGTCACCAGGGCGGAATCGTCACTCACTTCCACTTCCGCGCCAGGAGCGACAAAAAGCGTCTGTTCTCCTGCCGCACAGGAAGCAATCAAGACGCCTTCCGTGGTAGAAACGGTGCAATCCGTTTGAGGCGTGACGGCATAGGTGATGCCGGGAATAACTGTAACTCTCATAACTGTTTATCAATTCAATGTTCTTCGCATTCCGTTAGATGCAAACTTATTAACCGTATCACTCACGCTCATCCTTCTCTTGGCTGCCGTCTGGGTAGCGTGCTCGCTTCCAGCCTGGGTCTCCGTCGGGGTGGCTGCTGTCTGGGACGTACTCACGGTGGCGGAGGTATTAGCCGCTTCTGCTGCGGCCTGGGCCGCTGCGCTGGCAGCCTTTTTTTGCTCTCTGGAACTCTTAATGGCCGTCGCCCCGCTTACGAGGGAACCTAACAATGCCGTTCCTACTGCTAATTCTCCCATAACATTTTAATTATTAAAAAGTTGATTTTCCCACTCTCCCCATATCGGAAGAACTTTCCTGTTTCCCGCTGTCTTTCCCGCTGCCTCCCCAGTTGTATTTCAACCCCAGCTGTCCCAAAGTGGACAACCCGGACCCTACCAGAGCCCAGCGGGCATACTTGCTGCTGATTCTGGACATCCGGTTCAGATAATCCGCCTGAATATTTCCCAGATTCAAAGAGGTATCACCCTGCCTGCGGTAAGCATTGGCCTGCATCCTGGCGTTCTGGTCGCTGATCGTGTTGGACTTCATCATATTGGCAATAGCCTGTTCAAACACATCCGCCACAGACTGTTCCGCATGAAGCTTGCTCCCCCCGGACGCGTCAAAACCGCTGGCGCCGTTAGCGAGCCTGGCTTCATCCATGGCTGCCGTCTGGTTCCGGCGCATCGTCATCATATTGTCCGCGGCAAGAAAGCTCTGGCTGGCCGCATCGGTCTCCAGCTTATAGGCATTCGCATACGCCTGTTGGCGCTGGGCAATGCCGTTGGCCCTGGCCGTTGCTGCCTGACTGGAATAATTGGCCCCCTGGGCGGACATGTTGAGGGCATCACCCATGGCGCCACCTCCTTTCCCTGCTTCCGCCAGTCACGGTTTCCGGATCCTGATCATTGCTCGCCGTAGAACGTACAATCTTCAGCTTGGCCCGGTACAGCTTCACGTATGCCTCCTGTTCCAAACTCTGGGCCAGCTTCATATTAGAGGTAACGCGAGGCGCAGCCTTGGAAGCCAGCAACAGAGCGCACCCCTCGCAGAAAAACGGCTCGTAATCCGGCAGGCATACTGTATCCGCCAGCACGGAACTTTTATAAGTCAGCGTCATATGGGCCCGCTCCATGAATCCCTTGGCATAAAGCTTGCGCCCGATCAGCTCATAAGCGGACAAAGAACACCCCCTGATCTCCAGGCAATCCGCTGGAAGAGGAAAGGCGCCGTCCTCATCAGGCGTCAGCGTCACCCGTGCCAGCGCAAACGGCCAGCTCGTGTAATCCAGGGCCAGCCCCAGGGCGTGCTGCACTACGTCATTCAACGCCTGATACACAGACGTATCCTCCTTGACGCAATACTCTCCAAGGTAAGATGCCGCCAATCTGTACAACGTCCCTTTATCCATCTGCGTGCCCATCCTGCCCGCATCCGCCTGATTGCCGCCATATATAATTCCCTACATTGCTCAAAGCTGGACGGCCAGCAGCGAAAACGGAGCGTCGCCCTTCACCTTAATTCCTATGCGCGTCCTGTCAGACCACCCGGCATTGGACACCATCCGCACCCAGCCCGGACTAATGGTCCCCGTGCAGGAAATACCCACATACTCCGTCTTGGCCGTGGCAACGGAGATATTATCCGCGGGCGTCTCCGTCGTAATATAAGCATGCAGCACGGATGAGGGAGCCTTCCGCTCGTCGTACTCCATGGAAGAAAACGCCGTGGTCTCCATCGTGGAAACGTAATCCAGGCCGTCTGAATCAAAATAGGGTGAATCCTCGTCCATCACCTCCAGGCGCCGCCCTCCCTCCCGGTTCACCAGCAGAAACATCCGGTCCGCGTTATTCCCGTTGGGCAGCACGCAGGCGCTTTCAATCCTGCCATCCGTGACATAGCGGTGCCACGCATTCACGTTATGGAACGTATTATACGTCATCAGCGCCATCGTGCCGTCCTCCAACACAAAGGATGCCACGCAATAGGGTTTCCGTTGAAGCGTCCCGGAAACAATGCCGCCCGCATCCTTGGTGATATGATCGGCAAAAATCGTCAAATCCTCGGACCTGTAACCCCTCATTTCATCATTGTACCCGTACTGGTACACGCGCCCGGAACCGCGCTCACAATAAAGAACGCGGTCCTGTGCCTGGATGACTGGAATATGGGCCGAACCGGTCCGCCCGTAATTGACGATGCGTGCGGACTTGGGCGTGAGGCCGGAACCGTTGCCGGGGATGACCCACTCCCCATCCTCCGTTCCAAGAAGAAAATCATCCCCCCTGGAATACAGCCAGCAAATCGCCGCCTGCGTGGACGTGGACATCGTAAGCATCAGGGCGGAATCATCCGTTTCCGAATCGTCGAAATTATTCAAATCATCCACGCGTGACATCCAAATTGTCTGCGGCTGCCTTGCAGTAGAAGCCAGCGCCAGGCGGGATTCGTGCAATTCTGCCAGGGAGGCATACCCGTAACGGGCATTGAAAGCGCCCCAGGACCAATCATCCGTCACCAGGGGAGAACTCAACTGCACGGGCACAGCGGATCTGTCCTGATAAAAACCGTCCGCCGTCACCCTTAACAGCATATCGTGCTTGTAGGCGGACACAATCAGCCGGTTGGAGCATTCATCCGGCGGCCAGCCCGCAGCCAGGGAAGCCCCTTTATAGCGGATGGAGGTCAAATAAAGGCGAAGAAAGCACTCCTCCTTCTCCTCCGTGCCCGTGACAATATTATTTTCCGGGGAGCCAATATAGGAAATGGATTCTCCCAGCGTCTCCCAGGAAGCCGTGTGATCGCCGGAATCGTAAGAACGTCGTACCTCGTAAGCGCCATACCAGGTGCCGGAGCAATAAAACTTCCAAGTCCCCTTGCATGGCAGCACATCCCCTACCGGACAGCCCCGGACGAAATGAGAAGAATAATCCTCCGGGGAACTGTACCCGGCAACATAATCATCCGGCGTAAACTCACGGATGCAAGTGTAAAGGGACCAGTACCCGGACTTAATCCGTACCTTATCTCCCTTCTTGTAAGTCTGCCCGCTGGACAGCTCGAAAATGGCGTCCACATCGTCAAACCCCGTCAAATCCTCCGCCCTCAAAAAATTCTCTTTATAATTAGCCGGCGAAGAACAACCCTGCGTGAAATCGTTGGCTCCATTCCAATCTGCAATACAAACAAAACACTCGTGAACCAGATCGGACGCCACGGCAATGCGATCCCCTGCGGCATGGGAGGATGCCGGAGTAATGCCGGATGACCCCGGCCCGAACGTAAACCAGGAGCCAGAGCGAAGCTGGGAGGAAGTCTCAAAAGCCTCCGCCCTGGTCGTGTAATAGGAAACGCGCAACAGATCCCCCGCATCCGGGTCCGTCTCGTCCTCATCCTCTTCCGCGTCGAACTCCACAGAATAAACATCTCCGCTGTCCGTCGGCCTCACCGTAATCTCCCGGTCCCTCAAGTCGGAAGTCTGCCAGGGAGGGCACTTGAACTCATAAGGAGTAAAAGACCACTGGCCGCCCGCGTCCATCTTGAGCTGCATAAGCGGGCAGGATGCCGAGCAAATCAGCAACAGAGCATTGATCTGCAGCCAAGTCACGCGGTCGAGATCGGAATAGCTCCAATCTTGCCCGCCCTCGAAAACCGCCGCCACATCAAACGGAGAATGTCCGTCCCTGACCAGGAGTCTATCCGCGGACAACTCCACCAGAAACACCAGATCCCCGGAATAAGTATAGGGAATCAGCCTCGAATACCCCTCCATGGCCGCGTCAACATGGCGCATCCCCCGTCGCCGTGAAATGCCGCCGGTGGCTGCCACATCGAAATTCGTCAACTCGGAACAGGAACGGGCGTAAACGTCCATGTCAGCCCTCAACGCCATGGAGGGAGAAATCTCCCCTCCGTTAAAAGCAAGTCTCTTCATATCAATAAATCGTATTTAAGAAAGCATCCTGTTCACATAAGAGGCGCGCTCCTTACGCCGCGGCTTGTTGGCCCAGCCCAGCAGCGGAGACACCAGCCCCTTCTTGGCGGCATCCGCAAACGTGCGAAGGGAATCGGCCGCATGGGAACACAAATCATGCAGCGGTTGGCGTGCCAGCGTGCCGTTGGGCCCAGGCGGAGCCAGCCGGTAATTGGACAAGGCATCCACCCCGGAAATAAACTTCACGCCCTCGCAAACGGACGGCTCGGAGCAACGCTCGTGAATAATGCACGTAAGAAGGAACTCCCGCGTGTTATCCACGGAAGCCCAGAGATTGGCGGTGCGCGGAACCCTGGTGACGGAATACCCGGCATCGGAAAGCGCCGCGTCCTGCGGAATCAGGTGAATATCCCTCCTGGCCCCGTCATGCGGCACAATACAGCCCGCACAGCGTCCCCACAAAGCCTCATGCTCCCTCAACACCCCGATATAATGAGAAATCGGTTGCTGGTGCGCCGTGTAATTATCCAGCAACAGCCACTTCCCGCGCCCGTCAGGCTGCACCCACCAAATAGACATGTAATCCCCAATACCTAAATCCCAAACCGTGTAAATGGGCCGGTGAGGATCCGGCTCGAACGCTGCCTTCAGGTGCCCGCGTTCCCGCAGGGTATTTATCTGCGAGGAATAAATGGTGCCGTCCGTAATGGGGTTCAACGCCTCATCCGGCGTAGAAGGATACTCCTGGCGCATCCGGCTGCGCTGCACACGCTCCATGGAGCAATACCAGGCCCGCTGCCCTGATGACAACGTGGTGTTGCACTCCTGCTCAATGTTGGAAAAGTATTTGAGTTGTTCCGCCGTCGGGTGCGCCTCCCCATCCAACACATACTCCGGATGCTTCCACCAGGGAAAAAAGAAAAACTTGAAATCCAGGAGGGAAAGCGGCTTGCCGATCATGTCCATGGCGCCGAGAATCTGCTCGTAATTGATGCCGTACTTGCCGCCCTCGTGCGTGGACTCCATGTAAATACGGCAATTCTTGCCCACCGTATTCAGGGACCCGGTAATAATCTCCGTAGCCCGCACCGGATCATGAGCCGCGATGGATCCCAGCTCGGAAACGTGCAGCAACTGCATCGTTCCGCCGCGCCCGGACGCGCTCACGATTACAGAAGAACCATTGGGGAATACAACGGACTGCTGTTTGATTTTAATTCCGGCGTGATAGGACTTCAACATCCCCCCAATCCGGGCCAGCTCCACATCCAAATCCGTCGGATTCTCCGGCAGGCTGTCCAGCCGTTGAAAGGCAAACGCAATCTTCGCAATTTTCGCCTCCGCGTCCGTAAGGGTCTTGTCCACAATAGCCGCCTTAAACTGCGGGCGAAACATGCACATATCCAGAATCAACATGGCAATATATGTAGAAAGCCCTAACTGACGAACCTTCAAAATATTGTTGCGCGTGTGCGCCGTATCATGCAATTCCCGCTGCGCCCAATTCATTTTGAACCGGACAGGGCGGCCATCCTTATCGACAATCCAGTACAGATGATTCAACCGTGCGGCGGGATTGGAAAGGAACCTTTTCAAAACATCCGCCTGCTCCGGCATCAAAGGAGTATCAGTTGCATCCACAAAGGCCACCATGCCACAGGCGCCCGCTCCGCCGCTATATAGGAAATACTACAATCACCCGGACAAAAAAAGAGGACGGCTTTTCTATTGCTCCCCTTTCTCAATCGACTCCATCACGGCGGAAAAAGAAGTCCCCACCGCCACATTCACCTGGACGGCCTGTTCCGGCTGGGAATACCCTGCCAGCTTGCTGTAAAGCTCCAGGCCCTTCAATTTATCTCCGTCCCGCTCCGCATCCTCCACCACATCCAGTACCCTCTTCATCACCTCCTGCCGCGTCAGGATAGCCGGAAGGTCTTTCCGCAGCACTGGAGCCTGTTCCGTTGCCTGTCTCAAACGTGACAGTTCCGTGACAATTTCCGGCCTTCGTGACAGCCTTGAAGCCTTCTGCCGTGCTGCTGCGTCTGATAAATCACTCCTGTTAAATGCCTTTTTGACAGCCTCGCCCCTTGTCACGCCCGTGACAACCAGGGCGCACCAATCCAATTCCTCCTTGCTCAACCCTCCTTCCGTCATATCTCTCCAATTTGATTCCGCATCCGATTTAACACGCCTCGTCCCTCCTTTGTCAACCTCCACATTTTGCCGCTGCCCAGCTCCTCTCTGTAGGTGATCCAGCGGTCTTTCCTGTCCTGGGCCTCATGAATGAGCATCCGCACGGCCTTGATGCCAAGGCGGCGCTCCAAGGCCAAAGATGACAGCTCCCCTTCGTCTAATTCGAGCAACAAAAGGTACATCGAAATGGAACACTCCCTGTTCTGACGCAACAGGGCGCGCAGAACATTTTTCAGCTTCATCCTTTTTGAGAAAAGAAACTCCGGCTGCTTCATGCGTCACCTCCTATTCCCATTTCCTCCCGCAGAGATGCGATCTCCGCCGCAGCGTCCGCTACATCCACAACGGGCCCTTCCGGCTGCCGTGGTTCTTCGGGTTTCGGTTTCTTGCGGGCGGAGACGGGCTTCCAACGCGTCTCCTTAGCCCACCTTTCGGCATGCGTCAAAACGTCGCCGAAGCACTCCCAAAACTTTTTACGGCTGTCCGGACGCCAAAAAGCCTTATTGCTCCGGTCATGCGTCAAGCCGCTGGCGTAGTAAGCCTTGAGCATCTCCATATCCCGCGGCGTCACCCGCCCCTGCGCGGACCGGTAAGCCTCAAGCGCGGCGGCCTGCTCAAGGGCGGTTGGCAAAGTCCGGAACCAGGATGGGTTAATTGCAAGGGTGGCAGCCATGAACCGGGCAGCACCGGGAGACGCCCCCAGGTCCGCATGGTTGTCGGCGCAGCGCATCCGGTTCGGGATAGGGGAGGCAGGAGCAGTGGGCGGCTCGCTACAAACCACCGTGTTATCTCCCCCTGCATTATTTTCTTGTTTATTCGTTTCCGTCTCCGTCTTCGTCTCCGTCTTAGTGTGCATATGCTGTGCATTTGATGCGCATGTGCTATGCAATTCTTGTAACTCTCTGATAGAGTTATTTTCTTCAATTTTGCTTATAACATGATTAGCATCTACTGTACACCTGATACGCATATGTTCATCAGGTGCAGGGTATTTGCTCTTCTTGCTCCGCACCTGCTGTCGGAAGTTGGTCACTTCCAGATATTCCTTTCCATTGACGGAGTACAGGACGACGAGCCGGGCTGCCTCACAGGATTTGAGGCAACGTTGAACGGAATCCTCCCTCATGGAGTCGAGTTTCAAGGGGTACAGGGCAGAGCGTAGAACAGACGAACGGGCGTCAAAACGTCCAAAGTCGTCTACAACGGAGAGCAAGCGGCGGAAAAATACCTCCGCTTCCCAGCTCAGAGAATTAACCGCTTCGCTGGTTAAAATCCCTTCTCTGATTATTCTATTTGGCATATCAAAAAAGCGTCAGTTGGGGGTTGTAGATTTCATAAATACCAGGAAGACGGTCTTCCCGCGGCGGTGCCCGAACAAAGGTTCATGGCTGGCCAGCTTCAACACTTCTGCCGTGCTGACCTGATCCTCACACCATTTGAACACCAGAACGCCGCCCGGTTCCAAAACCCGGAAACACTCCCGGAATCCGGCCTTCAAATCATCCCTCCATGTCTTCCGATCCAGTTTTCCGTATTTCTTGGCCAGCCAGGACGATTCCCCGGCGTGAATCAGGTGCGGAGGGTCGAACACGACAAGGCGGAACGTCCCGTCGCTGAAAGGCATCTCCCGGAAGTCCCCGACGACGTCCGGCTTGATTTCCAAGGTTCGCCCGTCGCAAAGCATGTGCGTTTCCTCCCGACGGTCCATGAACACCACATCGGGATGGCGGCGGTCAAACCAGAACATGCGGGAACCACAACAGGCGTCAAGAATGGCTTTCATGCCTCCATCCTCCTTTCCACAATCTGAATTCTCCGTCCGATATACCACATGACGGGCACGGCCATGCTGTTTCCCACAGCCTTATAGCGGTGGGAATCCGGACAATCCGCGGCGGGCTTGCCCCTCCACGGAATCAATGTCCAGTCATCCGGGAACCCCTGCAAACGCTCGCACTCCCGCGGCGTCAGACGACGCACGACATAGCCGCTCTGAACAAACGTCACGCCGGCGTGGGACGCACTGCCGCAGTCTCTGGTTAAAGTCGCTGTAATGGACGAATACCTGAAAAAACCGTACCCTGTGTTGATAACGCCTTGATCATAACACACCTCCGGAGTCTTGCCGCCCGCCGTCAGGGTGTACATGGGATCTCCCACGTCTCCCCAGCCTTTCCCGGTCACGTCGTTATCGCTCTGCCGTATGGCGTTGCGTATGTCCACAGGCAGGCACACGCATTGATTGACGGCTCCGCCGCCATGACCGCTCCGCAATGTCGGAGCCACGTCAATAGAGGCGTCCCGTCCCGCGTCGTTCTGGGTAAAAACCACAATCGGTGTATTGCCGCCCCCCGTGCCGTACTTGGCCGACACGGTGGAGCAGACATCTCCCATTTCTCGGACGCGGGAATCCTGGGCGTGGTTTTCAAATACTACCAGATTTTGACACTCGTCCCCCGCTGGTCCGCCCGTCCCTTTCGCCCATTTGGACGTGACAGAGGGCGCCACATCAGGCACCAGGTACGCCCCCCGCTGCCTGAAAATCTCCTGGTCGCTCATGCCGACTCCTGACTTGTGGGCGAACAAGGTGGGGTGGACTCGTCCCCCATCCCAATGCGAGCCCTCAAAGCGGCTTCCAGCATCTCCGGCAGCTTCTTTCCACGCCTTTCGGCACGCCTCAAGATCCCCCGGCACGCGTTCGCCGACAGGTAATAGCGCGTCGGCACAGGCCCAGTTTCCAGCACCTGCCACAGCCAGGACAAACACACGTTTTCGTCGCTGGGGTACTCGGTGCCATTGGGCGTCAAGCACCCTCCACGCCACGGTTCTTTTTGGTCCGGCCACCACACCGCTATTGGGGTGCTTCCTCCCTCCCCCTGGAGGGATGACGGGGGCGTCAGCTCCGCAAAGAGCGCCCAAGAAGCATCCAAACGCATTATCCGGCGTAGATAAGACTCCGGGGACATTTTCCCACAAGACCCATTTAGGGGCAAAGTAGTCAGCCATGCGGCAGAAGGTGAGGCAGAGGTTTCCCCGGTCATCTCCGAGACTGCCGCGCTTTCCGGCGACGCTGAACGCCTGGCAGGGGGTTCCTCCGACCAAAAGGTCAATTGCTGGTATATTCCATTCATGGTATTTTGTCATATCGCCGAGGTTAGGAATGTCCGGAAACCGCTCGGCGAGGACGGAGGACGGAAAAGGTTCAATTTCGGAAAAAGCCACGGGTTCCCATCCCAGGGGTTCCCATGCCACGGATGCGGCCTCAATTCCGGAGCAGACGGAGAGGTATTTCATTCTCCCCTCCTTTCCAGTATCGCCGCTTGCTCGTCAGTGATATACTGCCAGCTCTGCGGCGGACGGGTCAGGCCAATGGCAGAGAGTGGTACAGCATGAGGTAGCCGGACGGGATACCGGACGACCCAGGTGAAGCAAGGAATATAATGAAAAATGTGTTCTTCCGTTACGCACGCCGACTTGCAAACGGCTGATAAACTATCTGGGGAAACCTCTTTATTTATTGTTAAACAAAGAGCAAGTCTGCACTTGCCGATAATTGCCCGCTCTCCGTCCTTTCCGGATTCGTAAAGCCATATCGTTTCAAATTCTCTACCCCTAAGGCGAGGCATGTTTTTCCGTAATTCCAATGTCTTTTCGCCGGACAGAATTTTCCCAGAGAAAGGCCGCCTGACGGATAAGAGGATGTTAATCATTGCTCACTCCTTTCTCAATCAAGGCTTTAAGTTCATCAAATACTCGCAGACGTGTATGATTTTTTGTCGTGCAAATAAGGTGCTGCGCCCACCGGGCATGCCGTTTCGTGGGGTACTCCATGCGATAGCGGGCGATAATCCCTTTGTGGTGCACAATCGCGGCCTGAACTTCATATTTCCCATCGTCGATTTTCTTCATGGGGCAGACCTGCTGGACGATGATGTGAGGGTTCCGTTTCATTATTCGTTCCCTCCTTTCTGATCGAGTTCCCAATATTTATAAGTCTCATTCTTAAAATCTACGCATTCGAAACAAGGAGACTTATCGAAAGGACTGGTACAGTATTTACAATTATCACAACTTTTGTTGACCTTCTCAGTCTGTCCAAGTTCCCAATATTTATAAGCCTCAATCTTCTCAATCTCCCACGGCCACAGCTCCACATCGTCCTGCCGCACGGGTTCAGGCGGCCCGGAAGCCATTTCCAGATAAAGAATTCCCCGGTCTGCGTTCTTTCCAATGATCTTTTTAGGATGCCGGTCTTCGTAGAGTTTCACTTTATCCCCCGGCCAGACCCTCATGATGGGTGGGAACAGGGAAACAAGCCTATCCATATCTTCAATACATGCCTTCTTGGTTTTCCAAAAATGGGAACTCTGGAAGAAACAATTGTAGCAACCAGCAACCCAGTCGGTTGTTATTCCATGGACATCATATCCTCGAATGGGTTTCAACGGTACACCGCAAATAGGGCATTTAGGCGTTTTCATCGTCCCTCCTTTCAAACACGATTTCCACCTGTCCGGCGCGGGTAAGATCATGCACGCGGTCAATCCCCAGGCAACGCAGGGGGCCGTCGTCAATCTTCATGGCCTTGCACGCCCCGTCCTTATAATATTTACAGCGCGTCAGGACATTATCATCATCGGGCGGGTCTCCCTTGAAATACCAGATTACCCGGTAGTGAGTGGGTACAAACTTCTGCCCCTTCAGGGCTTCCCAAGTGATTGCCCACGCCATCGTCCGGGCACGTTGTTTGGCAGACACCTTCTTCTTGTTTGCCACAATGGCCCCCCTCTGCGTGAGGGGAGTCTTGGCGTTAGGCGAGAGTTCCCGCGGCGTATGGGGCAAGGTAATGGTCAATGTGGTCATCATGCCGCACCTCCTTCCACTTCCTTCACGGAACCCTTTGTGGTTTTCGATTCGCCATACTTCGCCAGCAGCTGCCGCAGCCATTCGCGGCTGGCCTTCGTGGTCGCCTTCGGATCCGCCGCTTTACGGACCGCGTGCACCAGTCTGTCCAGTTCCGTGATGCCGACTTTGCAGCATCCGGCAAACGCTTCCGCCGTCACCTCGTCCGGGAACACGGCATTCAACGCGGAAAACGCCCCGGAAGGATCCGTTACTGTGAAACTGGGGCGTCCGGGCGCCATCTCAAAACCGGGAATCAGGCCGGCGGCCACATCCTGTTCAAACCGGTAATCCACAGCAGCCGCCCATTTCTTTGCCGTCTTCGCCAGGCGGTAAGCCTTCACCTTCTCGGCAGGGGAAAACAACTCCCACTTATCCCTCTCCGTAGTAATCAAAGACGCCTGCTCCACCAGGGCCGCTGCCTCATGGCACACAGCCTTGGCCCGGCAATACCGGCAAGCTTCCTCGCTGCAATAGCGCGGGGCGTCCGGATACATCGCCATGCGGGCGATGTCTAAAGACCGCTCCGCAGCCCATTCGATGCTTTCATCGTCATAATACGTTACGGAAGCAGGCCCCGCCACCCGCGGTTGGATGACAGCCGCGTAAATGCCACTGTGGCTGATCCCCTCTTCACGGGCTTTTTGAGCCGCCAGTGGAACCAGGGCTTCAAGCTGGCGGTTCGCCTCGGCAGGCTCCACCGCCACCCGGCCGAACTTCCAATCCAGCACCAGAAGAAACCCGTCGCATCCCGCGCTCACTCGGATCAGCGCGTCCCACTGTCCGGAATACTCGCCCCCTTCAATCCAGTCGGACAAAAAACGGCGTTCCTCGGTGGATATAAGAGAAAAAAAAGCATCGGGACAATCCTTCAAAATCTTCTCTTTCACTTTATCCAGCAGCCTTAGCGCACGTTCACAAAGCTCCACCTGCTCATCATTCAGCTCGGCAACCTCATACTCCCGGCTATTCAGAAACTCATGCCAGGAAAACCCCATTCCTTCTTCGGCTGCATCATCCTTCAAAAGAAGATACTCCATATAGCGGTGCAACAACGTGCCTTCTGCGGCCGCCTCGGAACTCTCGTCGGGACAGGACTTCTCCATCGTAAACGAGCCGGGGCACAAAGCCAGCCGCCCAAACGCGGAGGCGGAGGGTAATCCTTTACGTACATCTTCAACAGTATCAGTCATTGTCTCGTCTCCTTCCTATCCGATAAGGGGTTTCAGCCTGTCAGGGTTAGCCGCCAGCTTTTCCTGCTGACTGGCGTTCAGTTCAAAAAATGAATGAAACTTGCCTTTGCTGGCCTTTTCAACAGCGGCATTCAACTCCTCTTCCGTGCAAGACAGGGCTTCCATCAACCGGATATGAGGAGGGGGAATCTCCGCGTCGCTTTTGCCGGGGATCTTCGCGGCAACTGGGAGACGCGGGGAGTCAGCAACCTTCTCGGCATCCACAACGTCACCTCCGGAAATCTCCCTGGACTTGAACAGGGGCGGCTTAATATCCGGCTGGCTCTTGCCGGCAATATCTTCCGCCTCTCCCTCCACGCTCAACCCGTTCAGGACTTCCGGGCACTCCGTCCGGGCGAAAAACGCCGCAGCCCTGTACCTGTACATCAGTTCCGGCATGGTGGCCCACTTGCTACCGTTCTTTTCCAGCCATTTTTCTTTCTTCGCCATTTCTTCCGTCACCCATACGCCGCGGCACTCTTCGCCGGTTTCCTTCTTCGTGGCCACCAGGCGCATTTCGACCAGCCTTTCACCAGCGCGGCGTTCCTCGAACTTGATGCCGGTAAACTTTCCGCAGGTCTGGATAAGAGCAATGGCGAACTTGCCCGACCAGGAAGGAGTCCCATGGACCACGTAAAGGTTCTGCATCACCATCAGCGGATCCATCCTCAGCCGTAAAGCGGTATTGATAGCGATAAAGCAGGAACCGGGGTTGTTTTGGTAGGCAGCCGGAACCATGCTGGAGGATGCAAGCATTTCGGCGGCCTGCGTCGCCATCTGGAACTGTTCACTGTTAGCAAACGCTCCCAGAACGGACAGTTGCTGTCCTTGCTCTTGTAAAGTCAGGGATTCTGTTGTAGTGGTATTCACGTTATTAGTATTCTATTGGTTATTGCTTCCTCATGCCGTGAGGGCGGGACGGTTTTTCCAAACCGTCAAAAGCTTTCATGGGGGTGGGAGACTCCGGGCAAAACCCGGAATGCGGGCTCTTGCCGGCCTGCAGTTCGGCGTTATCCAACTCCACCGCCAGCCAGAACAGGCTTACAGCGGAAAGACCAAAGGAGCAGGCTCCCAGAAATTTGAAAAAGAGTTTCATTTTCCGTTTGTTAAAAGAAATTGCTCAACCTGCCTCATGTTGTAGCGGTAATCGCTCCGTCTGCCACCGGGTTGGAGCTGGCCGCCGAATCTTTTGATAGCGCCTTCCCTCACCCCCTTTTCCAAATAAGGAGTAATACCGCTCAAGGAATAGTGGAACCGTGCGGCAACATCCCTCGCGCTACCATACTCGTCCACCATGGAACACATTCCCACGCTCGCCGCCTCCGGGGAGGAAGGAACAGGAGAAGAAGCAGCCTCTTTAAGCACCCTGGCTATGGTTTCCAAGGCATCCGCCAGACTCTTCAACGTTTTTTCATTCGTGCTCATGTTCGGTTAATTAAAATGGCCGCCCGGACGGGACTTTACGCCGCCCCGCGCCTGCCAGACCGTATTACTCTTTTCCGTTTCGATTTGTGTTTTGGTTTCAGGCCCCACCTGGGCCGGGCGATTAGTTAAAGCTCGTGCCAGCCGAGCAGCTTCAATTCTTCGATAAGGGCTTCTTCCATTAGGCTGCCGGCTTCTTGGGGTTCTTCGGACGGGGGAGATCGCGGGCCGGGGTTAGTACAAACCCAAGCCTTTGAGCTTCTCGGATAAGAAGGGACTTCATTACTTCTTTGGGACGTATTCCTTGCTCGGCATAGGCCAGCAGACAGTTCTTGATGCCGTCCTCCATTTCGCTGAATTTGATGATTGAGTACATGGCGTGTTACGTTTGATGAATACAATTTGCACCATCGGCTGACATTTTGCAAGATTTATTCTCACCTTTTGCTGACAATTATTTTTCATCAATCGTTGACATATCACCCAAATGATGTATTATCAACGTATGACGCCGACCAAGGAAGACATAAAAAAATGGCTCAAGGACTCCGGAAAATCCCGCGAATGGCTCGCGGAACAATGTGGAGTTGGTAAAAGGGTACTTGATAATTGGTTAAGTGCAGCGCGTCCAGTCCCTTCAAAAGCCCTTCTCATCATTCAGCGTCTCATGACGGATAAAATTTCTCCCATCCCCCCCCAAGTGGAGATTGATTTCACGGATGAGGAATGGGAGGTAATAAGCGCAGCCATGACCGCCACCCAGCAAACGTTCATGGAGTTTATCAACAGCGCCTTTCGTAACGCGCTCAAAGAGTTTGCAGACATAGCCCTTCAAAACGCCGCCAAAGAAAAAGAAGCCGCTCGTAAGAAATTTACCCCAGTAGAAACATTTACAGAACCGGTCTTGGAAGCCCAGGGACGAATCATCGGCAACATTGCCGCCGGCAACCTGGCGGATGGAGACACCATTCCGCAGGACATCCGGCTATACCGTGAACTGGAAAAAGGGGAATACCTGCTGCGCGTGAACGGCCACTCTATGGAACCTTCCATTCCGGACAGCTCCGTAGTCATCATGAAAAAATACACCATCCCCCCCATCCCCAAACCCGGAACCATTGTTCAATACCATGATGAACGCGGCGTGACGCTCAAAAAACTGGTCCGCAGGAAAAACCCGGAAACCGGCAAAATGGAATACACCCTCCATCCTATTAACCCTGCCTTCGGAGACATCGAACCCATGGACGGCGGAAAAATCTCCGGGATATATGTAGAAACCCTGGACAAGTGGGAGAAAGCTTGAATAGTAGAAAAATGAAAGTGAAATCCGAAATTTGGTGGATTGTTGGAATCTCTTTTATAGTTTTTATACTTACATTTTTCTTCAGTCCTATTCTCTCATATCTCACAGGAACTTCTCAACCCACATGTGCTGGTGGATTTGGAGATCAATATGGCGTCTTAAACACTCTTTTTACAGGATTAGCCTTTGTTGGTCTTATTGCTACTATTCTTTTACAAAGAAAGGACTTGGAGTTACAGCGCAAGGAATTAAAACGACAGTCGGATGAATTTGAAACTCAAAATAAATTAATTGAAACACAACAATTTAATTCATTCTTTTTTCATCTATTCAATAACATAGTAAATCTTAAAAAAGATATTAATAACATTTTAATAGAGTATGAGTATAATCCAAAAAATAAAGGAAATTCATTAGATTTAATTTTACAAATTATTGGGGACTATGCATTTGAATGTTATAAAGACCATAAATACAATATAATTATTATAGACAATACAATCAAAAAAATTATTCCTAAAATAACACCTCTAATAAAATCTCTGTATATTACAACGGACTTAATTCTAAAAAACAAACATTTATCGGAAGAGCAAATACAAAATTATTTAGATGTGATATTTGGAATATTTACAGAAGAAGAATCAAAGGCTGTAGATTTTTTTTGGCACTATCTTAATTATGATCTAATTGAAAATTTAGAATATAGAAAAAATATTATTCCTTATAGTGAAAAAGGGCTTACAGAAAAAATAATTTCAGATATTAAAAACATGCCGATTCAAATGCCGGTTCAAATGCCGATATGAAAACCAAACAATTGACTATTTTAAAATTTGGCTTTATCTTGATACAATTAATTTTTTTATCTCTTCATTAATAGCTTTGCCTCTTGGCTTTCGGGTCAGGAGTTTTTTTGTTGTTCTTTGTCCAAAAAATGGATAGCGTACGGGCATGTCTATGAACGATGATGACGCTCCTATAGAAAAAAAGAAACCTGGTCGGTTCGTATCCTTCATTATCCTATCTATTGCTTGGGTTCTTGTTTCAGGTTGTTGGCATGCTTACCAACTCATTACCAACACATATACTCTTCCCGGGAACATCCTTTTCATTTTTGAATATTTCCGTCCAGAAAATATGGATTATAGAACCATAAATAAACAAATAATCTTCTTTTTTCTTTCTTTGAATGAAATAGGAGTCGTTATTCTTAATTTGCTTCCAGCCTTCCTTATTCAAAGGGGCATCATAAAATTATTTTGGGGTAAACGCTCCAATTAAAAGACTTAGCTACTTCTGACTCCCAACCCACTTATCCCAATCCGCCCATTTTGAGCAATATCATTAGTAATGATGTTGCTCATATCAACCTCACTTCCCTTCCAATCTTAACGGGAGTCCTTTCATGGCGCGAAGGAGGAACTCGGTCAGGTTGAGGAAAGCGGCGGCGGAATAGGCGGCGGCTTTGAATTTGGCCCCTTTAGGGGAGGAAGCACCGCCCAGTGCTGCACCGAAAGCGGCCATGCGCAGGGCGCCCATGAAAGCCAGCGGAAAATCCTCCCAATCCTTATCCTCCCCGTCAAAAAGCCTGACGAGATCTTTTCCGGCCCGTTCCAGATTATCCCAGGAAGCGAACGGAACAAGGGAAGTGGTGGCCGTGTAATAGCGGTAGCCGCACAGGGAAGACATGCCGCGGATGGCTCCGCCTGCCAGCGCGCCCAGGAAGGGGATGCCCTGCAGGGGACCCTGAACGGCGTCAATAAAAATGTGCCACCATTCCCGGCGTTTACGGCGTCTTTCATCATCCGTGAAAAAATTAAGCATGGCGCTCATGGCCGCCAGCAAAAGGCCGTGGGCGTAAAACATGCTGACGGACTTCGCCTTATTCTTCAGGCCGCCCTGCTTCCAGAGGGCAACGGTCTCCGCAAAAGTATTAATACTCTCACCCCCCAGGAAAAGCATGCCGACATTCCAGACGGATCGCGTCTGCGCCGCCAAGGAACGCTGCTGGGGCGTCATGGGCTGGGCCTTGCGGGAAAGGGAAAGCTCCACCTCCATCATGGCGCGCCTGTCCGCCTCCTCCCTGCTTAACCCGGGATGCCTCTTCATCTCCTTCCGGTAAACGGCGTCATAAAGAACGGCGGAACTCACGGCATTCAGGCCCACATCCGTCTGAGTCAGCAGATTCATCCCTTTCACATTCAGCTTCTTCCATGCTCCGGAAGCGGACCTCCCCGCCTCATCCGCGCTCATGGCCTCCCGGATGACAGCCGTCCCGGTCGCATCTCTGGCGTCCAGGGCGGCCCGCTCCATCAATGCGCGCGGGGAAAGAACCAGCCTGCCTGCCGCCATGCGGGCCATACTGGCGGCCCACTCATGGGGATCAATCTCATCCGAGCTGAAAGCCGCGTTAATCAGGGCGGTGGACTGCTTCATCCACGTCCCCACGCGCCCCGGCAACAGGGTAATGGCCGCTGCGGAACTGATGCGGTTCAAACTCTTCTGCATCTCCAAAAAACCGCGGACGTTGCCTGCCATCCCTTTATCGAAGGAATCGCACCAGACCAGAAGCTTATGGAGCGCGTCCCGTCCAATAACCTTCTCCAGAACGCGCGCGCCCTGCGCCCCGTACTCTCCCCGGTAATTGATAAGGGCGCGCATATCCCGGCTGATCTCCGAGCCATGCAGGTAAACATCCTGTTCATTCATGGCGGCGTAATAAGCCGTCAGCACGTCAATAGTCAAATCAAGGTTGGCCTGGTGTTTCTTCCGGGCGTGGATAAGCCCGAACTTCCCTCCCGTGGCGGCATCCCCGTAAGAAGCCGCATCCATGATAGACTTGTCAATGGCTTCAATACCTACATCGAAAAACGCCCGGAAATAATTCTCTATCAGAGGGAAGGGAGTTCCATAACGCTTCTCGGTCATCTCCTTCACGGCCATCCCCCGTTCGTTCAGCTTTTCCCGGAGAGCGCGGGAAAACTCCATCACGTCTTTCCCTGCAAACGCCTCCAGGGCTTCCAGTACGTCCTGCGTAAACCCTTTCAGGCGCAGCATCTCCTGATAATCCTCCTGCTGGGAAAGCAGGAGGATATAAGCCGCCTCCATCCGGCTGATATTGTTGAGACGGTAGGACTGGGGTTGATAAGGCCTCTTTTCTTTGCCCCACTTGCTGCCCTTCCTGGCCTTTGCGGCGTGCTCGGCAACATATCTCTTCTGGCTTCCGTAACGTTCACGCTCTTTCTCCGTAAACACGGCAGCATCCTTCTCGCTCCACACTCCATCCCGCGCATCCGGCCAGACGCGCCTGATTTCTTCTTTCAGCCCCTCGTCCATATCTTCCATAAAAAAAGCAACATGGGCAAGGGTCTTAGCCGCGCCATGCTTACGGACTTTGCGGCGGATCAGACCCAGGACGCCCGCGCGGTACTCCTCTCTGGCCTTCCCCTGCCAATCCGGTTCCTGCTCCGTAATGGTCAGGCCGGTATCCGCGCCCCTGCGCTGCTCGTAAATCCAATCCGCTATCTCGTATTCGTCCGTCGTGCGGATGACGCGCCCGGCAGCCTTCTTCACGAAATCAAGCGCATCTTTCTCCGCGGCCTGCTTCTGCACGGCAAACCGGGCCGCCCGGCGTTCAAAATCTTTGGCAATCCCCCTGAAAGCGGGCACGGACTGCAACGCCTGCATGTACTGGCTGAAATTCATCAAATACCCAACCAGGGACATGGGGCCGGACGGCAACGTCTTCAGGCGCGCCTTTTTCCTGCTGGACGCCATGGCCTGGTCATCCGTATTCCCGGCGGCCGCCAGCACGGGGCGGAGCATATTCTCAACCTCGTTCCTCTTGCTCTCAGCGGCGTTCTCCCAGGCCTCTCTTCTGGTGGCGATAAACTCGCCCAGGGCGCGGGAGGCATTCTCCGCCGTCTCCACATTCATCTTCTCATAACAGGCATAAGCTTCAAAAGTCGCTTTAGTCACCGTCAGGGTGAGAGCGCCGCCCTCCGCATCCGTTGTCTCCACGGTCACAAAATCCTGTGGCTTAACGTCTTCCCAAAGAGTGCGCCCTTCCTGGCCGTCTGCGGAATCTCCATCCAGAACTTCCGGGAAACTCCTGCGGAAAAAGGCGTCATATTGGGCGGGGGTCATCTCCAGCAATCGCAGACGCTCTTCCAGCCTCCGGTAACTCTCCGCGTCCATCTTCCCGCGCATCGGCTTCCCCTGCGGACTCGTCCGCGGAGCCACGGAAGCCGCCACGCGGCGGATGCGCCCCAGCGTCCGGTCCTTCCGGAAGCGGTCAATCTGCTCCACCACGCGCTCCATAAACTTCCCCACAAGCCGGAACACCTTCTGCTCCCCGTACTCCTCCAGAAACTCGGCCCCGTGCTCCTCAAACAACCGGCGCCACACCTCCTGTTCCACCCCCTTGCGAGCCGCTAGGGCGGCCCTGTTATCCGCGTCCGGAGCAGAATCCAGCTCGTAATCGGCCTGCCGTTCGGCAATCTCCCTCCGGGCCTCCTCCACCACATCCTCCAGCTCCGGCCTCTTCTCCGCCCAATTGACAAAACTCCTGCCAATGCTCCCCTCCATAATCTCCGGCCACCTCTTCATCGGAATCGCTTCCAACGCGCTGGCCACCGCATCGCCCGGCGCCATCTTCCCGCTATTCCCGTAAAGCAGGGAAAACACATTCAGCCAGATCTTGTAAGGTTCCAGCCCGAACCCGTAAGAATCAGGCAAATACCGCTCCACCGTGGAAATCAGCTCCTGCGCCTCCGCCAGCAGCTCAAGGCCGCGCTCCCGGTCCCCGGTCTCAAACAGGCGCAGCTTACTCACGGACCGCTGCGTGGCGGCCCGCATCCTGAACACCATCTCATCGTAAAGCCAATCCCCGTTCGGAGCCAGAACCTTGCCGGCCATCCGTCCAAACCTCCCGGCCCCGAACGTAATGCCGCCAAGCTCTGTAATATCCCCCGTCAGCGGAATCGAAAACTGCGGAGCGTCCAGCAGCCGGAACCCGTTCAGCCCGCTCATCAAGACCCCCTCGCTATTCTTCTCAAACGTCCCGGCAAGCCGCGCCTCCTGCTCCCCGTGGGAAAAAACATACACAAACGCCGGCTGCAACGTCCCAGCCTCCAGCTCCCGCTTCATCCGCTCCAGGCGGGGTAGGGCCGCCTTCGCCCAGTCGTCGCCCCGGCCCGCCAGCTGGCTCATGCTCCCGCCCAGATAAGCAAGCGCCTGTTCCCGGCTCATGCTCCCGGCCCCCTGGGCAAACCCCTCATACCCCTGAATCACATGCTGCACCTCGTGTAAAATCGTATCCAGCACCATGCCGGGAGCCGCGTTCTTCCCGCCCCGTGCCACATTCACGGCAATATAATGCTCCTGCGGATCGGTAAACCCTCCCGTGCTGCTCCCGCTGTCCCGGTAAAAATCCACCCGCAGCCTCCGCAGCTCCGGGTAGGCCCGGAACAACTCCGGAAAATCCAGGGCCGCGGCCAGGGAAACATTCACATGCCCCCCCTCGCTCACGCTGACGTGCTCCTTCCTCAACCGCACCCCGCGGGAATCAATAATCGCCTTCCGCTTCCCGTCCGCCGGATCCGTGTAGGAAAGGCCGTTATTGTGGTACTCCTGGAAAGATTCTGCCTTCTCCCCAATAATGGAAAACGTCACCCCCGGTTCCGTGATGACAGCGTTATCCGCCTCAAAATGGCCGTCCCGGAACAGGCCCTGTTCCTGTGCTGAGGCTATAGAAAAAGAAACAATCGCCTCACCTGGAAACTCCAGCGTATCATTAAACGGCACAGCCTCCCGTTCCCGTGCCGTCATATCCCGGCGCTTCTCCACATTCCTTGCCTCTATTTCCCCGGCCAGACGCTGGTAAAGGTCAAACGGCTCCAAATCCTTCAATTGCCGCACAACAGCTTCTTTCCCCCTGTAGAGCTTTTCCAGCTCCTGCCAGATCCTCTTTTCCTCCCCGGGAAACCTCATCTTGCGGGAAACCGTTGCCTTCACCATCTCAATCTGCCGGTCTATCTGCTCTATGGTGACAGCATCCACATTCACCCCGCCGTGAAGCAACATCCCGGCGTAACAAAGCGGCAATTCACAACCTTCGGCATCTTTCCCCATCGTTAATTTGCCGTACTCCGCATCCTGTGCGACAAGCTTATTATACTCCTTCAAAAGCAACTCAATAGCCTGCCTTGCCATCACATCCACATCCATCACCTCACGCACGGCAAACCGCTCGGACATCTTCTTAATAGCCTTCGGATTCCTTATCAACCTGCGTATCCGGCCTAAAGCGTCCAAAGCCGCATCACGGGCTAAAAGCCAACTCCTGCGCCGCGTCTTCGCAATAATATCCCCTGTGATCCTGTTGCGTTGATAGCTAAGAACCCTCTCCGCAAAGCCAGAATCCCCCCCCTCGGCAAAACCCTCATATTCCTGAATCGCATGCTGAATCTCATGAAGCAACGTGGAACGCTGATTCCAAAGCGGCCCCAGGCTGGACAAATTGACGGCAATGGAGTCATCCTGTGAATCATACCATCCTGCCTCCTGCCGGTTGCGATCCTTAAACACATAAACAGGCATCTTCTTCAAGCGAGGATAGGCATCATACAACTCGGAATAATCCAAATAATCTGACAAAACGCCTTCCTTCCTTGGATTCTTCAAATAGCGTATATCCTCCGCCAAAAGATCCAGTCTGGAAAGATAAGGCATTCCAGGCGCAGTCTTCAGCTGTGCCTGGCTCGCGTCAATCTCCGCCCGCAACTTACCGTCATCCCTTCCGGCGAAAGCCTTTTCGGCATACTTCTCCCAGGTGGCAGCATTCGGGCCTATCACGGAAAACGTAATATCCGGGTTCTCGCTGTCAAACGTCCCCCGGTTATCCGTGGCAGACTTGATCTGATTCGGCTCAAAGGCGATGTACTCCGTCCATTTACCCAGTACAGCAATGAGTCCATCATGTCCTCTTTCTTGAGCACTATCGGCTATCTGGGCCGCTCCTGTCGCATACGGCCGGAATATTCCAAACCTGTCATCTTCATGAAAATTCCCATCCCAAATATTTAAATAATCGCCTATCTCTTCAGCAGACTTGTAATCATTAAAAATAAAAGGATTCCTGATATTCAGAAACAGAGCCAGCTTCTTGTTCCCGTACGGAGTATTCTCCATATTGGTAAAATAAAATCCTCTGCCCCATAAACCATAATCAGTAGCAGATCCAATCTTGGCCTTGTCAAACACCGTGAAATCACCGTATGTCCCATGATACACCACCAGCGGCTCCCCATTCTCGTCCACTACCTTGGAAGCGTTCTCCGGGTCATGCTCCCAATCGCCAAACCAACTCTTAAACGCCTCCGTGCGCACGGACAACCACTGGTCTTCCGTCAGATTCGTATCCTTCCCATTCGGAGCCTTCATGAACGTCCCGTCAGACTCCGCCTTCTTCCTGACAGCCGCCTTTTCCTTCTCGACAAAAGAACGGTAAGAAGATAAATTACGGGTAGAAACCCCGTCCTTGAAGGGTGTAGAGAAACGGCCTTCCCGGCTAGTGGCTCCCCTAGTGGCGGGGTTTTCTATTGTAAGCTCAAGAGTATAAAGAATATTTTCCCTCTCTTCTTTAAGAGCAATCGCCGAAACATTAACATCAAACGCTCCTATCCCTTCAATATCTACTGTATTGAAAAAATGATAGGCTCCGGATCGTGAAGGGTTATTCTTGTACGACTCTTCAAACAAAGCATCCTCCGCATTCTCAAACAACTCATGAATGCGGGTGGCCGCCGTATAATGAACCCTCCGGGCCTCCTCCGCGGAAAACCCAAGCGCCTTCAAATTCGCCACGGACATTTGTGAAGCCCCGGCCTTGCCCACCGTCTTGCCGGAAACGCGCGCCTCAATCACGGCCTGGATCCCCGTATTCTTATTGACGAACACCTTGCCCTGCAACGGCTTCAACCTCGCCCGCATCCCGGCGGCGGAACTCACCACATCCCCGGAAGAAATGGACACCAGGGAAAAATTCGCTGCGGGAGCCTCATCTTCCGCAGGGGCGGCCCCCCTCGTCAGCGCCGCGTCCAGCATCCGGCTAACATCCTGGGAAAGCTGCAACATCCCCGTATCGGCGGACCCCGCCTCCTGTTCCGGCGCCTCCAAAGGAAGCACGCCATTCTCCCGGTCCACCTCCTCCCGCGTCTTCACCCCCAGCTCCACCATCACGGCGTCATTGGCTTCCTTAATCAAATCCTCATGCAGGCCGAAATTCTGCCATCGGGCCCTCTGCGCCTTCAAATCCTTCACCACCGCCTCCAGCGCGGCGGCATCCCTCACATCCACGCCATACTTCCTGGCCGTCTCCGGGCGTCTGCTCGCCCCGCTAATGGAAGAAATCTCCCTCGTCAGCTCGCTCACGCGGGCGGCGGCGTACTGGGCCAGCCTTGAAAAATACTCCTCCGCGTGGGAATTGCCGAACAAATCCGTCTCAAACGTCATCCCGGCCGCCTCCGCCAGCCCGCGGATGCGGTCCATATTCGCGGCCACCTGCATCACGGCCAAAGCGGCCTGCCAGCTCTTCCCCTCCATCAGGGCACGCAGCCCGGCCCGCTGCACCTCGTTCTGATTGCGGAACGCCATCGCCACGCGCCAGGCATCATCCGGAGAAACAAGCTCATTCCCCAGCGCGTCCAGCAAATCGGAACAGCCGTACAGGCCCAGTTCCACCCCGCGGCGGGACTGCCCCTTGCGGAAAATCCCCCTCTCCACCGCCTCCTCCTTCGTCAAACGCTTCCGGCTCACATAACGGGCAATCTCAAACAGGGAAGCCTGCCCGTCCCGGATATTATTCTCCACATCATGCGTCTGCGCCCAATCCAAATCAAACCCGGCCGCCTCATCATACACCGTGCAATTAATATCCTCATCCGTGCAGGCGTTAAAACGGTGCCGGCCGCTGATCACCTGCAGGGCGCCATCCTTCCGCCTCCACACGGAAATCGGCGCGGCATTGCGCTGCCATGCCCCCACAATCGGATTCACCACCCCGGTCTGTTCATCCGCCCCCTGCTTAAACTGGGGCACATCCGGGCAAAGCGTCAGCCGGGACTTCTCAATAAACCCCTGGCGCACCCCCTCCTGAACCTCAATAAACGCCCCGTTAAACACCCCTGACCCATCCGGCTCGCCCAGCGCCTCCACGCGGGCCTGCTCCCGCTCGCGCCGCGCCTCCTGTGCCTCCGGGGAATTCTCCGGCGCCCGCGCCTCATCCTCGGCCGCCTGCGCGTCGGCCTCATCCTGCGCCTTGCTCTCCGCAAGCTCATCCTCCAGCGTCCGGATCATCGTCTCCGCATCCGCAAACCGGGTGCA
>OHQM01000360.1_pt1 | contig 25020 bp, 25 predicted proteins | sample 1577941 | NCBI WGS metagenome assembly OHQM01 (sample SAMEA3879604, study PRJEB24766) | human gut metagenome | biome: human-associated habitat; feature: feces | place: USA | collected 1985/1987
ATCGCCTATGGCGATAAAAGGTTCTAAGAACTCCAAAAAATGCACAGGGATAATATAAGCTTAGGAGTATCACCCCAATTTTACAATCCATCAAAAATCAGCGAAGATAACTTGGATACATCCTCAAAGAGTATAATCCATCAAAAGCCGGCGGCGTGTACGCCGGTCTTTTGATACCTTGAGAGCAAAAGCCGGCCTGATAGCTGCTTGCAGCCGAAGGCCGTGTTTTGCGGGTTAACCTCGCTAAGTGCTGTTCAGCGCTTCGCGAAAGGCCATAAGGCCTTATTTGCGGGTTAACCTCGCGATGCGCTGAACAAGCGCATTGCGCCGCCGAAGGGAGTAGGCGACATGCGCGCCGGTCTTTTGATACCTTGAGAGCAAAAGTCAGCCTGATAGCTGCCGCTGCATAGCTACTATGGGTCATCCGTCTAAATATTTTCCTTATATACTCTTTGTAGGTTGACATAACCGTGCTAATTATATAAAATAATCGGAGTGTAATGAATATATGCACGTATGTTAAACGTAACTGCAAAGGAGAAAGAACTATTATGACGACCAAAAAGAATATCGCAGCGCGTACAGTAGCATTAGTTATGGCGCTTGTAATCGCGTTGGGCATACTCTCCGGTTGTTCCGCGGCTGTAAAGGATCCAGTTATTGCTCAGGTAGGTAGTGAAAAGATATACTATTCTGATTACTATTCAACATACAATAGCTATGCAATGTTTGCAACCTGGATGGGTTATGATGTAAGCACGACCGAGGGCTTACATAAATTCCAGGATTATATCATGGACATGCTTGTTTCAAGTGCAGTCGTATTATATGAAGCAAAGCAAAACAATATTACCCTAACAGAGGAAGATGAAGCGGACATACAAAAGTCAATAGACGATGGTATAGAGAGCGCTCTTTCAGGATATAAATCCAAGGTAGATTCGAGCATTACGGACGAGAATGAGATCAGGAACAAGGAAATGGAGCTTCTTTTAGCCGATCTTAAGGCAAACGGTATGACGTACGATCAGTATGTTGCCAACCTTAAGGAAAGCTACACCGAATCCAAACTGGCTGAGAAGATGACAGAACAGGTTAAAAGCGCGGCCTCTATAAGCGACGATGAGGTAAGGGCCTATTATGACGAACAGATTACCAAGCAGAAAGAGGATTACGACAAGACCCCCGAGGATTATTATACGGCATATGACGCATATATCAAGGGGAGTGCAACTGTAAGGCCGGTTTATATACCCGAGGGTTACACTAAAGTTAAGCATATACTCATTAAATTCCCAGATGAGACGAGCGCGTCAAGCACTCCTACACAAAGCGACGATGAAGAGGAAAAGAAGGACGTTGAGGCTATTGCGGCTGAGCTGGAGTCAAAGCTTGATAAGGATGACATTGATATTGACGAATTCAATAAGCTCATTGAGCAGTATGGCGAAGACCCGGGCATGGAAGCGGGATCAAAGTATGCTGAAGAGGGTTACCTTGTACATGAGAACATAATAGATAAATATTACGAGGGTTTTGCGGAAGCGGCGCTAGAGCTCAAAGAGGTTGGCGATATATCGGGCCGTGTTGAGACGGAAGCCGGGTATCATTACATCATGCTCGTTGAAAAGGTAGAAAGCAGGACTCTTGATTTTGATGATGATCTGGCTGAGGAGATACACGAAAAGCTTCTCACCGATAAGGAGAATGAAATATTTAATGAGCAGGTAAAAAAATGGCTTGAAGAGGTATCGGTGAAAAAATATCCTTCAAGGATTCGCTACGTTGGCACCAATCAGGCAGGCTCCTGATTATGAAGGAGCTTATTACAGGCATTTACCGCTTTTACAGTGATGATGGAAGGTCGTACGTTGGATTTTCCCATAATCTGGAGGGCGCAAGAAAGAGACTTGGGTTTGAACTGAAATTGAATGCCTGCTCCTATAAGCCATTACAGGAGTTCTATAATGAGAAAGAAGGCCAACTTGAGTTCGAGATTCTTGAGACCTATTTGCCTGGCGATAATATGAGCGATGAGGAAGTAGACGCCCACCTTAGGGCAAAGCTCATTCTATGGCGTCAAAGGCTAGGGAATGTCAGACTTATACAGACGTCAATATAAGAAACGCAGCATTGCCTCAAACGGGTTTTGGGGCAATATTTTTGTGGATAGTAACGGCTTATAATCTGTAGAAAAAGGGTGCGCAATATGGAGTTGAAGCAGAAAAAATCATTCGTTGATTTTATGTGGGACGCGGTATCCATAATATTTGGATGTATGATCATGGCGTTTGGCATGGTCATGTTTACGATTCCGAACAACATAGCCCCAGGGGGGCTGTCAGGTTTGGCCACGGCTCTATCCTATCTTATCAGCGAAACCGTGGGGGTCAGCATTGGCGTAGGTATTCTCACCTTTGCGATGCAAGTGCCGATAATAATTATCGCAATGAAGGTGTTTGGACTAAAAGCCTTGATAACTACAGTGATTACCGCGGTCGCTTACTCAGGAAGCATCGAGCTCGTTTCGCTTATCCCCAACCTATATACCCATACTGACAATTTGCTTCTTGCAGCTGTGATGGGCGGTGCGGCAATAGGCCTGGGAGTTGCTATTTTGTTTATGCGGGGCCTCGCAACAGGTGGAACTGATACGGTTTCCATGGTGCTTAGAGTAAAATTTCCAAGAATACGCGCGGGATCTCTGATGATGACCGTGGACGCGGTAGTTGTTTTGGTTGCAGTAATTATATTTGGCGATATAGAGGTTGCGCTATATTCGGGAATAAGCATATTTGTTATGGGCAAGGTTATAGACGCGGTCATGCAGGGGTTTGATTACGCAAGGGTATTTTTCATAATAACCGACCGCGCCGAGGCGATACTTCACGCACTGGCCGAGGAAATGGGCCGCGGAGTTACGGAAATAAGGGTGAGGGGAGGCTATACACATGAGGACAAGAAGATGCTCATGACCGTGGCAAGAAAGGGCGAGGTTTCCCTAACTCTTAAGCTGATCAAGCGCGTAGACCCGGGTGCGTTCCTTATTATGTTCAACGCAACCGAAGTAATTGGTAAGGGCTTTAAGGATATTGCCAAGGAGGTTACGGATGACTAAGAGGCTATACTATCATGATCCATATATGGATGAGTGCGATGCGGTGGTTACTGATTGCATCGCCATTGACGGCGGGTATGAAGTGTCTGTAGACCAAACCGTGATTTTCCCAGAAGGCGGAGGTCAGCCGTCGGACACGGGGTTTATAGATAAATTCAGGGTTATAAGTGCTCGCGACGCAGGGGGCGATATATGGCTATATACCGATGGGGAATTCAAGGCAGGGCAGCATATAACGATGCGGCTTAACCTTGAAAGAAGGTTTGATCATTCGCAGCAGCATACAGGCGAGCATATTGTATCCGGAATCGCAAAGAAGCTGTTTGATGTTGCCAACATAGGTTTTCATATGGCGGAAGACTACGTTACAATAGATTTTGATAGCCTTTTAACAGATGAACAGCTATTACAGCTTGAAGAGGAGGCCAACAGGGCTGTATACAGGAATATCAGAGTCATAAGCAGTGTAGTTACGTGCGACGAGCTCGACGCGATACCGCTGCGCAAGCGCGCGGAGGGGTTACAGGGCGATATAAGGCTTGTAAGTATTGCCGGGATAGATTCATGCACATGCTGCGGTACGCACACGCTTAATACCGGCGAGGTAGGAATAATAAAAATTACCGATCAAGTGAAATATAAGTCTGGAATTAGGATATGGCTAAAATGCGGGAAGCGCGCGCTGCAGGACTACAGGGATAAGCAGCATGTGATCAATGGGCTTGCCAGGGCCTACAGCACGAAATGGCAGAATGTAAACGAGGCTGTTTTAAAGCAGATGGACGAGCTTTCCGCTTCAAAGCATGTTATAAAGCGGCTAGCATATCAGCATGCGGTTTATCGTGCCGACGAGCTGTTAAACGGCGCTGAAACCGCAGGGGGCATTACCCTTGCCGTTTCCTATGAGGGAGAAGTGATTAAGGATGATCTGGGGATGCTGGCGGAACAGCTGTGCAGGCACGACAAGACAATAGCGGTACTGTTTGGCTTGATGAATGGTATGATCCACTACAGGCTTATGCGTTCAGCTGGCGTAGAAATGAGCATGAAGGACCTGTGCCAGACGGTCAATGTTCTCTTCAGCGGCAAGGGGGGAGGGCGCCCCGAAAGCGCGCAGGGAAGCTCCAGCCATACCCAGGCCTTTGAGCAATCCGTAGAACAGTTGAAAGCGTATATGAAGTCCATACTTAAAAAGTGAGCGCGGCAGTCAATTATTCCGCGGGAAATATATGCAAGACTGATTTATAAGGAGATATGATCATGAAATTGCTGCTTACAGGATTTGAACCCTGGAATTCACATATAAACCCATCCTGGGAGGCGGTAAAGCTAACTCCGGACAGGGTGGAAGGTATAAAAATAGAAAAGCTCATGCTCCCCGTATCCGCACAAAGGGCTGTGCCGCTACTGAAGGAGAGGATGCGTGCCATAGTCCCAGACGCCGTTATATGTACGGGCCAGGACGGGCGTAAGCAGGCAATCACCATAGAACGAATAGCGATTAATCTCGATGATTACAGGGTGCCGGACAACGATGGAATAATAATAAAGGATAAAAAGATCGTGGACGATGGCCCAGACGCCTATTTCAGCACACTGCCGGTGAGAAGGATGCTGGATGCAATTATGGCCCGCGGCGTTCCGGCTGTACTTTCATATACGGCGGGAACGCACCTGTGCAACCATGTGATGTATTCCGCGCTTCACCTTGCGGCAAACGTACTGCCTGGCACAACCGCCGGTTTTATACATGTGCCGCTTGACGTCAGCCAGTGCCAGGACGCAACGCGCGGCGGCTGCTTTATGGATATAGAGTCAACCGTTAAGGGACTGGTAGCCGCAATAGGGGCGCTGTATTAGCGCTGCTCCTTAATTCTGCGGTCCACCTCTCTTTTGGCGTCCCTATCTGCGATGTCGCGGCGCTTATCATATAGCTTCTTTCCCTTGGCAACGGCTAGCTCCAGCTTAACCAGCCCGTCCTTTAGATAAAGCTGCAGGGGTATAAGGCTGTATCCATCGGCCTCAGCCAGTCTTTTTAACTTCATGATTTCGCGCTTATGAAGCAAAAGCTTGCGCGGGCGAAACGGATCGCGATTAAATATATTGCCCTGTTCATACGGGCTTATATGCATTCCATATACTATCATTTCGTTGTCCTTAACGCGGGCATAGGCGTCCTTCAGGTTGACCTTGCCCCCGCGTATGCTCTTTACCTCGGTACCGACAAGGGCTATACCGCATTCATACGTATCTTCGATAAAATACTCATGCCGCGCCTTTCGGTTTTGAGCTATTGGCTTGGTTCCCTTCTTTACAGGCATTTTATCCTCCCACTTCCAGTTACGGCTTAAAAGTAATTGATTTGTTATACACAAAATGCGGCATGGCCGTCATAGCGCACACCGCAGACATTGTGCAACGATAAACAAGACAATTTACATGGGCATAATGTTGCTGATGATATTCATTGCCTCGGAGTTGTTCGAACCCTTAGTAATAGTTGAAACTATCATCATGGCTATAGCGATAACCGCGATAACAATTCCCATCGCTATTGTAAGCTTTTGAAGCTTCATCTCCTTGCTTGCCGCCCTGCCACGCGCTGTAAATGACTGCGTATCTCCGCCAAAAGCCCCCCCAAGACCCGCGCTCTTGGTCGATTGCAAAAGCACCGAAAGGACAAGTACTCCCGAACAGATTATGAGCACGATATTGAGGATAATGTTCAAAGTATCCATAAAAATACAACCTCCCTAATTGACTGATGGACATTATATCACGAGCATGGACAAAGTGCAAGTAAAACGGTATGTTTTACTGTATATAAAACTATAACCCCGACAGCGGCAGTCAAAATCCGCTTATATGCCGGCTACTCATCGCTTCGCGGGCCGTCCGGCATATCCGGGTTACGCCAATAGCTTGACCCGTTTGCGGTTCTGCATAAGAACCCATAGTCCACGAGTTCACGCCGCAGCATAACATAATCCTCATAGGCGCTCCAAGCTTTGAGCAGGGCGTTAACCTCCTTTTCCGTATAAACGGCCTCGGGATCGAATTTACAAAACAGATACGAATAGACCCCCATTCTTACGCCGTGCTTTGCCGGAAGCTGTTTTAAGCGGCCGTCATCATCTAAAAAGCGCCGCACTTTTTCGTCCATATAACTCTTCTCCATAAAAAGTAATTATTTATTGCGATTATATCATCGATCTCCAGCGTCTTTCAAGGTTATCACACCGGCGATGCAGTTCAATCAGCACATAAACTCCAATAAAACCGTGTTCAGGATATCCATCCCACGCTTAGTTGGCTTTATTTCGTCGGCGTCAGCTATCAGGAGTCCGGCGCGGGACAGCTTTGATACCGCCTTTGCGTAAACCTCCATAAATTCGGCATTAAAACGTTTTTTAAAAGCGCTGGGTTTCAGCCCGCTCGTTTTTCGCAGTCCCAACATGACGCATTCAAACATCTCCTCCCTTTGGGGAATATGATCAACCCGTTCGACGGGCAGCAGGCCATCGCCGACAAGTTTTATATATTTGTTAAGGCTGGCCGTATTTTCCCACCTGCTCCACACTCCTATATCAAACGCTGAATGGGCGGCAAGCCCCAGACCTAAGTATCCCTGATTATCCCAATAGTTCAGGTTATGCCTGCACTGAAAGTTCGGCTTTGAAAAGTTTGACACCTCATATCTTTCATAGCCTTTGGATGCAAGATATACTACGCACTCATCCTGCATATCCGCCGCTTCGTCGGGGGAGGGAAGAAGGGCCCCATCCAGCAGGAAATCATTGTAAAGCGGGGTTCCTTTCTCAAGTATCAGCGAATAGGCGGATATATGAGTAATATCTTTAGCGCAAATATACTCAAGCGTCCTAATCCAGCGCTCCATATCCTGACCAGGAAGGCCATACATTATATCGGCGTTTATGTTGCTCATACCGCACGCAAGCGCAGCTGATAGGCTTTCCTCAAAGTGTTTAAGGCTATGAACTCGTCCGATTCGCTTTAAAATATCGCCGTCAGCGCTTTGAAGCCCAATGGACAGCCTGTTTATCCCGCTGTCAATGTATTCGTTCAGCTTTTCGCGGGTTAAGGTCCCAGGATTGGCTTCTATTGTAATCTCCGCATTGCTTATAATGCTGAAGTTTGCTCGCAGTCCGCCGATAATCTGTGCGATACTGCCTTGCGCAAGTATTGAAGGCGTGCCGCCGCCTATAAAAACCGTGTCAAAGGAAACCGCGTCAAAAGCCGCCCTGCGCATGGAAGCTTCCTTAACGAGGGCGGCAATATATGCATCCACGAGACTATGGTCTGAAAAGGATATAAAATCGCAATAGGCGCATTTGCTCACACAGAATGGTATGTGTACGTAAAGGCCGCTCATCAGTTTATACGCAGAACGCTCATGAACGCCTCGCTTGGCAGTTCGACCGACCCAACCTGACGCATGCGCTTTTTGCCCTCCTTCTGCTTCTCAAGCAGCTTTTTTTTGCGGGTTATATCGCCTCCATAGCATTTGGCCAGAACATCCTTCCTAACGGCCTTTACCGTTTCCCTGGCGATGATCTTGCCGCCTATGGCCGCCTGTATGGGGATTTCAAACTGCTGGCGCGGTATAACGTCCTTAAGCTTTTCAGCCACCGCGCGCCCTTTAGAATACGCCCTGTCCTTATGAACTATTGTAGAGAGCGCATCGCAGATGTCGCCGTTAAGGAGAAAATCAAGCTTTACGAGTTCCGATCTTTGATATTCCTTCAGCTCATAGTCAAATGATGCATAGCCCCTGCTTCGGGATTTTAGCTGGTCGAAAAAGTCGTATATTATCTCGTTCAAAGGCATTTCATATATTAACGTGACCCTGTTTTCCTCTATATAGGTCATATCCCTGAATATGCCGCGCTTTTCCTGGCATAGGTCCATTATCGCCCCGACATAATCCGAAGGCGTCATTATATGGGCTTCAACCATGGGTTCTTCCATATAGTCTATTTCCGTAACCGGCGGCAGGTTGGTGGGATTGTCTATGGTCAGGTCTTCACCGCTTGTTGTTCTTATCCTGTAAATTACGCTTGGCGCTGTCGTAACAAGGTCAAGGTCAAACTCCCGTTCCAATCGCTCCTGTATTATTTCCATGTGCAGCAGGCCGAGGAATCCGCAGCGAAAGCCAAAACCCAAGGCCTGTGACGTCTCTGGCTCGAACGATAAGGAGGCGTCGTTCAAAAGCAGCTTGTCAAGCGCTTCCCTCAGGTCGTCATAATCAGCCCCGTCAGCGGGGTAAATTCCGCAGAAAACCATTGGCTGGGCCTGCTTATATCCGGGGAGGGGCTCGCCGGCCGGGTTTCCAGCGTCTGTTATGGTGTCTCCAACCTTGGTTTCAGCCACGCTTTTAATGGAAGCGGCTATGTAGCCAACCTCTCCGGCGCACAGCTCGTCGGAGGGCTTGAGGGATGGCGTAAATACGCCTACCTCCGTAACCTCGAATTCTTTGCCCGAAGCCATTGAGCGTATCCGCATTCCGGAACGTACGCTTCCCTCCATTATCCGGACATAGCTCAGAGCGCCCTTGTAGTTATCGTATATGCTATCGAATATCAGCGCCTTTAGAGGCGCGTTAAGATCGCCGCTTGGAGGAGGGACGACGTCGACTATGCGCTCGAGAACCTCTTGCACATTTGTCCCCATCTTAGCGGAAATAAGGGGGGCGTCGTCAGCAGGCAGACCTATGACGTCCTCAATTTCCTTCATTACATACTCGGGCCTGGCGCTAGGAAGGTCGATTTTATTTATTACAGGCATGATTTCAAGATTGTTATCGATAGCCAGGTATACGTTGGCAAGCGTTTGGGCCTCGATTCCCTGAGTCGCGTCGACGACAAGGATTGCGCCTTCGCATGCTGCCAGGCTTCGGGAAACCTCGTATGTAAAATCGACATGGCCTGGCGTGTCGATAAGGTTGAACATATAGCGCTTTCCATTGGAGTGGGTATAGAACATACGAACGGCAGTGGCTTTGATCGTTATGCCGCGTTCACGCTCTATATCCATCATATCCAGCATCTGCGCCTCCATATCGCGCATCGCCACCGTATCCGTCAGCTCCATCATCCGGTCGGCCAGCGTAGACTTGCCGTGGTCAATATGGGCGATGATGCAAAAGTTCCTTATCAAATCTTGGCTATAGGCCATGAGGGTTCTCCTTTTTATATCTTATCATTTGTTAAAACTATTTTATTTACATAATTATGCCGCCATGATGCTTGACCAGGATCCCAGCTATGTCCATGGCCAGTTCGCCTATTTCCTCCTTACGTTTCCCCTCTATCATAATGCGCAGCAGGGGTTCCGTTCCCGAAGGGCGCAGCAGTATGCGGCCTTCATCGCCAAGCCGCTCCGATGCCGCCTTTACACAACCGCAAAGGAGGCTGTCAGCCATCAGCGCATTCCTGTCGCCGTTAACGCCAACGTTTACCAACACCTGAGGGTATGACGGCACCTCGTCGGCCAAATCGGACATTTTGGCGCCGCTGCTTGCAAGCACGTTCAGCGCCTGTACAGCGGTAAGCATTCCATCGCCGGTTGTATTTCTATCAAGAAATATCACATGGCCGGATTGTTCGCCGCCAAGAGCATAGTTTCCGCTCAGCATGGCTTCCAGTACATACCGGTCGCCGACGTCGGTTTCAACATAGTTTATATTAAGCTCTTCAAAGCGCTTTTTCAAGCCGATGTTGGACATAACGGTTATTACGACGGTGTTGTTTTTGAGTGCGCCCCGTTTTTTCATATTCGCCGCGCATATCCCCATCAGCTTGTCTCCGTTTACTATACGGCCCATATCGTCGCATGCGATAACCCTGTCCGCGTCGCCGTCAAAGGCAAAGCCCGCGTCGGCGCCGCTTTTTAAAGTAAGCCTTTGAATGAGTTCAGGATGCGTTGAACCGCAGCCATCGTTGATATTGCATCCGTCAGGAGCGTCGGCGCAGGTACTTACCTCCGCTCCAAGCGATTCGAATAGTTCACGCGCAATGCCTGAGGAAGAACCGTTAGCGCAGTCAAGGGCTATGCGTATGCCTTTATAGCCTTCCGGACACGCCGTGCTCTTTAAAAAGGAGATATAGTCTTCTCTAGCTCCATCTTCAACAGTTATTTTACCCACAAGGCTGCCCGTAGGGGCTGGGAGCGGCCTGCCCACACGGATTATGGCCTCGATTTCATCCTCCATAGAATCCGTCAGCTTATAGCCGCCGCCGTTAAACCATTTTATACCGTTATATTCCATTGTATTATGCGAAGCGCTGATCATAACCGCCGAATCGGCCGAATATTTTCTTACCAGATACGCCATTGCGGGCGTAGGAATAACCCCAACTGAAACCGGATAACATCCAACCGAGCAGATACCGGCCATGAGCGCCGCGCACAGCATATCGCCCGATTTGCGCGTATCGCATCCTACCAGAACGCGGCGGCCGGCGCCATTTGACCTGGATATTAAATGCGCTCCCGCGGCGCCGATTTTCATGGCAAGGTTGCAGTCAAGCCCTGAATTCGCAACGCCTCTTACGCCGTCCGTACCAAAAAGCCGTGCCATATCCATCCTCCATTAAACTGAACTAAATGTATAATTGCTTTCCCCATTATAAACGATGATCCATAATATGTATTTAACGGTTTTTTTGCGCATAAACAAACGAACATGCCTCTGAAGGGCCTTTCAAAGGCGCGGTTTATACTTTATAAGCCGGTATGGATCAAAATATAGCTATGCTTCTTTGCCGCTTGAGGCCCCAGCGTTGGAAATCGAAAGCCTATCGGCGGCATCGCTGGCGGCTACCGCTCCATCGGCGGCGGCGGTTACAACCTGTCTGAGAGGAGTATCCCTGACGTCGCCAACGGCGTAAACCCCGTCTACGGAAGATCGCATTCGGCTGTCCGTCAAGACATAGCCCCCGGGCGTAAGCTTGAGCTTATCGCGAACAAGCTCGGTCCTTGGGACATTGCCGATTGCAACGAACAGACCTGAAACATCAGCGTGCCTCTGCTTGCCGGTATTTACATCCGTTATCACAATTCCAGCAACAGAGTTTTCACCCATTATTTCTGACACGACGGAGTTATATATAAATTCTATTTTAGAGTCGGCGTAAGCTTTAGCTTGGAGCAAAGGGTTGGCGCGCAGTTCGTTCCTTCTGTGCACTACTGTGACATGCGCGGCAAACCTGGCAAGATGGAGCGCGTCTGTAATAGCCGTATCTCCGCCCCCGACGACCGCCACATTAGCATTTGTGAAAAATGCCGCGTCACACACGGCGCAATAGGAAACGCCTTTACCCGTAAGCGCGTTTTCATTGGGCAGCCCCAGCTTGCGCGGCTGAGCACCGGTGGCGATTATAACGGTTTTGGCCTCATATTCTCCTGATGACGTCCGTATAAGCTTAACGTCTTTTTCAAATGCAAATTCAATTACATCCTCGTTGATAAAATTAAGTCCAAGGTCCTCGGCCTGTCTGCGCATACGCATGCTAAGCGTAAACCCGTCGATACCCTCGTCAAACCCGGGGTAGTTTGCAATCATATCCGTCTTCAGGGTCTGCCCCCCGGCAAGCTCGCGTTCAAATAACGAACAGGAAAAGCCGCTGCGCGCTCCATAAAGCCCTGCGGTAAGCCCGGCGGGACCGCCTCCTATTACAGCAATATCAATCATCGTTTTCTCCTAACATAACTATTATTATATTAAAGCATTATACATATAATGAGCCGAGTTGGCAATCAGCGGGCCTGGCGGCAAAGCGTTATGTACTGTTTTATTAATTGCAAAATCACCGGACCTTGCCTTAAGTATGAATCATAAATCTTCAAGCGAATAACCCGGCTTTAAAATAATGAGCTGATCCTTTGTGGTGTTAACTTGATTTTAGAGAAGCTTATGCCAGTTTGGCCGGATTTCATTATCATCGACGTTGGTGTACAATCCCTCAGGGTCTGGAATTGAATCATAGGATTCCCTAAATCTCCTTATATCCTCCACGGTTGATGGATGCTGCCCGTCGGCTACGCAGGCATTGCATTTTTCAGAGCATGCCGGGCATATGCAGCCGCTCTCAAGTCCTTTTTCTCTTTGTACCATATAAGTCCCGCACATAGGGCATCCGCAACGCATTATTATATTACCTCCAGTTTTAGTATACCTGATAGTATGCTCATAAATTTAAATTACATCATAACATATTATAACATCCTGAAGAAAAAAGGACGGCGCCAGGCAAAATATTAAAAAGCACGATTTTTTAAATAATATGTTTATGTTATAATTAATATGAAACGTCCAAAAACCACGTGGAGGGATTTATGCGAAAGCGGTCTGTGATATCAATAGTTCTGTGCATAATAATGCTTATATTAATACTATCCTCGTCCAATGCGGCAAGTCCGGATGAACCAGTTGTGACAGAGCATCTGGATACTGGAGAAATGGTTGTCAGAATACAGATTCGCTTAAGGGAACTGGGATATTTCATGTTTAAGCCCACAGGAAGCTTTCAAAACCTAACGGTAAACTCGGTAATTGCGTTTCAGCAAAAGCAGACCGACGAAAACGGGGCGCCGATAACCGCGGATGGAAGCGTAGGGCCTCAAAGCAGAAGCATTCTATTTTCAAGCAGAGCGAGCCGAATGGACATATTGACGGACATTCCTTTCGGCCAGCTTTCAACCACTATGGCCGCGACCGGCGAGCTGGTTAGCTGGGAGACGGTTAAAGCACAACTCAGGTCCGGACAGACGTATATCATTACAGACTGTTATAGCGGCACCCAGTTCAGCATGACCTTTGTTGAGGGAGAAAACCATGCGGAGATGAAGTGCGTTACCGCGGAAGATGAAGCGGTATATAAAGAACTCTTTGGAGGAGAATACAACTATTCAAAAAGGCCTGTGCTCATAACGCTAAATGGAAAGAATACGGCCGCCTCATTGCAGGGGATGCCACATGGAACGAATAACCATTCATGTATGTATTTCGACGGTTCTCTATCGCATGTGGGTACGTTGTCGGATATTGAGCAGTTAAACCAGGTTCATAAGGCTGCCGGCCGTTGAGAATTTAAAGCGGCTGTACAAACTAAACAACTTTGATCTTGTGGAACATGTAGTGCAAACATATAAACCTGCTCTATATAATATTTTGTTCGTTGGCAGGAGTCCGGTGTCCTAGACAACTCGTTAAATGAAGATGAGCGTCGAATTGCTAGGGTATTGAATACAATTTTGCCGAATTTTGACGTTACAGTGACATAACTGTTGACATATTGAAATCAATGCATTAGTATTTAATTGTGTAATTAAACAGATCTGACATTAAAGATATTATGATTGAAGGGAGGCGTTAAAAAGCAGCGGGATGACAGCTTAGGGTCATGTTATTTAGTTTTTCTTTTTGGAAATGCAAATGCCGCATAATTAGGCGTAAAATAGCGGGCGGCTTCTGTTATATAATGTGGATGATTTTAAAGTATATTAATGCATTGGGCAATAACTGACACGGCTGTTATGAACATGGCTTTCCCGTTCGATAATGAACGGCGTTAGTAAATCCAAACACCATTTTAAGGAGGACAACAGGAAGAAATGAAGCAAGAGAACAGAAAAATGCCAGGCATTCGGCTTAAAAGGCTGATTGCGGTAATCGCTGTAGTCGCTATGGTAGCAACCTGTATACCCGCTGTAGCTGCGGATAACAACCGGCCCAGCGAGGTAATTGGAACAAACATTTCGGGTTTTTCCACAACCGACCTGTATGGAAACGCATATGACGGCTCCATTTTCGGCGAATATGATCTTACGATCATGAACTACTGGGCGACATGGTGCCCCCCGTGCCTTGTAGAGCTTCCTCACATTCAGCAAATCTATGAGAATTATTCCGGATTGGGCGTAAACGTAATGGGAATTCTGTCCCAGTCAGGCTCAAGCACGGTTAGCTCGGCGAGGCAGGTGGCGGAGCAGTATGGTCTTACATATCCTACCCTTATTGAGGACGACGTACTTAGGAGCATAACCGATCAGTGCATGTACATACCAGACACGTTTATCGTTGACAGAGAAGGCAACATTGTAGAGTGGGTCGTTGGGGCCATGTCATACGAGGAGTTTGAAGCGCTCATTGACACCTGGATGACCGAGTTTGTAGAGTATGGCGTTGAGCTTACCGGCGGAGAGGAGATTACAATCCAGGGGAACGTGCCTGAAACCGTCGATAATTACTTTATAGCGGGTTCAGCAAGCTTTGAAATCACTCTGCCGTGGGCGCGGAGCCTGCCGGAAGCTATCTGGTCAACAATGGAAATGCGATAACCTTCTCAGATCTCAATACTGCAAATGGAAAATACCTGTATGACCTTACCGTTGGTCCTGAGAGTAACTTGATAGAGATCTATGTAGACCAATCTCCCGAGTCTGGAACCCCTGAGTCCTCGTACAGGTTCTTCCAGGATGAGGCCGCCGCGGACGCTTTCTGCTCAGAGCATTCGGCGGATTGGGATTATGCTGACCTCTACAATGGTTTCTATAATCTGCGTGAATACAATGCTGTCCGCGACTTCCTGGCAATAACGGACGGTAGCGGCGTATCCAATGCCGAGAAGCTGGGCGAAGGTGTGGATCTTGCGGATCCCGAAACCTGGCCCGGAGTTACGTGGACCCAGGACGGTCATCTGTCCGAGTTCACGGCGGAAGGGAAAGGCCTTGTAGGCGAGTTTGACATGGACGTATGCTCCATGCTCAACACTGTAAACCTTAGCGGGAATCCTGGAATCGGCACGATAGCGCTTCAGGGATGCTACAGCCTTAAATATCTCTATCTTAGCGGCTGTGAAATCACTCAATTCGATGCTAGCGGCATGAACGAGCTGAATGTGCTTGACCTTTCTGATAACCCGCTGGTAGACTTTAAGGCCAATTCAATGGTATTCGGTGCGTATCCCTTAGAAGTATATGTTGCGGATGGCGGAACGTTCGACGCTGTATGCAATGACACGGGAATCAAGGTTACAGCGCTTGCCAACGATGGAATGCGCTTTGACGGCTGGTATGACATCGAAACCGGAGGCTACCTTTCAGAGGAACAGACCTTTGTTTTGACGGAAGGTACGTATATCGTTGAGGCGCGTTTTTCAGAGGGACCGGTTGTAGACCCAACGCCGACGCCGGATCCCATTGATCCCACGCCCACGCCGGATCCCGATGTTACGCCAGGTCCAGATGATCCGACGCCCAGCCCCGACCCTGTAAAGCCGACGCCCAGTCCCTCCCCCTCGGATCCTCCGAAGGCAGGTTCGGCTACACTTATAGGTCTTGGCATTGCCGCGCTTCTCTCAGCGGGCGGCATCGGAATAGGCTATTCGCGCAAAAAGCGCAGATAATAATCGGTTTTTATAATAACCATAAATCCGATTAATTTTTAGCAGATTGTCTGTCCAGCGTTGAATAACATTCGGCGCTGGACAGCGGAATATGGTTAATCTTTCTGGTACCGGCTTCACGCAGGGCAGGGTCAAAGCATTGCTTAACCGGCCGGTATTAAGAATAAGACGTTGCAACGGCTTTCCCAATCAAAAGTTATGGAGGAAGCTGACGCAAACAGCCTTATAACAGCGCGATTTTGATGGCGCTGGAATAAAACTTTTGAGGTGTGCTCATGAAAAAGTTTAAAACATTAATAGCTCTGATGTTGGCTCTTGCCCTCGTTATAGTCGCCGGATGCAAGAGCGAACCATCATCAACGGATCCGACGCCGGATGCCGCGACCCCATCGGGAACGAATGGGCTGGAAACCGGCGCGCCTGAAGAATCGGCTACACCGGACGACGTGCAGACTTCCCCATCGCTCGCGCCGGATAATACAGTTGACCCGAGCAATGGCGGGCAGACGGCCGCCAATACTACCCCAAGCGGATCAACTCCCACAGCCACGCCAAACGTTACGTCAAAGCCAACCTCCGAGCCTACGCCCGAAAGCGAGCCGGATATAACCGCGTTCAAGACGAACGATCTTAATGGCAACACCTATACAAACAGTATTTTTGCTAGGTCGGAACTTACGATGATAAACGTTTGGGCTACCTGGTGCGCCCCTTGCATTAAGGAATTGCCCGATTTACAGCGGGTCAGCGATAAGTACGCCGGTCGGATGCAGTTATTTGGAGCGCTCTTTGATTCCTCGGATTCAGGCGCCTGTGAATCGGCGCTGACTATATTGGAGGGATTGAATATCAGCTATCCGGTTCTTAAATGCAACACGCAGCTTAAAAAGGCCATGCTGGATCCTTATGATATCAATAAAATGCCGACGACGCTATTTATTGATTCAAATGGAAATGTAGTCGATATTGTGTACAATTCCAGATCGTTCTCAGAATGGTGTTCAATAATTGACCGCCTGCTGTAAGGAGGTTAGCTATGCAAAACGCCAAGAAAAAAGGACGTTACTGGATCCCAATGACGATTTTTGCAGTTGGCATTGCATTCGTGGTGCTGGGCATATACCGTGATGAAGTGAGTATAGTGCTTGCCAAGGCGGTTGCCATATGTCAGGAGTGTATAGGAATTGGATAAGCTGAAGAAAAACATAAGAAAGCGCACGGAGAGGATCAGGCTGATCGTGCAGACCCTGTTCTTTATAGTAACCAACAGCTTTGCCATTGGCTACATTAAGGGAGGAATTTACCAGGGAAAGCTGAAGCAGCTATGCGTACCTGGGCTTAACTGCTATTCATGTCCAGGCGCGGTTGGTTCCTGTCCTATTGGCGCGCTGCAGTCCGTGTTGAACAAAAGGGACTTTTCAATCAGCGAAACTACGGGAGAGTTGGTTATGACGCCGACATACCATATTTCGTTTTACATAATTGGTCTTGTGATGATGTTCGGCGCGGTATTTGGCAGGTTTATCTGCGGCTTCCTTTGTCCCTTTGGGCTTGTTCAGGATTTGCTTCATAAGATTGCTCTGCCAAAAAAACTCAAGATACGAACCTTTAAGGGCGATAAACAGCTAAGATATCTTAAATATGTGGTGCTTGCGGTAATGGTTATAGGACTGCCCTTATTTGCGTCGGCCGATCCGTATTTTTGCAAGTATGTATGTCCCTCGGGCACCCTTTTAGGCGGAATACCTCTCCTTTCGCTAAACGAAGGACTAAGGGAGAGCGCAGGCCTCCTAACGGCGTTCAAGCTTTCAATATTGGCAGTTATAATACTTGCGTCGATTATGATTTACCGCCCGTTTTGCAAATATCTGTGTCCGCTTGGAGCCATGTACTCGATTTTCAACCCCTTCTCACTCTATCGTTATTATGTTGATGAGAAGCTGTGCAATAATTGCGGGGCATGTACGAGGGCGTGCAGAATGGGCATCGATATTAGAAAAACGCCAAACAATCTGGAGTGCATTAGATGCGGCGACTGCAAGGCCGCCTGTCCGCAGCACGCCGTGTGTTCGGGATTTGGGCGAAAGCCTGAACACAAGGAAGCGGAAGAGGAACCGGCCTCGACCAATATAAACCCATAATTAAAAGCTATACAAATATGGCTATAACTAATTTGAAAGAGGTAAGGAAAATGAAGAGAGTTTCGATTTTTATCCTGGCAATAGCTTTAACGCTTTGCCTGTGCATGCCGGCAATGGCTATCTCAGGCGTTGACGAGCCGGCGCCGCCGGAGGCTCCCGCGGCGCTTGCGCAAGGCACGTTTGACGCGGGACTTACGCTTGTAGGCAACACGCCGACAGTTGAAGAGGACGACGATTTTAATGAGGTCAACGTCTGGACGGAGGTAGACGAGAAAACAGAGTATAAAGTAGGCGACGAAGTTACTTTCATACTTTATTACAACATTCCGGCCGCACCCGACGGCTTTACCGAAGAGGAATTGGCCAACATAATGTTTACCATTACGTCAAAGGGGCTGAAGGATGTCGAGATCTTTGAAGAAGATGGTCTTGAGATCAAAATTGAGTGCGACTATACAACGGGAATGTGCCAGATGCTTGAAGGATATGGTAATGTTGAGGTCAGCGGCGATACATACAGGATAGCCGGATATCCAGGCAGGGAAGTAATGGTTGTATTTAAGGCCAAGGTAACTGAAAAGGATGCATCGGTCGAGCTTAAGACCACGGTCGGTCAGTATGACCTTCCTACGTCATTCACAGCGGGAAAGCTTAGCTTTAAAAATAATTATGCTACCATAGAGAACAATGCGTATGCGGCCTATTCAATGGAGTACGAAAACAAGGAGGCTGTATATAAAGACGCTGCCAATTTCCTGGTCAAGGAAAAGGGCGCTGAGTGTGAGCATATTATTGTTACTCATATAACCGATTCTTATGCCGTGGTAGCGCCGGAACTGTATGCGGATGCTGAAGGCTTCGGATTTGCCCCGTATGCCAACGGTGCAATCAATTTTGAAGGTATAATAACCTCGGGCGAAACTTTCAATACGCTTAACGCTATATTTGAAAAATACATGACGTTCTTTGGCTTCGCCCTTGAAAACGGAGGCGTTCTGGATGATGGAGTATTTGTAAACGGCTTTAATTCATATCAGAACAATGACGTAATAACGCTGAATGTTGCTGGAGAAGGCGGCCAGACCGAACCCACGCCAACACCTGATCCCGACCCGCCCAAGGCGGGAGCGGCAAGTATGATCTTAATTGGAGCGGTAGCTGCGGGAGCCGGCATAATTGGCGTAGGCGCCATCAGAAGGAAGAAATAAGCAAACGTTTGGATTTATAGTATAAACAGTGATGATGAGGCCGTCTAAAACGGCCTCATTTTTGCGGTTCTGCGACAATAGTATCGGCAGGAAAGAAGCGATGAATACGATTGTACAGTTAGAATTGGATAAAGCAAATGTCGTTCTAAGTCAAGCAAAGTGAAGATTAATTGATGAAGTTTAACAGTCTAAAAAGACGATGCACAATATCCATTATAGGTAAGTTGGCTCAACAAGGCCGAGACTGTTTCGCTGATAAGGACCTAAACATTACAGCAATAGGTTCTGTGCCTTGATAAATTAAAGTCTGGTTCGGCTTATGTCTGCTAAGAGCGGCGGCAAGCGCCCGCTATATATTTCTAATAAATTATTTAAGGTGTGTACGCTAACGTATATTTACTGTAAGGCTTCAGTAAGCAAAACACCGCCGCTGTTGAACCCTTCCTCCAAAAAGTTATATGCTACCCTGACCTCTCCTTTTTCAATAAATGGCAGTCCATAGTAAGGGATGGGTTTGAGCGATTCCAAAGCGGCCCGTCTGTCCTCCTCAGAATATTGGCTTAACTCGGCCCTAAGTATGCCAAGCGTCCTATAAAGAAATTCGGATATCGTAGGAGAAAAGCCTTCATGCACATCAGGGAAAAACTTATTGCGAAGCTCCGGATCATCGTTGAATTCTGCGGACATAATAACGAATTTAATTGCGCGTTTTGCGTTTTCATATGAAAGCTCAAAGATTTCCTCAATAAAGGGATACAGTTCCGTCTTCATATGGCCGCATAATTTTGCTGGGTTTAACAACAGGTAATGGAGCACTCTAGCTATACACATAAAGCCTTTGTGATTCGTGTTCAGGCCAAGGATTTTAAGAATATTTATAATTGGATGCATAACATAAACCTCCTAAAGTATTATAATGTCTTTGAACATAAATTTTGGAACCGCCTGACAATAACGCATGGCAATTTCATTACGAAATTGATTACGACATGTACCGTATTAGGTATATAAAAATGATATCATAAGTTAAGGATGTGTCAAGCTCAAATTAAGAATTGCCCTATATAAAATATGACGCTTTTACAAAATGTCAATAGGCAACTGAGACAAACTGATGCTACGAAAATGCGTATTACATCCAATTTACATAAAAAAGTCTTTACAAGCAGCAAAAGCGGTGTTAAAATACGCTTGTTGTGTACATTGAAGCACTATGCATAATTACTATGTTGAAGAAAGGCACAATATGTTACAGGACGACCTAATTGGCGACAAACGCCTAGTAGGTACAAAGCAAGTGTTGCGCGCCCTGACAGATGGGCGTTTGACGGCGGTTTATATTGCCGAGGATGCGGACGCTGCTCTTAAAAAGAGGATAGCAGACGCATGTATTGATGCCGGCGTAACGGTGATAAAGGCTCCCAGCATGTCAGAACTCGGCATTGCTTGTGGAATAAGCGTAGGCGCGGCATGCGCCGCGGTGCTTTACAACGGTGACAATATGAGCAAAATCAATTAGGTTGCGCTCAAAATTTATGGGAAAACATCCTCTCAAAGGGTTGCAGGGGATTTTCTTAAATATATATCACATAATCAGACTAGAAAAAGGAGAAAACCTAATGCCCACTATCAATCAGTTGGTTCGTAAGGGAAGGCAGCAGGTACAGTATAAGTCAAATGCGCCTATCCTGAAACAATGCCCGCAACGCAGAGGCGTATGCACGGCGGTTCGTACGATGACTCCCAAAAAGCCAAATTCCGCCTTGCGCAAGATAGCAAGGATCCGTCTTACGGATGGTTTGGAGGGTACAGCATATATACCCGGCGTTGGCCATAACCTTCAGGAGCACTCTGTAGTCCTAATCAGGGGCGGCAGGGTTAAGGACCTTCCTGGTGTGAGGTATCACATCATAAGGGGAGCGCTTGACACGGCTGGAGTAGCAAAGCGTATGCAGGCGCGTTCGCTTTACGGCGCAAAGCGTCCTAAGAAGTAAGGAGGTAATTATCAATGCCGAGACGTGGATTTATACCTAAGCGCGAAGTTTTAGATGATCCCATGTATGGTGGAAAGCTTGTGACAAAGCTTATTAATCAGGTTATGCTCGACGGAAAGCGCGGTACGGCTCAAAAGGCGTGCTACGGAGCGTTTAGCATAATAAGCGAAAAGACGGGGCGCGACGCTTTAGAGGTATTTGAACAGGCAATGGATAATATAATGCCTGTACTTGAGGTTAAAGCGCGCCGTGTGGGCGGCTCAACCTATCAGGTACCCATTGAGATAAGGCCTGAGCGCCGCCAGACGCTTGGACTTCGCTGGCTTATTAACGCAGCGAGAGCCCGTTCAGAGCGTACGATGATGCAGCGGCTTGCCGGTGAGATTCTGGACGCATCGAACTCTACGGGAACCGCCTTCAAGAAAAAGGAGGACACCCACAGGATGGCCGAGGCAAACAGGGCGTTTGCGCATTATCGTTGGTAATATAGAGAATAATTATCTATGTGGAAAGCGTGCAGGGCGGATTTCCCTATCCGCCCTGCATATTCGGATTAACATGAAATAGAATGCAGGCATGGACTTGTTCCAATTCTTGCCGCATTTACATATCATGATTTGATTAATTACCTCAACAAGAAAGGAGGAATGGCCATGGGAAGGGATACCTCGCTTGATATGACGAGAAACATTGGAATAATGGCGCATATTGACGCAGGGAAAACGACCACTACCGAACGTATTTTATATTATACGGGCAGGATCCATAAAATCGGGGAAGTCCATGAAGGCTCGGCCACTATGGATTATATGGTTCAGGAACAGGAGCGCGGTATAACCATAATGTCAGCGGCCACTACTGCCTATTGGCGCGGTCACAGGGTAAACATCATTGACACGCCGGGCCACGTTGATTTTACCGTTGAGGTGGAGCGCTCTCTTAGGGTGCTCGATGGCGCCGTAGCTGTATTCTGCGCAAAAGGCGGAGTGGAGCCGCAGAGCGAGACGGTTTGGCATCAGGCCAGTAAATATAAAGTACCCCGTATTGCCTATATAAACAAGATGGATATAATGGGCGCGGACTTCTTTAATGTAGTATCAATGATGAAGGATCGTTTAGGCGCCAACGCGGTGCCTATACAGTTGCCCATAGGCGCCGAGGCCGACTTCAACGGCATCATAGACTTGGTCAGGATGAAGGCCGAGTTTTTCAAGGGCTCGGATCAAGACAGCGAGATAGTTGAAGGGGATATTCCATCAGAGCTTTTAGAACTGGCGGAGGAATATCATCTAAAGCTTATTGAGGCAGCTGTGGACGAGGATGAAGAGCTTATAGACAAATACCTCGACGGCTGCAAATTGAGCGAAGAAGAGATAAGAAGGGCGATAAGGACCGCTACGGTTGCGAACCATATTGTTCCGGTATGCTGCGGTTCGTCATATCGAAACAAGGGTGTACAGCCTTTATTGGACTCAATAGTTGAATATCTGCCATCCCCGCTTGACGTGCCTCCGGCCGAAGCCACCAAGATGGACGGCGAGACGAAGGTTATAGTCGAGTCAAGGGACGACGCGCCTTTTGCCGCGCTTGCGTTTAAGATTATATCAGATCCTTTTGTTGGCAGGCTGGCTTTTTGCAGGATTTATAGGGGCATCCTGAAATCAGGGGCTTATATATACAACTCAACTAAGGACAAGAGGGAGCGTCTGGGACGCATCTTATTGATGCATGCGGCGACCCGAAAGGAAATTGAAGAGGCCTATGCAGGCGATATAGTTGCGCTTGTAGGACTTAAAAATACGGGGACAGGGGACACCCTCTGCGCTCAGGAGCACCCATTGCTGCTTGAATCAATGGAGTTCCCCGAGCCCGTAATCAAAATAGCCATTGAACCCAGGACAAAGGCTGGCCAGGATAAGCTTACCGCTGCTTTACAGAAACTGATGGAAGAGGATCCTACGTTTAAAACGTATACCGATCATGAAACGGGCCAGATAATTATATCTGGAATGGGCGAACTGCACCTTGACATCATTGTTGACAGGCTGATCAGGGAATTCAAAGTCGAATGCAAGGTGGGAAGGCCGCAGGTTGCTTATAGGGAAGCAATCACCAAGAAGGTAAAGTCCGAAGGGCGTTATATTCGTCAAACCGGAGGTCATGGGCAGTATGGGCACTGTATTGTGGAATTTGAGCCGCTTGCGCCTGGAGAAGGATATGTGTTCGAGGATAAGATCGTTGGCGGAATAATACCCAAAGAGTATATCTCATCGATCGATAAGGGGATTCAGGAAGCCGCCAGGAGCGGAAGCCTCGCGGGATATGAGGTCATGGACTTTAAAGCTACCGTAGTCGACGGCAGCTATCACGAGGTGGATTCGTCCGACATGGCTTATCAGATTGCCGGAAGCCTTGCGCTGAAAAACGCGCTGACAAAGGCCAACAGCGTATTGCTGGAACCCTTTATGAAGGTAGAAGTATTGGTGCCTGAGGAGTATATGGGCGACGTTATTGGAAACCTTAATGCAAGGCGCTCCCGCATTGAAGGCATGGAGGCACGGGCGAACGCTCAGGCTATTCATGCGATGTGTCCGCTTTCCGAAATGTTTGGATATGCAACCGACCTGCGTTCGCGCACACAAGGAAGGGGCACATTTACAATGCAGTTTGACCATTACGAGCAGGTAGCGCCGGGAATAGCGTCAAAGATGCTGGGCGCACGTTAAATAAAAACAAAAATAACATCTATATCGGAGGATATTGAAGCAATGGCGAAAGCGAAATTCGAAAGAACAAAACCGCATGTAAACATCGGAACGATAGGACACGTAGACCATGGAAAGACGACGCTGACGGCGGCGATCACGATGGCATTGTCGCAGGAGGGCAAGGCGTCCGCGATGAGGTACGACGAAATCGACAAGGCGCCGGAAGAGAAGGCAAGGGGAATAACGATCAACACGGCGCACGTAGAGTACGAAACGGATAACAGGCATTACGCGCACGTAGACTGCCCTGGGCACGCGGACTATGTAAAGAACATGATCACGGGAGCGGCGCAGATGGACGGAGCGATCCTGGTGGTATCGGCGGCGGACGGCCCGATGCCGCAGACGAGGGAGCACATACTGCTGGCAAGGCAGGTAGGGGTGCCGTACATCGTAGTATTCATGAACAAGACGGACCAGGTAGACGATCCTGAGCTTTTGGAGCTGGTAGAGATGGAGATCAGGGAGCTGCTGTCGAGCTATGAGTTCCCAGGAGACGATATACCGATCATAATGGGATCGGCGCTGAACGCGCTGGAAGGGATCCAGAGCGGAGCGACGGATCTGAGGAACAACGAGGCGTGCAAGTGTCTGTTCGAGCTGATGGACGCGGTAGACTCATATATACCGACGCCGGAGAGGGCGTCTGACAAGCCGTTCCTGATGCCGGTAGAGGACGTATTCACGATCACGGGACGCGGAACTGTAGCAACGGGAAGAGTAGAGCGCGGAACGATCAAGGTATCGGATACGGTAGAGATAGTAGGATTGACGGAAGAGACGAGGAGCACGGTAGTAACGGGAGTGGAGATGTTCCGCAAGATTCTTGAGCAGGCGATGGCGGGAGACAACGTAGGGCTGCTGCTGAGGGGAGTGCAGAGGAGCGACATAGAGCGGGGACAGGTACTGGCGAAGCCGGGATCGATCAAGCCGCACACGCACTTCAACAGCGAGGTATACGTGCTGACGAAGGAAGAAGGAGGAAGGCATACGCCGTTCTTCCCTGGATACAGGCCGCAGTTCTACTTCAGGACGACGGATGTAACGGGAGTAATCACGCTTCCGGAGGGAGTGGAGATGGTAATGCCCGGAGACAACATCCAGATGGAGATCAAGCTGATCACGCCGATAGCGATAGAAGAGGGACTGAGGTTTGCTATCCGCGAAGGCGGAAGGACCGTAGGCGCGGGCGTAGTAGCGAGCGTAATAGAGTAAGGAACAGCGCCGGCTGAGGAAGCGGCCGTCCCAAAGCGGGGCGGCCGCTTAGTATTGTGAAAAGGTATAATTTGGGCCGTACATGCCGGCTGCGCCTCCGGCGGCTTAGAACCTTTTTTGCAAAAAAGGTTCTAAGAACTCCAAAAAA
>OHQM01000373.1_pt1 | contig 24583 bp, 9 predicted proteins | sample 1577941 | NCBI WGS metagenome assembly OHQM01 (sample SAMEA3879604, study PRJEB24766) | human gut metagenome | biome: human-associated habitat; feature: feces | place: USA | collected 1985/1987
CATTTTTTATTATCTCGGTCGGATTGATATGCATGATCCGGTAAATTTTGTATGCTGTAGTAAGGAATATCAGTAAAGCTATACTGAAGAAGATTGAAATGCCCCACTCCCATCCTTGTATACAATGTACCGGAGGACCATCCATTGATAGCAGCATGGTTCTGACCAATGGATAGGCAATTGCAAAGGCCAACAGGAAGATAACCAGATAGACTTTTCCGAAGATTCCGGCGATAATCCACGGAGTAGCTCCATTGATTTTGCGTATGGCAATTTCTTTCTGCCGGCTGACTGTATCCATAGAAATGGCTGAATAGATACTTAGCACGACTAATAAGACGCTGATAACGGCCAGTACCGTCATCGCAACCTGGGTGATATATATAGATCCTTGGGTGGTTTGTTTATTATCAGCCAGCGTACGGATTTCGAGTGGCAAAGTGTCAGGAACATATTTCCGACAGATATCAGTGATACGACGGATACCTTTGTCGGAGCCTGTTCCGGGTGCAAGTTTAAAGTAGAAATTTCCGAAACTGTTGCCGGGAAAGAATACCGAACCGATGACTCCTTCTTTCTGTGATTCTTTATAGAGCGCTTTGAAGGTACCTATGATGCGATAACTCTGTCCATTAAGTTCCACCATGCCTTGCACACTGTCTTTATCCAGTTGCTGTTTAAAGCTTTCGCTAACGTAAATGCTTCCTTCCGCATCTTCGCCTATTTCTTTCCCTTGCATCGGGATATTTAGAAACTTAAAGTAGCTCGGAGAACCTTCCATAAAGGCAATTCGCGCTTCCGACTGGTCTGCTTTCTTGTAGGTGTGCATGAAGAAAAATCCGTTTTGCATATTGTCCATCATGGGTAGCATCTCGACGCACTCCGGTAGAGCTTGGATATCGGTTAATATCGGATTCAGATGTTGCCACATACGCTGGCTGTTTATATGCAGGGCGATAATGTCATCCTCCTCTTGGGAAGTAAGCGGGCTATAAGCATGTCCCCAAATTTCATCCAATACCAAATGGATACCGAGCGTGCCGCTTACGAAAAATATCGAAATACTGAGTTGAAACCACATCATGACCGAACGGAAGATGTGGCGACTGCGGTTGTTATTGACTTGGCTGATAATGCTTACCTGCCGTAATCGGCGGATGGGAAACCATATCACCAGCATACATACAGGGAGGAGTGCGACATATATCCGGAACTGTACAGCATAAATTGCAGCCAGTGAAAATTTGGGTAAGTCGTACGTCGGTATGTATGTCTCAGCAATATTTATGGCTACTTCCGTCAGCACCAGTGACAGAAGAAAAGCGACGGACATCATCCAAAATACCTCAGCGAAAAGAAGTAGAAACAGTCCTTTTAACTCCGAACCCATACATTTACGCAACGCCACTTCACGTTGGCGGTTGTAGAACATCTGAATGATGAATTTGAGGAAGTTTATCAGGCCTGAAACCAAGATAAGCGAAGCAACAAACAGTATATACAGTTTCGCATTCTCCCAAGCCTTATCTTGCCGCATAGTAAAGTATGCGTGAGGATGCACCGTATGCTCGTCCCGCTGCCACGTTACCGACTGCAGATTTTTGTTCAAGGTTTCTATATCTGTCTCAGGAGATAAATAGCCGCCTACGTTTATCGCGTCATTAGATAAGATTTCATAAGAGAAGTAACAATCTGCTTCCCGGATGCGTAAGTCATTGTCTTTTACTACATTCACCACCCTGAAGTCTTGTATCGAGTTCTCCGGTATGTTTTTAGGATTAGAGAGGTGTATGATGGAGCCGATGGGGTTCCTGTTACCATAGGCTTTACGTGCGAATTGTTGTGACAGGACCACTTCATCTGGTGCCTCGGGTAAACGGTTACCATACAATAATTTCCTGTCATTGTATGCGAAGTAATTGGCATTGATTCCTTTATAGCGTATCAGGAAAGGCAAATTGCGTTGTTCGTCATCAATGACTTCTATCTCTGTAGAGTTGCCATAAGAGTGGATAGTAACACATTCCAAACCATCGACTGTTTGTTCTTCCATCCGCTTCACTTCATGACTGCGAAAAAAGGAACTTTCGCTTTGGCTGATTTCTATTCTTAGTCGCCGTTCACAGTTGGGCAAATCGGCAAGCTTTTCCTGTTGCTGAACAAAAAAGCATATCAAAGCGTAGCATACGATTCCCACCGCCAGGCAAATGGCGGAAATCAGACTGTGAGTTTTATACTTCAACAGGTTTCGGAGCGATATCTTCAAATAATGTAATACCATTGTTCTTATTCGTTTTTAATGACTTCCGCCGGATTGCTTCTTGCTATCCGCAAGATACGGAAAAGTATTGTAATGGCTGTAATAAAAGTAACAATCAGGAATATGCAGAGCCAGAACAGGAATCCGCAATCAAAGAACACCGTGTACATTTGTTTCCATAGCATCAACGCGGCGTATACAAGCGGGAATGCAATGACAGCACTGCAGAATAACAGAATGATGTAAAGGCGTGCAAACAGTAAGATGATTTGCGGAACATCCGCCCCATTTACTTTACGGATAGCAACTTCTTTCTGACGTCGCTCTGTATCAAGCGTGATGCTGGAGTATACACCTAATAAAGTAATAATGATGCTGACTATGGCAAAGAAGAGAATAATATCTTTCAGATTATACTCAATGGCCTGTTCCTCATGGATGTCATCAAGGAACGTTTTAGTTTGGTAAGTTATGTTTTCAGGCAACATTTCGCGGCAGACTTTCTCTATCCATTGAGCTACATCTTTCTGTTGTCCGGGATGGCTCTTGATATAGCAATGGCCTATATAGATGGAAGAATCGTATGGAACAAAAGCATAGCCGCTGCTCCGGTTGTATACATCCGCCTGAAAAGGAGCCGATATTCCACATATTGTGTAATCCGCCTTCCAGCTGTACAGGTTCATGCCGATAACCTCTTTTTTCTGTATTTCCTGCCAGGCTCTGTCTACTATAATTTCTTTTTCCGTCTGTGGGGTACTTCCCTGCTCTATGGAAATATTCATGAAAGAGAAGAAGTTGGATGGAACAGCCATAATGCTTATATCAATCCAGGAGTTCTCGTTTCCTTTCTCGGTTGTTAATCCGTTTCCAGACATTCCATGCATATAACTTATATCCGACAGCAGAACTTCTTTCACTCCGGCATGTTGCTTGAAGCGTTCTATCATGGTCAGTTTTTCTTCGTTCTTCATGAAGGGATAATCCAATGGAATACTTAAGATTTCCGCTTTCTCCCGTTGGCTTAATGTGTGGAACAAGGTATTGGCTGTTTTTTCTGATTGCAGATATAAAGCGACTGTCAGCGATACGAATACCCAGCAAATAAAGAACTGGATGCCTAGCATGAAGTTACGTCCCCATTGTTTCCCCCTGCGTTTATTGTTTCCGTAGATGCCTGTTTGTACTGAAATTCTACGGATACGGGCAGAAACAAACAGGCAAATAATTGCGCAAAGTATAATAAGGAATACGATGTATTGCAGAGTATGCATTAAAAGGAGTTCAGGACTAAAAGACATAACTAATCCTGATAATGAGAAATTCATGCGGTCACCAAGTAATTCGATTCCCCAAAGTACCAATACGAATGATATGGAGATAACAATCAGGGATTGTATAAACAGCAGACTGAATAATTGTTTCCAGTTGCAGCCTGCCATCTTCATGATGCTGTATTCTTTGGTCCGGTTAAAGAATGAACCTATGAGAAAATGAAAAAAGTTTATCAAACCTACCAACAAGATCAGTGTTCCTATGATTCCGGTCACCAATGCCAGATAGGAAGCACCTTGCTTTTTTAGTTGAGTACCCATGCCGTTGGCTGTGATGGTGTAGGATTCATTATATAAAGTGTAAGTATAGTTCCTTTTTGAGAATTGTTTTTCCAAAGCAGCGCAAGTGGTTTGTGCTGCTAGCAAGGCATAGGTGCTTGCCCCTGTCATGTTATGGCGTTTAGGGCTTTGCAAAAGTCCTTCACTGTCGTTTACGGTCAGCATATCTATGTTTTGCATAAAATCCAAGCTATTGTTCAGAGGGATATCTTTCATCACTGCTTGAATGGTATAGACGATACCTCCTGTTTTCGGAGTGCTTTCAGGAGAGGTATTGAGCCTTCTCATGAGAGTCATGTGTTTGCCGATAGCGCTTTCTGCATTACCGAATATTTTAATGGCCATAGATTGGCTCAGGATCACGGAGTTAAGAGATTGACTTGCCATTTTCCAGTGTCCTGCTACCATTTCCGGAGTGAAGATTTCATTGTAGAAAGTATCTATTTCAATCGTTTCAAGCTCATAAGGTAGTATCTTTTCCTGAGATAACTCTACATAATAAGGACGTTCACGAGGATAGGTTACGGATGAAATGGCTTCCGTTTCTCCCAAAGACCATGTGCGTAATTCTTCGGCCAGAGGAACTGGAGAACCGGAAAAATATCTATCTGCCTTACTGTCATAGAGATTTAATTCTGCTATACGATTATGATTAGCAAAGCAATGGTCTGTGCTTTCTACAAAGCGACTGCAATATATGCAGACACAGAAACAGAGCAAACCTACTGCCAATCCGATGATGGAAATGATGTTTTGTGTCTTATGCTTACACAGGTTTCTGAATGCTATTTTGAAATAATGGAGTATCATGGTATACTGATTTTAATAATAGGTTCTCAAATCTTATGCCAAAGTTGTAATGTGTTGTATATTAAATTTGTACATGTGAAAACATTATTCAAGTAGTGTGCCATACTGCACATAAACAGTGCGAATACGCACCATCTATTCACTTTTTATCACTTCTGCCGGATTTTGCCGTGCTGCCTGCCACACCCGCCAGCCAATGCATAACAGAATAAGTAAACCTACCCCACTAAAAATAGCTAAATATATACATGTACTGATTGCTGTTTGTTCTATATAGCTTTCCAACCATTTTTTCATCAAAGCATATCCTATAGGAAATGCTATCATTGATGCTGCAACGAGTAGTATAAAATACTCTTTTACAAACATGGCAAGTATTTCTTTTACAGACGCTCCGTTTACTTTGCGGATGGCTATTTCTTTGCGCCGCTGCTCGCAACTTAGCGTAATAAAAGAGAATATTCCGAAAGCGGCAATGAGTACACAGATAAGTGAAGCAAAACCAAGTAGCTTCAATAATAACGTTTCGGATTTCAGGAATTTAGAATATTCCTCTTCTATATTGAGAAGAGAATGATATTCATTACTGCCAGTTGAGATTTTGGTATATACATCATCTATTCGCTTTTTAAGATCCTCCCATGTTCCTGCGCGATATTTTATCAAAATATCGCCATAGTTGGCATCAGAATCAGAACCTCCCAGACCTCCTTTATTGCAGAATAAAGTAGGTGCTGCCGGGATTGTAGGTGCTGTGATATGGAAGTCTTTGACGATCCCGACAATTGTAACTCCTTGGTGAATATTGATTTTCTTACCTATCGGATTATCTAAACCTAATTTTTTTGCACAAGTCTCGTTGATGATAGCCTTATTTGCATCATCCGGTTTTAGCATTTCACCTTCTATTAGTTGCAGGTTGTAGAAATTGATAAACTCCCTCCCTTCTCTTATGCAGGTGATATCTATTCTATCTTCCTTATCCGTGCTTTTCTTTCCTTCCCAACTATCCGTACTATAAGTAAGGATACTATATCTTGGGAATAAAGGTTCGCATCCCTTTAGTGTCTCTACAATACATGGCATCTTATCTATTTCAGCACTGACGGCAGCGTAAGATTCCGGAGAAACATATTGTCTTAATACCGCTGTATTCTTTCTTTCCCAACCAATATCGCCATTTGCCAGATGATTGAGCTGCTTCATAAGAATACTTACGCAAAAGATAAATAAGATACATATTATCAATTGGAATACTATACTGCATTTACGGAACAGGAACAGATTGCCGGATTGCCTGTGGTATCGGCGGAAAATGAAAGGTATCAATAGTATATAGGATATGAAAAGAATACCTGCAAAATAGAGGAATGACTCTCCATAAATATTTCCATTAACTTCTGACAGGTCTCTGAATTTCGGAAGCGATAATTCGATAAATGTCATTCCTAAAAGGCCGGATAAAAGCAGTACAAACAAATATTCAGCACCAAAAAGTATGAATAAATTCCGAATGGATGAGCCGCATACTTTTCTTAGTTCAATTTCCCGGTTTCTTGCGCGCATACGGGTGATAAATAAGGAGAGATAATTGAACAATGCGCAAAGTATAATCATTCCGCTTGCTATGGAGAAAAGTACTAAATAATTAAATTTAAGGGATAGTTTTTCATTGATGGCAGAGTAATGGTACTGAGTTAATGGAAGTATCTTATATTTTTCGAAAGGTTGGGGATACCATTGGTTTCCGGATTTGTAATTTCTCATTTTTTTCTGGAAAGACGTAGTTTCAACTCCTTTACGTAGCCGGATGTAGGTTTGAAATCTATGTACTCCCCATTCGCTTTTTATTTTTTGAAATTGTGATGACATTGTCCATGCGGCAAAATAGAGATTACTGTGTTTCTCTACATTTTTCAGAATGGCACAGACTGTCTTAGGCGTATCATCTGTCTCTATCTCTTCTCCCAAGACTTCTGTTGAACCGAATAATGACATAGCTGTCTCTTCTGTTAATGCAATTTTATTATCAGAATAAAGGAATTTCATACTTCCGGACAATATGGAGGTAGGTTGGAACATCTCTAAAAACGTGGAGTCGGCATACATGCAATTGACTTTTGCCGTTTTTCCCTCCTTGGTTTTCAGTCCTACTTCCCATTGGTAAATTGCACACGCTGCTTCTACTTCTGGAAATTCTTGCCGAAGTGTAGTAGCTAACATATATGTGCTGAATGTTGATTCACTAAAAGTGGCTTCTTGGTAAAGCAAATGGGTTCGTTCCACACCTTCATAGAATTTGTCATACGTTATTTCGTAGTGTATCCACAGGTTTGAGAGTGCGAAGCAAGTAAAGCCTACTGCCAGACCAAGGATACTGATAATACTTTGTGTCCTGTATTTCAATATATTACGGAATGCTATCTTAAAATAATGTTGTATCATAGTTCGTTTTCTTATTCACTCTTTATCACTTCCGCCGGATTTTGCCGTGCTGCCTGCCACACGCGCCAGCCGATACATGCAAAGATTATTATGGCTATGCCACCGGCTATGACTAAATATATCCAGGCATTAATTGTGGTCTGCTCTACATAGTTTTCAAGCCAACGCTTCATCAGTACATATCCTACAGGGAATGCAATGACACCCGCAATAACCAGCAAAAGCATATATTCTTTCACAAACATAATAAGAATATCCCGGATTGTAGCTCCATTCACTTTGCGTACAGCTATTTCTTTGCGCCGTTGTTCACAACTTAGTGTAACAAGAGAGAATATACCGAAAGCAGCAATAAGTACACAAACCATGGCAACAAAGCTCAATAACTTTATCAGTGCATCTTCGGACTTGAGATATTCGCCATACTCTTCTTCTGTGTTGTATAATCTATATCTCACTTCCGGATACTCCCGGCTGAATATGCTGTCTATCCGGTTTTTCAGTTCTTTCCATTTGCCATCATGAAACTTGATTAAGATTTGTCCTTTTCCTAAAGAAAATCCCATACCCTTAAGAATATCCCCTGAGACTAAAGTATAGGGTTGCACCGGTTCTGTCGGTGCCGTGATGTGGAAGTCTTTAATTATGCCTACAATGGTCCATGTTCTGCCCTTCTGATAAAGTTTCTTACCAATTGGGTCGCTCATTCCAAGTGCTTTTACGGCCGATTCATTAATCATTATGCTATTCGTTTCTGTCGGCTTCACCATCTCCCCTTCCAACAGTTTCAGATTGTAGAAGGGCACTGTCTTTTCGCAATTCCACAGACATAGCATATCTATACTTTTCGCCGCATCTTCTTTTCCGTCCCAATTATCGAAAGTATGTGAAAAGCCTGATGATTTAGGCAATAAGCAACAATGTCCGGATACAACCTCCCTTGTACATGAGAATTGCTTTATCTTATCAGCAATGGTTTCAAAATCATTGTCCGGATATAAAAGATTGATGGAAGCTATATTCTTTCTTTCCCATCCTAAATCCACATTCGTAAGGAAATAGATTTGCTTCATCATCACTATTATGCAGAACGTGACAAGAATCCCTATTGCCAACTGGAATGCAATACTTACTTTACGGAGTACGTACTTGTTTCCGCTATTCCGGATGTGGGACCGTCTGATGGTGAATGGCACTAACAGAAATAAAGACAATAAAAGAATTCCTGCAAAATAGAGAAGTGATTCTCCATAAATATTTCCGGATACCCCAGATATTTTCTTAAAGGCGGGCAAGGCCATCTCAACAAAAGCCATACCCAATACACCGGATAACAATATGATGTATAGGTACTCCACAGAAAGTAGAATAAAGATACCTCCGATGGAGGAACCGCATACTTTGCGCAGTTCTATCTCACGGCTACGTATCCTCATGCGAGTGATGAACAAAGAGAGATAATTGAACAGAGAACAAAGAATCACCAAGCCTCCGGCTACGGAAAATAGTATCAGATAATAGAATTGGAAAGATGGGTTCCTGTTAATCGATGAATAATGATACTCGTTGAGTGGTATTAGCCGGATACTATCGAACACTCTGCGGGGATCTCTCGGATCGGCTTTCGTTTCATTTGCAGCAAGTTTTTTCTGAAAGGCTATCGGATCAGTCCCTTTACGTAACTTGATAATGATTTCGAAACTTCCATTACCCCAATCATTCTGCCAGCTGCGGAAGTATTCTCCCTGTCCCCAGCAACCGAATGACAGATTACTGTGATTGAGATCCGGGAGAATGGCGCAAACTGTTAGTGTGTTATCATTGTAGTTTTTAACTTCTTTGCCTAGTACATCCGTAGAGCCAAACAAACGCATAGCCATATCTTCTGTTAAGGCTATCTTGTCATTGGAATACATAAAATCCATGCTTCCTGATAGAACGGAGACATTAAACATGTCCATAAAACATGAGTCCGCCTGTATATAATGTACCTCTACCTTATGATCGTTTGCTTTAATATCTGCTTTTTGTCCCCATCTTGTATAGGCGCATGCAGCTTCCACTTCCGGGAAATCGTTTTTCAGCAGAGTCGATGCCGGGTATGGCATGGAAGTGGAGTAACCGTTTACTCCAAATACACTTTCTTTGCAAAGAATGTACATCCGGTCGGCTCCTTCGTGGTAAGCGTCATATGTCATTTCGTAATGTATCCACAGGTTGGCAAGGGCGAAGCAAGTGAAGCCTACTGCCAGACCCAGGATACTGATAATACTTTGTGTTTTATATTTCAGTATATTGCGAAATGCTATTTTGAAATAATGTTGTATCATGGTTTTATATCGTTATTAACTTTTGATAGTCCTTACAGAATCTTCCATATTAAGATTTCAAATTTTGTGCCAAAATTGCAACTAGCTGTTTATTAATAAAATACTATATGCGGCAATCTGAAATCAGTGTGCTATACTGCACAAAAATAGTGCATATTCGCACAAATGGTACATTTAAAATCACAAAGGATAGTTATAGGCTCTGACTATAACTTCTTAACTTTTGATGAAGTAATAGTCTAGCTGTGAACAGATGTAGCGTTTTTTCTCTTTTAATAATCGGGAAGACGCTTATGCTTTTCTCTAAAAAAACATGCATTAGATGCACTCATGAATACACTCCTTGATGATTGGTTAACCATTGTATATTAGCGTTTTATAATCTAAAAATAGAAAGAAGTATGTGGTGTTAAGGGTTCAAAATAGGGTCAGGGTCACTTATACCCCCAAATTCTGCTCAAATGAATAGAATATTTTAATTGGGTGTAAAATAAAAGCACTGATATAGCGTCAAATTACTAAGGAATCAGTTTTTTTAATTTACTCTTTGTCACTTTTGCTTTACCTTTCTGTTTTTTTTGTATCAAACATTTACTCGTAAAAGATCGTTCGTATTACAATATTTCGAATCTACGGGAATTTGTTTTTGCAAAAAAAAACGTCTAAAGCCAACTGTTTGTATATCAATGCAATATTGACTAATGGAATTAAAAATCACCTGTAAATGGGGTTATAAGTGACCCTGACCCTATTTTGAACCCTACCAAGCCTTTTATTAGTCTTGGATTTGTTATATTTATTCAATAAAAGCACGCGAGAAATAATATGGTAAGCCAAGGCATAGTCAAAACCTGCCTTAAACGGAACATAAGAAGCAATGTCGTGATGCAAAACTAGCAATATTCCACATTACGAGATTGCTAGTTTTGCATCACGACAATGCTTCCTTTACGACATATACGCCCCATTATATTCTCCTTTTAATACTTTTGCCGGGTTGATTCTGATAGCCTTACGGATTTGCCACCATAGGGTACAGAAAGAAATAAGAGCCACGATGAACCCGGCTGTCAGGAACATCCATAGGGCAATCGGAGCATGATGATGATAGTTCTCCATATACTTATGGATGATAATATAACTGACACTGGAAGCTACCACAAAAGCCGCACCAAATATATAGCAGTACTTACGCAACAATAACCGGAATATGTCACGGGCAGTGGCTCCGTTTATTTTTCGTAAAGCGATCTCGCGGTAACGTTGCTGAATGTCATATAATGACAATCCGAATAATCCCAGGCAAGATATAAAGATAGCTATCATTGCAAAAGCAATATAGATACGTGTCGTACGCTGATCATCATGATACATAGCCGCTATATCATCTTCGGCAAAGGAGTAACAAAATTCTCCGTCTCCATTTATTTCATGAAATAAATCTTCCAGGTATTTGATGGCTTCCCTCCGTTTACCGGGCACAATGCAAGCCAGTAATGGATTCGTGTGATCGGCTCTTGAGAAACAAAACGCCAACGGATAATCGGGATTGGACAGATGTCCCATTTTGAAGTCTTCAATCACTCCTACAATTTCATAAGGAGGATTTTCATTCAGATTCATTCCGCTGGTATAAAACAGTCTCCTTTCTGTTTGCAGAGTTGCTTTGGTTATATCTTCAATGCGGAATACTCTCTTGGCCGTTTCATTAATGATAAACTTATATTGTGCGAACTGGTCTTTTTCATTATCCCAAATCCGTCCTTCTTTTAGTTTAAGTTCGAAAAACTCCATATAATGTTGATCTACAAAATTAATAGTCATTGCGGCCTTTTCGCCGGTCGATGCAGTGCATTGTGTAGATGGGGGATTTATGAGTATAGGCAATTGCCCATAAGTCCATTGCGAAAATAGAGGTGATTCATCCATTCTGCGCTGAACTAATTCCATGTTTGCGGATTCCTTTTGTTGTTGTGCCTGCCACTCTTCGTCCGATGTAATGTCCCAGGAGGTCTGCTTAGAGAAGAGTGGGCACTGAATGATATCTTGTGTTTTATAATTTAAGTCGTAATGGAGCACATAGTATAACTGCCGGCTGAAGTAAATAGCCGCGATCACCAAACTGACAGTGACTACATATTGTATGAACAAAAATATCATGCGTGATACTATAGAGTTGCCACCGACACCGACAGAACGGAGAGAATTGACAGGAGTCGCATAATTATAGCGAATAAATGGAAAGATACTCGTAATGAGGGGCATCCCCAATAATAGAAAGACAGATATCCATATATCAAAAGACAAATCTGATGTCACGGGAATCTCGAACCACGAAGTAACAATGTTGCGTGTCACTTCCACAAGTGTCCAGATAAAGAGCAAAGCCACCGCTCCCAGGCAGAAGTTCTCGAAATATAGCTGTAGGAAAACCGTTTTTCCATTTGCGCCGAATACTTTCTTTATCCCGAACTCACGGGCGCGTCTCAGCATTACTACGGTATGCAGATTGACATAGTTGAAGATGCCTACCAGCAATAACAGAATAGCCACAATAGTGAGAATACTTAGGGAAGTCCGGTTTCCTCGCAAAACTTTATCATAAACAAGCAGGTTATGGTTCATATAGAAATCCTTGAGTGACGTCAACTGATAAAATATGGGACGCTTACCATAAGCCATCAGTTCCATAGGTTTCTGATTCTTCTTGTTAAGCTCTGTGACGTCTTCTGCCCGATGTAGTTGTACCAGTTCACTTGCCACACGGCTCCAGCTGTTGCGCAGGTTTTTGGAAATGATGATCTCGAATTGTACGGAAGCTTTTGTTGAAGGTTCGTCTATCACCCCCGTAACAGTTACCACATCTCCTGTTGATACTTTCAGAGTCTTCCCTATCGGATTCTCGTTCTTGAATAATCGTTTGGCTAATTTGTGGGTTATAATTGCATCGTTGGGGGTGTTGAGTGTATGCTTGCCGGCTATTACAGGATGTGGCATCATGTCCAGATATAAACTGTCGGTCGCCATTGCCTGCACTGTAAACCGACGTCCGTCGACTATTACATAATCATCCGAAAACAGCATAAACTGACTGACCTTTTCAACACATGGATCTGACAGAGGATTTCTGTAGTTGGGATCCTTGTTGGGATCTATAGAACCACTTAAATATGTCTGCCCGTTGTCCATGACGGTTGTCATCAGGAAAGTACGCTCCAGCTCCGGACAGAAGTGGTCTACATTATTCTCCTGATGAATATAGCGGGCTATAATCAAAGCGCAGGAAATACTGAACACCAGTCCTGTGAGATTAATAAAAGTATATACTTTAAAACGCAATAGCATGCGTATGGATAGTAGAATTTGTTTCATGATTTTCTTCTGTCTTATTCTGTTTTCATGATTGTTGCCGGATTGATGCGGGTCGCTTTATTCACCTGCCAGAACAATGTTCCCAACGAAATACCTGCCACCGCTAATACGGCGATCAGGTAGATGAATATACTGACGGGAGCTTTCACAACAAAATCCCGTGTATAAATGTGTATCAGGTAATAAGATAAAGGTATGGTCAACAATGCGGAACCGGTTATCACCCATATATATTTACGGAACAAAATTGAATATAAATTCCGTAGTTGTGCTCCGTTTACTTTTCGGATGGCTATCTCCCGGTAGCGTTGGCGGATGTCGAATAAGGAAAGTCCGAATAATCCCAATGCCGAGACAAAAATAGAGATGGCGGCAAACAGTGTAAACACGGTTGCTACACGGCGATCCTCACGATATAAAGTTTGTATATCCTCATCCAGCCATCGATGATCAAATTCTTCAGTATTAAATATCTCTTGTCTGGCACTTTTCAAATAAGTCATCAGTTCCTTTTCTTTTCCGGGTATGCATGCAATCTGATATTGCGAGCCGGCGCTATTGGGGGTTATCATATATACCACAGGTTTCTTTCCGGCTGTGAGATGACCGGTATAATAATCTTTGATTACAGCTTCTACAGGCATCAGAGATATACCACCTTCTATTATTTTTCCATCCATCCCCATAGCTATCCAAAGTGCCTGTTCTCCTCTTATGAAAGCATCTTCCCGTCGCGTATAACCGAAGGCTTTCATGGCCGATTCATTCATGGCTACCAGATACTGAGTGTACCCTTCTACTTTATCGGGCAATGCACCATCTACTAATTGCAGATTATACAAACTAAAGAAATCAACCGGTACCCACATCAGCATCATGTTTAACTTAACATCCTTGTCATTTATGAGAGTAGAAGAACTTCCACTGCCCAGCACTCCACTGCGTGTAGGGTCTCCGCAGAACCATTTCTTTATGAACGGGCATTCATTCAGTTTCTGCTGAATACTTTGGGAATTCTGCCAGCGTTGTTGTCTCTCTTGTTCGCTTTCGGAGTTCCAGTTTTGAGGAGTCGGAACTAAGTTGGCATACAGTATCCCTTGAGTCCGAAATCCCGGAGGAGTATCTTGCAAAAAGCGAAGGTGACCGCTGAAATACAATGATAGTATAATGAGTAAAAGCGTGATACTGTATTGAATGAATAAAAAAGCCGTACGTGTGGTAACGGATTGACGCGATGATCCGATGGTACGTATGGATATGATAGGTGGTAGGTAATTGTACTTGATATAGGGATAAATAGTGGTGAACAGTGGCAAGAAAAGAAGGACCCCTAATGACAACTGCCAGTCAAATGCCGTATAAGGAATGTCGCTCTCCAATAAGCGGTTGGCATATCCTGAGAATATTTCAATGAAGAACCAGGCTAGCAATAACGCTATGGATATCATGAGTACATTCTCTAACCACAGTTGCAGAAAAAGAGCGCGCCCTTGCACACCAAAGACCTTCTTTATACCATATTCTTTGGAACGTTTCAGCATGAAAACCAAGTATTTATTTACAAAGTTCAGGATTCCCGCCAATAGCAACAGCATGCACACACCTGTAAGTATCAGTATATGTGAATGACTACTATAATGCCACATTTCCAAATCATCACCTGCGGCAGCCAGTTCTTTGTTCCAATAGAGTTGGCTGACAGGAAGAAAATTATATCGTATTTTAAATCCATCCGGCACCTGACGGTAAACGTTACTGGCAGCATTGATTGCGTTTACATCGACTCCCGGCATGAAACGTAAAAGTTCCACATACATTCTGCCCCATTCTCTTCGTGATTTGAGATCAATGTTTACTACGATATCAAATGTCAATGATGATTTGCAGGACGGTTCATCCAATATACCGCAAATGGTAAGGTGTCTGCCCCCTGAATATTCCATAGTTTGTCCGATAGGATCTTTCTCTCCAAATACACGCTTGGCAAATTGGCGTGTGATGAGAGCCTCTTCAGGTGCTTTCATTTGTTTGCCTTTCAGGGGATAATGAAAGAAATGAAAGAATGTTGTATCTGCTACTAACATCTGGATTGCATAGGGTCTTTCGTCTATGTTTACATTATCATTGCTCAATGTCATGAAGTAGCTTCGTTCTTTAATGGCATCAGGTAAAAAATAGATGGTATCTGCACCACTGTCATTACTTACACTACCGGGGAATACATTATTGTCAATATCACGAATTGGAATATACACATTTTCAGCATCCGTGCAGTGTGTGTTTACTTGTAGCTCACGGTGGATGTAGCGTACTAATATGATGGTACATGCCAGGCTGAGTGCCAGACCAACTACATTAATAATTGTATATGATTTGGAGCGTATCAGGAAACGCCAGGCGTATTTGAGTGTTTTCATATTTCAGTATTTGTTATAATCTTTTTTTGTTATTCTGCTATTCTCTGATGATACTGTATTATTCTTTATTTTAATATCAGTTCTTCGGCTTCGCCAAAGTTATCATATCCCGTAGTAATAACCCAATCTCCAGGCTGCAAACCGTCTGTAATCTCGTATTGTTGGGGGTTCTGGCGTCCAATGCTGACAGGAACACGTGTAGCTTTGGTTTTGGATGCATTTAGTTTGTATATCCATTGTCCACCGGTGGTTTGATAGAAGTTACCGCGCGGAATGACGATAGCCTGTTCCGGCTGTCCCAGTTCTATTTGCACGCGAAAACTTTTGCCAACACGCACATTATCCGGCATCTCTCCGGTAAATACCAGGTCGACATCGAAAGTACGGTCTTTTACTTCGGGCACTACTTTGGTGATACGCAGCGGATATTTGCGTCCCTGATAGTTAATAGTAGCAGGAAGCCCCGTTGTGATACGGTCTATGTAATATTCACTGAGGGAAGTGTGAATCTTATATTGATCTAATACCTTAATTTCAGCAATACCTTGGTTGGATGATACTTGCTGCCCCGGAGTTACTTTCACGAAACTGAGCTGTCCGGTGATAGGAGCTTTTACTATTAAGTTCTCCAACCGTTCACAGGCACGTTCATACTTCTTGCGTTCGCGTTCTCGGTCGTTACGGATTAAGTCCTTGCGGATAACAGTCATAGCAGAGTCATGACGAAGGCTTTCACGTTGTAGCTGGGCATTTTTCACTTTATAGTCGTATTCGTCTTCGGAAACTTCAAGTTGAGCTTTGCTCTTGATTCCCATTTTATATTCTTCCTTGTCGAGATCGAAACTTTTCTTGAGACGATCCAATTCGTAGTTGGTCTGCAAAGTTTGTTGTTGCAGGTTCAGGCTTTTTTGTTCCATCTCGATTTCTTTTTCCTGATAAGTTATCAGTTGCTTTTCCCAGTCATCGCGCTGGTCTTCGATGCTTCGCAGAAGATCGGGGTTTTCGAGTACAAGGATTGTATCTCCTTTTTGAAGCAAACTTCCCTCCTCACCTACTATACGGTCTACACTTCCTGATTCACGAGCATTAACGATAATGGTGAGAATGGGTTGTATGAGTCCTTCCACATCTACATATTCCATAAATTTATCATTTTTGACTTCAGCAATCTGTACATTTTCCTGGTCGATGCGAAGCTTGCTGGGACCGGCAGAAAGGATAATAACATAAATAATGAAAGCAAGGAATAGAATTCCTCCTGCCAGATAATAGCGGTAACGGATGTACCAAGTTTTTTTTTCGAGTTTAATATCCATAATATCTTTATTGTTTTACAATTTATAATTACTATATCTTATTCAGTTCTAATTTCTTCTGCCGGATTTTTTAGTGCAGCCTGCCATATGCGCCATCCGATACTGGAAAGAATGATGATAATGATTGCTATCAGGATAACGACATAACCCCACCAGGAAATAGTTGTCTGAATAACATAAGTTTCCAACCACCTTTTCATGATGATGTATCCTGTAGGGAAGGCAACTATTGCAGCTAAAACCAGCAAACTCATATATTCCTTAAGAAATATAAGAATAATATTCTTTATCGTTGCCCCGTTTACTTTTCGGATAGCGATTTCTTTGCGACGTTGTTCGCACGAGAGGCTGATTAATGAGAAAATACCGAATATGGCAATAATAATGCAAACGGCAGATGCTACTGAAAGTAATTTCATTAATGTACGTTCCGAAGCAAGCGAGTCCTCTATCATTTTTGCAACACTTTGAGTCCCAATTCTGAAGTTTGGGTATGTTTTCTGAATATATGTTTCAATAGTGCGTTTGGCGTCTTCGTAACTACCATGATAGGTAAAAGCATTCTTGTTTTTAGGGGGATAAAGATTCACTGTAAATACGCTTGGAAAAGCAGGAACTGTAGGCGAAAGCTGAATGTCTTTTACAACACCGCATACACTATAATAATTGGAAAATTGTTTTCCAATAGGATTTTTCCATCCTGTCTTCCTGACAAAAGCTTCATTGACCAGAACCTTTACAGGCTTGCCATGCGAATCTTCTGGAAAAGTTCCTTGTATCAGTTGCATTCCTAAAAGGTCGAATGCTTCTTTGGAAATCTGAAAATCATTCACCATAAATTCAGTTTCCGCTTGTTGTTTATTATCCGATTCATCAATGTAGAAACCTGATTTGCCCCCGATTGGTAACGGGACATCTGTAATTCTGTGAAACTCAATCCCTGGGATCTCCTGCATTTTTCTAACCCAATCTTCTGCATCGTCCGATAATATTCCTGAAAGATAATATACAAACTCAACATCCGGGTGAGTAATGCCCATATCCGAAGAAGTACGAAGATGGTGTAGTTGCTGCATCATAACTATTGTACAAAAAATGAAACCAATGCTGATGGCTAATTGAAACCAGAGTCCTATGCAACGAAAAACATTAGAGAAATGTGTCGTAGAACTGGAGGAAATAGCAGATTGTAGCGTGAAATGGTTTTGTAGGAATAAAGTGAGCCAAGCGAAGCATAAAGCGATGCACAGCACGATTGACATATAAATACCAGCTTCTTTATAAAAGAAAAGAGCATTTTCATTGATGCCGGATATTGACCTGAAAGCAGATAAGGAAATCTCCATCAGAAACAAAGCCACAAGGAAGGTCATAAATAATAATAGTAACAACTCGGAAACCAATAGTGACATCAAGCCTGTATTTGAAGCCCCGTTCACTTTACGAAGTGCCCATTCACGCTGTCTCATACGGATACGTATTAGATACATTATCAGATAATTGGCAAGAGCACTCAACGCTATCAACAAACTGATTATGCAAAATAAGCGTATATGTTCTATGTGGATAAAAGCTGATGTGCTCGGATGGGTGTAGTGTTCTTCTATCAATGGAGTGATAATAACCGGATATTTTATTTTTTTTCCTTCATTATCCGTGACTTCCATATCTTTTAGTTTCTTTTTTAAAGCCTCTATATCAGTACCTGGAATCACGCGGAACAAGGTCTGTCCTGATGCAAAGTTCCAAAGTCTGTTTTCATCAGGTACGCGTTTGCCTACCAAATCAAAGTTATAATTGGTGTGTTTCCATCCTTCAACAACGGCAGTGATAGTGGTGGACAGTGTAGGACCCGGTTTACCAATAGGAGATTCGTTGCCGAAAATCCGGAGGGCAGTTTGTCTGGTTATGGCTATTTCATCGGGATTGTGCAGAAACTGATAGCTTCCTTCCAATAAGACTAAGGGAAGTACGGAAGTAAAAGTGCTATCAATTTCCATCTTTTTCCAGGAGCTGGTTTGCCCGTTATTGGTATTTTCAATGGTTACTATACGATTTCCATATGTTGCACTTTCTATTTCGGGAAATGTATTCATTAAATGTTGCGCTAACATAGGAGAGGTTATGCTGGAATAACCGCTATTCTCCAAATTACTGGTTGTTCCGGCCACATAAACCCTGTCTGCACCTTCATGAAAAGTATCATAAGTCTGCTCATAGTGTAACCACATACCTGATAATGCGAAGCTAACGAGTCCCACTGCCAGACCGATGATGCTAATGATCGTCTGCGTTTTATATTTTATCAGGTTGCGCAGGGCAACAATAAGATAGTGCTTTAGCATATTTTAGTCCTCATTTTTTTATCATCCTGTCCATCACTTCCTCTATTTTTTCTGTTTCTGTCAGCGGTGCATCTACTTCAAAATCATAAAGTGTGATACTGCGGAGGGTGTAGTACAAACTCCAGTAGTTATATAGTGCAGTGATGTAATTTCGTCGGGCGGCGTCTTTTTCACTGATGGAAGCATTGAGGTCGAGTACGGTAGACTTTCCCAAGATATAAAGTCGCCGGGCTACATCAGCACGCCGTTGAGCCGTTTCATCGGTGCGGGCGGCAATATGTACGCGCTGGGATTGTAAATTGAATTGTTTTACCAGTTTACGGACATTCAGTTCAAAATCTGTTTTATCCTGCTCTACTTGAGTATAAGTTAAGTCACGATTAGAACGGGCTACCCGAACCTGTCCTTTGCCACGTCCCCAATCCAATATAGGCAGACTAATGCCGAGGGTGACATATTGTTGGTCCAAAGGATTGTGATAAGCATCTTTCAGTTTATTGCCGGTCTGAGTCAGTCCGAAACGCAAGTAAAGATCGGCTTTCAGGCCGGCATTGGCACGGGCACTGGCTACCCGGCTTTCGCTTTCCAGCTTACGCCGCTGCATGTCCAGTATATCCGGGCTGTTTTGACGTGCTGTGATTAAAGCTGTGTTTAGATCTATGTGAAGATTGGGAACATGATCGCTGACATCCACTTTGATCAGTATATCCTCCTGGATACCGAGATACGAACGGAGTTCTTGCATGCAATTTTCTACTTCGATATGGGCATTCATACGATTGGTCTCTTCGGTCAGCTTATTAAGTTCCAGTTGTAGCATCTCGTTTTCGGTAATGGTACCTATATTATAGCGCCCTTGTGCATATGTATATAAGGTGTCTGCATTGGCATAGTTGGTAGAAGCTATTTCGTAGTTGCTTTGCGCGGTGGCAAGAGCAAAGAATTTCTGCGTAGCGTTGGCGGCAACGAGCTCCAGAGTTTCCACATAAGTTTTCTTGGCTTCCTGGTAACGCAATGGTTCGATACGGCGATTCCATTTCAGGCTGTTATATCCAAAAAGAGACTGACTATAGCCGACGTTTATGGGCGATGTCTGCCAGGAGGTAGAGTTGTCACTAAATAAATCAAGCCGCTGGGCAGAAGTTTCCACGAACAATGTACCACCTGTCCAAGGAATATTCTGTGTCAGGCTTAAGGTGAGGTCGGTACTTAATAAGTTTTGTTCCACAAATTTCACGCTACCATCGCTCATCGTAATTTTGTTGATAGCACGATTCAGATACGGGTCGGAAGTTAATTTCAAGGCGGGCAGATAGTTGGCCCGATAATATTTGTAGTTCCAGTAGGCGGAACGAAAACTGTGTTGGGCTGTTTGCGCATCGGGTGATTGTCGACGGGCACGTTCTATGGTCTGACCTAATGTCAGTTCCATAGTGTGCTCCTGCGCATCAATAGTTATAAGAGTTCCGCAAGCTATCAATAATAAAAGTATTTTTTTGCACATAGTATGTTCCTTTTAGTAGAAGAGATTCAAATCTTATGCCAAATATGTAATGCTTTGTATTGCAATGTTATACTTCTATATGGTGTAAGTAAAACGTGTGCCATACCGCACAAAAATAGTGCGCATACGCACACACAACACATCGATATATTGTTTATCTTTGCGCATCGGATATATTCATATTTGCAAAAAAGATTATCGGATAATAATAGCTTCATATGGAACAATTAGGAAAAATATTAATAGTAGATGATAATGAGGACGTACTTTTTGCCCTCAACCTTCTGTTGGAACCTTATGCGGAAAAAATAAAAGTAGCGGTAACCCCCGATCGTATCGAACATTTCATGACGACTTTCCAGCCGGACATTATCCTGCTGGATATGAACTTCAGTCGCGACGCCATCAGTGGGCAGGAAGGCTTTGAGAGTCTGGAACAAATCTTGCGTATTGATCCTCAAGCAGTCGTTATTTTTATGACAGCGTATGCAGATACAGATAAAGCGGTACGGGCCATTAAAGCGGGCGCTACCGATTTCATCCCGAAACCGTGGGAAAAAGAAAAACTACTTGCTACACTCTCATCCGGTATTAAGTTACGCCGTTCCCGCTGTGAAGTTAGTCTGCTAAAAGAACAAGTGGAAGTACTTAGCGGTGCGGGAAGTAGTGTGGAAGAATCTATTATTGGTGAATCTGCCGCAATGCAGGAAGTGTTTGCCACGATAGAGAAGCTGCGTGATACAGATGCTAACATTCTTGTACTTGGTGAAAATGGGACAGGAAAAGACGTGATAGCCCGTTTGTTATACCGTTGTTCGCCACGTTACGGACGGCCATTCGTTACAATTGATCTCGGCAGTATCCCGGAACAATTGTTTGAGAGTGAATTATTCGGCTATGAAAAAGGGGCATTTACTGATGCCCGGAAACCGAAAGCCGGACGGATGGAGGTGGCAACGGGAGGTACGTTGTTTCTGGATGAAATAGGAAATCTTTCACTGCCTATGCAAGCGAAACTGCTGACTGCTATTGAAAAACGACAGATCAGTCGTTTGGGCAGTACACAATCTGTATCCATCGACGTACGCTTGATTTGTGCTACAAATGCGGATATCCGCCATCTGGTGGAGGAAGGGAATTTCCGGCAGGATTTACTTTATCGTATCAATACGATTGAACTACATATTCCTCCTTTAAGGGAACGGGGAAATGATATTATCCTCCTGGCAGACCATTTTCTGCAGCGCTATGCCCGTAAATATCAGAAGGAAATGCGGGGCTTGACGCGTGAAGCAAAAGCGAAATTACTGCGTTATCCCTGGCCGGGAAATGTGCGTGAGTTACAGCATACGATGGAGCGTGCCGTGATTTTGGGTGACGGTTCATTGCTTCGCCCCGATAATTTCTTGTTTCAGGCTTCCTCCTCCCGTCTTAAAAAAGAAGAAGAAGTACTTAATCTGGAACAATTGGAACGGCAAGCTGTAGAAAAGGCAATGCGATTGAGCGAGGGGAATATGACACGTGCTGCGGAATATTTGGGAATTACGCGCTTTGCATTGTATAGGAAGATTGAGAAACTGGGATTATAAATTAAGAAGTAATATGAAGCGGTATTCCTTTGTTGTTATCTTGCATATCTGTCTGCTGGCAATACTTTCTGTTGGTGTTTATGTGTTATATTGTGCTGATTTATGGTTTAGCATGCTTATAACATTCCTGTTTCTTCTGGGGACAGGAATACACCTTTATTATATACAGATGAAGCAATTGCAGATGATGCGTCGCCTGACGGACAGTTTGCGTTATAATGACATGACACAAGCTTTCCGTCCACCTTATAAAAATAAACTGATGACAGAAATGGCTGTAGAGCTATCTGAAACCTTGCTGGCATTTCGTGCCCGCCTGTTGGAAGAAGAAATAAAACATCAGTATTACGAAAGTCTGCTGAACAAGGTAGATACTGCTGTATTAGTGACTGATATGTCCGGACGTATTGAGTGGCTGAATCGTGCCGCCACTGCCCAGTTAGGGCAAGATCCGCAATTGCCGGCCGAACTTTTGAGCCTTCCTTCCGGTGAAACGCAGGTCATACGTATTCATCGAAATGGAACCACTTTAGAAATGGCAGTAGCTACCACTCTCTTTGTAGCCCGTGGCATGGAGAGACACCTTATCAGTTTGAAGAATATTCATTCTGTACTGGAACGGAATGAAATGGAAGCCTGGCAAAAGCTGATACGTGTACTCACTCATGAAATCATGAACTCCATTACTCCTATCATTTCCCTCTCTGAAACACTTAGTGAGCGTGGTGTACCCGTTACATTAAAAGATGCAGCGGGCGAAAAAGAATATGCTGTAATGCTACAAGCTATGCAAACCATTCATCGACGTAGTAAGGGACTATTAGGTTTTGTAGAAAACTATCGTCGTCTTACCCGTCTCCCCGCTCCTGTCTGTGCCAGTGTGCCGGTTCGGGAACTGTTCACCGATTTACAGAAACTTTTTCCTGATGAAACTATTCATTTCGAGCTTCCACCTTTGGAGAAGACACTGGATGTGGATCGTGCTCAGATAGAACAAGTGCTTATTAATCTGTTGAAAAATGCTCGTGAAGCATCTGCCCGCTGCGAAACGCCGAAAATTGAGGTTAAAGCTGTTTTTGCGCCTAAAGTGACTTCTTCTCTTACTGCATGGCGTTGTACTATTACTGTTCGGGATAATGGTGAAGGTATCTTACCTGAAGTGCAGGATAAAATATTTGTTCCGTTCTTCACAACGAAAACTGCCGGTTCGGGTATTGGACTCAGCCTTTGCAAGCAAATTATGAATCAGCATGGGGGAAATATTTCTGTTTATTCGGAAGCGGGAAAAGGTAGTTGCTTTACTTTACAATTCAGTTAGATGGACATTGCATCTCAAAAGGTTGTTTTGAGTCTATTAAAAAATACAAATATTATATAATCGTAAAAATTATGTGTCGATATTTTATTGCTTTTAACAGCTACTAATTTTTCCATTATTTATTTTTGCAGCCACATAAATCGATAACTCATATTTAATTAACCATAAAATTCTATATGATTATGCGAACTAATTATTTGCTGCTATTAACCATTTTATTGGGTTTGATCCCCATGAATTACACACACGCCTCTGATTCTGTACCAAGCGTGTTTCTTTATTCTCCTTATACAAAGATTTCTGTTTCTCCGGGAACAAGTATTGATTACAAAATTGATTTAATCAATAATTCGGATATTCCGGTCAATGTAGATCTGTCTGTTACAGGATTACCTGCAAGTTGGAAACGTGAATTGAAATCCGGTGGTTGGAATATTAACAAATTAGCTGTCCTGCCTAGTGAAAAGAAAGACTTTAACCTGAAATTGGAAGTTCCATTAAAAATAAATAAGGGTAGCTACAATTTTGTTGTAGCTGCTGGAGACTGTCGGCTTCCTTTGACTGTCACCGTAGCCCAGCAAGGTACTTATCAGACTGAATTTACTACTGATCAACCCAATATGCAGGGCAACTCAAAATCGACATTTACTTTTAATGCCGTACTGAAGAATCAGACGGCTGATCAGCAGTTATATGCGTTGATGTCTAATGCGCCCAGAGGATGGAATGTAATTTTTAAACCTAATTATAAGCAGGCAACTTCCGCACAAGTAGAAGCGAATGCCAGCCAGAATGTGTCGATAGACGTTACTCCGCCGGCTAATGTTGAAGCTGGGAATTATAAGATTTCAGTACGTGCAGTAGCCGGTAATACTTCTGCTGATCTGGATCTGGAAGTGGTGGTTACCGGTACATATCAAATGGAACTGACTACTCCACGAGGATTGTTGAGTACTGAAATAACTGCCGGAGATGTGAAGCGTCTGGAGTTGGTTGTCAGAAACACAGGTTCCTCTTTATTAAAGGATATTCAACTCTCATCCGGTAAGCCAAAAGATTGGGAAGTATCTTTTGAACCTGCCAAAATAGAAATATTAAAAGCCGGAGAAACATCTACTGTTACGGCTATAATGAAAGCTTCGAAAAAAGCTTTGCCAGGCGACTATGTAACAACAATGGAAGCCAAAACTCCTGAAGTAAATGCAACTGCACAATTCAGAATTGCAGTAAAAACACCAATGCTTTGGGGGTGGGTAGGAATATT
>OHQM01000379.1_pt1 | contig 24427 bp, 28 predicted proteins | sample 1577941 | NCBI WGS metagenome assembly OHQM01 (sample SAMEA3879604, study PRJEB24766) | human gut metagenome | biome: human-associated habitat; feature: feces | place: USA | collected 1985/1987
TAAATATCACCCCGCCAACCGCTTCAACCGCTTTAACTAAATTACGCGCAACGTTCGGTTCGTTATACTTTCTATGCGACAGTAGTTTAGCTTTTCTATCGTCTTCTTGATCCGGCGTAGGATTGATCTTTCGTTGCTGGATTCTGTATTGAAGCCCTGGCTTACGCTCAGGGAATGTACGTTTAAATATAAAATCTTTTTTCATTCCTTACCGTTTAACATTTGATTTTCCTTTTCTTGCATCATACGTTTTTTCACGCGTATGATAGTACTTTTCGATACGTTAAGCATTAATTCAATATCCGAATAGATATACTTATCTTCTTCGATTAAAATTTCTATTGCTATAACTTTTATATACCGCCAGCAAAACGGAAACATTTCGTCCCAAACAGCGGGATACGGATACATACGGGTAACTGCCTTACGTACTTCTCGAAACTCAGGGTATTTACTTTTGAACCCTTGTTCCTCCAATTCCTTCATAGGTATGAACGTAGGGAAGTAATACGCATTACGAACCGAGTTAAACGAAATATCGTACTGTTCAGAAAATAGTAACAACTTTTCTTCGATATTCATATCCTCGCATTTCTTCGTGAAACGTCGTATTATCCAAGCCAAGCACGCTTTTTCGCCTAAGCGCATTAAGTGCCTAGCTAGCTGCGCCGTTCCGCCTATTTTACATATCTCGCTGACGAAAAAATCGTCAACGTGTACATCTTCTTTTCGTTTCTTTCTCATATCATTATCCTTTATATTCTACATCGTTTCTTACCCATGCTAACGCTGAACCGTACTCACCGAACCTGCGTTTTGAACCATCTTGATCGAACAAACCTGTCCTGCGGATTGCGTCGGATATCTTACGTCCGGCGTTTTTGTTCAGGTCTTTACGGTCGTACCTATAAAATTCGCGCCCTACTTCTGCGCTACAGACAGCCTCTCTAGGTCTGCCGCGCCAAACTTCACGTTCGTTCTCGTAATAGTTCTGTCGATCAAATAAAGTCCATCTATACCAATCGTCCGGAACGGGCATTAACAAGTATTCTATCAACGCACCCATTTCTGCGTCCTCTGCTTTATGTACCGTACGTAGATCACGTGCCTGTCTATCTGCTGCCTCGCTAAGTACGGGCAACTCACCTTTCAAATAATAGTGAACGGCTTCCGCCCAATATTGATTGACTAGTTCTAAGAACGCGTCAGAAAATATGTCTATCTTTATACGTAGCTTGTTACACATAAGTCCCCACCAACGACGCCCATCTTCCGACGGATCATCTAAGAAAATAACGTCGTTCGACGAAGCGATAAACACACACTGACGTTTATACGTCTTAGCATATTTAAGGTATGCCGAACGATACCGGTCTGAACCCTTAGTTACGAACGCTTTACGGCTATTCGTTCCGCGGCTTTGTACACCGTTCAATTCGGGTATCTCCATTATCCAAACCCCACGGAGTTGTTCGTACGCTTCTTTGGAACCCGTGAACGTATAGAACGTATCCGAACCCCAAATTTTACCCATGCGTTTGACAAACTTTGACTTACCCAAACCTTCTTCGGAGACCAAAACAGGTATGTAGTCCATCTTTGCGGAAGGTATGAACACACGTCGAACCGCCCCGACGAAAAACTTTCTACCTACTTCCCGTGAATATTGAGAGTCAGCTACGCCGAAGCAATCAATAAAGATTTTCTCTAAACGCGGTTCGCCATCCCAAACCAAACTATTAAGATAGTCACGTACGGGATGAAACGAATTTTTATGTTCTGTTATTTTCAACGCGTCGTCTAGGACTCTATCGGCTTTGAATCCATATTTTTCTTCAAAATATAAACGTAAGTAGCTTTCGTCCACGTCTTCTATTTCGTCGTACTCACGTATGTCTTTACAGTCTTCGTTATCAACTACCCTAGCAGATTTACGCCAAAACGGTGTACGTCTAAGAACGGGGCATTCCTGAAATAAATCATAACCGAATACGCCGGATAACTCAGGATCATATTCAAGTATTAATTCTGCGTTTTTTAACGACGCAATCAACACCCCGTTCTTATCTGTCTGTAAACCGTTCTTTAATATCTCTTTCGCTTGCTCGTCTTGCATAGCTTCTACGGTAAGCGCGTGAGGCTGACCACTATCCGCACGGATACCGAGCGATTCGCAAAGTGCTGACATAGCCGCGATACCTTGCTTACCGTCACCGAACTTATATAAACGCAGCGCGTCGTAAGCGTTATGACAGTGACCTAAGTACGGATCGGTGCTGTGATTTGAGTATAGAAACATATCTTCATATATCACACCGCCGCACGTAGTGGTCGCACCTATGTAGGTATAACGTCCGTTCGATTCTTTTTTCCATACGTCTTGCAAGTATATATCCAGCACATCACGTATCGTAAACTTAGAACAAAACGCACCTACCAAACCTGTTTTAAACTTCGGGTTTTGTACCTGCGCGATCTTCGGAACGCCTAATACTGATAAATCGCGCCAATCGTCCACTTCATCCAATAAGGTTTGAACGTCCATAACTTCACCGTCTCCCTTATCGTAGAAATATTCAGCGTCTTTCGGTATAGACGGAAGGAACATTATACGATTAAAATCCAGCGTTGAAGGATCGAGTGGCAAATCGAATTTACGGTGTAAAATCCCTAGCAATGCGCCGTACTCGTCTGCCAGCAAGAAACGATTCATAGGTACTACGACACGATAACGCGGGTTCTCTTTCGTTGAACTGTGCGTTGAGTGTATTACGTACTGTTTGCCATCTAACCAAGTATATAGGCTCTCCAACGTTTTTTCTGTCGGATAGTCTATATCCAAAGAAATGATCTGACGGTACGTAACTTTTCTATTTATTACTAATCCGCCAATGAAAAACCCTACGTCCTTTGCGTCTATACGTTGTTGCTTGGTCATTGCAGAGTATTGCGCAATCGTATGTTCGCAACGTGTTACGTTCTTTAAACGTTCTGCAATCTGTTCCCAATCCAGCTTACTAGGCTTTGTCTTTGTGTCTTTCCGGTTTAAACCAAAAGCTATATCATATACTATCATTTAATGTAACGTTTATCTGTAAATCCATCACCTTCTGTTACTAACCCTTCTGCCCACTGAATAGGCTTTTTCATTTCTTGCAAAAGCAACGTTAATGACGCGTCCATAGGTTTGTTCAACGATGGGTTTACAGCGGTCAGATACCAAACTTCGTCGTGCACCGTACCTATAGCTTGCATGTGTGGATAATTACGTTTAACGCGCCACATTATATCTACTAATACGTCACGTGCGATTGCTTGCGTAATGTTTTCAAGTAACGTACCACCCCAAAACTTAGTACGCGTTCCGCAGTTATCACCGCCTCGCGAGTAGTCCATGTACACCATATCACTACCATTTGGGGATGCAACTAGATGACAGTCACGATAGTATAAGGCACGCCCCGACGGTAACGTTATACGTGCCGTCTTACCGTCGAACTGTATGCTTATGCGCACCTTATTAAGGTAGAACTTACAGCCGCCAGTTTTTAACGCTTCACGGAACGCTTTATCCAACGTACGCCAAAGCGCGCAAATCTCAGGGTTCGCGCTGCGCCATGCGCTAACAATTTCAGCAACTTTTGCTTCTCCTACTTCATGGTAGAAGTCAGGGTTCACACGTTCTATCGCTGCAACGCCACCGCCGTAACCTAGACCAAGTTCCGCGCACTTACCGTACTGACGCTCTTTATCGTGCTTACTAACGTGAGGGATGCCGAACATACGTTCCGCGCTTCGTGCGTAAATATCTTCGTGATTCTCAAAGGCGTTCTGACGCCAACGGCATCCGGCTAGCCATGCTACGATACGCGCTTCGATCTGTGAAAGGTCTGCGCACGTAAAATCGTAACCGTATAAGTTACCAATAATTAAACGCATGTGCTCACGTAAATGTGAGTAGTCACGTACCTTACTTAAATCGTCGGACGCTTCGGTCAGGATGCGGGATAAGTTCTGCAATTGTACGCCTCTAGACGTCCAGCGTCCTGTATGCGCACCGTGACCGACGAACTCACCACGGAGACGACCGTCACACATTACACGTTCAAACATCTTTGGTATTTTTGAGAACGCCGCTCCGGTTGCCTGATCGCGTAATTCTAATATTTCGTGTTCTACATCTAATCGCGTCTTAGCGTTCAGACTTTTAAGGTAGATACCTTCTTTTAATAACGCTTTCTGAACCTGTTGCGTCGAACGCAAGTTCTCTATACCGTACTTTTCTAACGCTTTTTCTCCGGCGTTACGTGAGTACTCCTGTGACATATCATAGATGCGCTTTGCAAACCTTGTGTCAACTGGTACGCCGTTGATATTCATTTCAAACGTTACTTGCATACAGAATGTTTCAATAGACGGCAGTTCCGCCATACGTCCATACGCTTCGCGCATTACTTCCGTATCGAGTAATGCGTAATGCTTAAACGCTTCCCATTCCTGCGGGTGCGTCTCTTTTGTGTTCCAAACAGCTTCGCTTCCGACGAAAAACAAATCGTCCTCAGAAGGTTTGCTAGCTTTTTCAACAGGTATGGAGAACAAAACAAGTTCTTCTTGTGACGCTTTTTTCGTCGTACCGAGATACTCAGTTAAATTATGCAAGCTACGCGGAAACCCGTAATATGACGCTTGGTACGCTGTATCGTGCCAATCGTACGGGTTAATGTCCAACTTTAGAAGGTACTTACATACGCACATATCGAACTCTGCGTTATGCGCAATCTTTAAAAAATCTCTGCTCTCAATAGCTTCTTCAACTTCACGCGGCATTTCTTCGCATACCTGTGCTGACGCTTTATCAAACGCGTACGATACGAGGATCATTTCCGTTGACGGATCAGTAAGATATTTGTGTGAACCGACGCTTTTAAGGTCAGCCTCCGATCGCGTCTCAAAGTCAATAAATAAAATTCCTTTATATTTTCCCATAACATAAATAATTTAAATATGTTCCGCCGGAAGGAATCGAACCTTCCGACGCGTCCCGCAAACCTGTGAATGCTTTTTACCGTATTAATATTAAAGGTTTGCTGACGCTGCGGATTCCCTTTTACAACCCTACATAGGTGGACTTTTCGTCGGGACGGTTAGCCATTCTAACCTGACCTGCGTCTATCCATGCTGTTGTATTATCGTCGTACTTTACGCAAATCTTACCGTTTAGCTGACTTAGAAGTGCGTAACCATAACGTTGGTTTTCTACATCAAAGACGCGTACGACCGTCCCGTCTTTAGCTAAATTCTTACTACTCATAACCTTCCAAGTCTATGTAGTCTTCTACGTTGCTGGATGCACCACCGATGCGTTCACCTTCCGCCATGCGTACAACTGCATGAACGTTCGCCCCGATGCCCTGAGCGGCTGAGTTATTGTAAACCCAAAATGATACGTTACACAAAATGTAGTCACCGTCTTCTAACGTTTCGTCGGACATCTGATCGACCGTCAACCCAGGGATAGGTACGCCGTTAAGAATGCTTTTTTTCGTTTTATCTGTAACGATAGGACGAAAATTTTTCGACGCAACTTTCAAACACATGTAACCGCGGAACGAATCTTTGCCCTCTTCACGGTCTGCCCACGCATCACCGTCGATCCAACAATTGTTTTTCGGGTTGATCGCTGACGGCGATTTACCTTTGAAGCCTTTTGCTTGCAGTTCGGCAAACGCTTTGTTGTATTCTTCGGTTACCTGTTTAATCTTCACTTCGTCTGATTTCGGAACGATGATAATTGCATTGTACTTCGGATCACCTTCTGTACCTTTTACCGCACGTTTTTCAAACAAACCTTGTGGGTAAACTACTCTGCACGTTGGTGCGCCTTTAATTTGAAATCTGTCCATAATTTTACAATTTAATACGTTTAAAAATTTAATATGTGAATTAGAAAAACAATTTTTATCTGTAAAGCATCTTTGCGCTTTCAAATCCTTGATGGTAGCCGTTCGACCAGCCTTCACGTTTACCACTTTCGTAGCAACACATACCTATGATGTATAGTATGAAAAGTACGAACAACGTACATGCTACGTTCTTTATTAGATTATCCGTTTCCTTGTTCATTTTCTCTTGTTTGGCGATAATCTTCTACGCCGTTCATTAAAATTAATCCAATTTCATATTGGCGTTTGATCGCCCCCTGTAGATTTATAGCATACTTAGCCAACTTTTCGTTAGCTTTGACAGCTTCGTCGTACATCTTTTTGGTTTCTTCCAACGTATTTCTTGCGTTTTCAGCGTCTTTCGCTTTTTCTTCTGCGTCGCGACGTGCGGCGTTACGTTCGTCTTCTAACGTTCCAATTCTTGCAACAAGTTCTGACGAGCGTTCATTCAGTTCATCAACTTCTTCACCCCATTTTTGAGACGTTTCGTCTTTTTCTTTTTGTAGGTCTGCATACATCTTTTCCCAGCTATCACACGTACCTTTCAAGCTCTTGTTAGAATCTCGCAAAGAATTGATTATATCATCTTTAGCCACGATGTTATCCATAGCGTCATTATAATCAGCCTTTAGACTTTTTAAGTTTTCGTTCAAAGAATCGTTCTGTTCTTTGAGGCTATTAATAGTATCTAACAGTTCTTGATGCTTTACTGCGAATACGTGTTTCTTCGTTCTCTGTAAAAAGTTTTACAACGTTTTTAATCAACGCATTTTCTGATACCTTACTGTTCTGTGCAACAGTTACGTCTTTTAACCAATCTAATTTTTCGTCCATAATTTTTAAAATTTACTTTGTTTTTAAATTATCTGTTTCAAACATTAAATTTTGTATGTTAGCTATCTTTTGAAGTTCAACTAACCTTTCGGGGTTCTGCATATAATAGAAGCTACTCTTATGCAGTAGGGTTACGGGTTCGGTGAACCGTCGTTTCGACGTATAACCCGCACGTTCAAACAAACTGTATAAGTAACCTACGTTACAGTGGTTCTCGTATGACTTACGTCGGTGGAACTCGTCCCGCGGTACTTCTTCACCGAAATAAACGTCCAAGAAGTCTGTAGGTAGTAACGTATTGTTACATTCAATATACAACGCGTCGAAATGCTTATCACGTAGTAACTTTACGAACCTTTCTTCGTCTACTATTTCGTTGAAGTCCGTCGCGTAGAAAATCACTTCTTCGTCTTTTCGTATCTCAAACCCTATGCACGGCGCGTCGTGTTTCATAAGCCACAGACTTATGATATACATATCATTTCCGTTCTCTATACCTATAATTTTTCTTACGTCTATTTTATTAAACGCAATGTACGGGAAACGTTTCTCCATCAACTTACTTGCCGTCTCCTCTGTCGCGTAAATAGGTACGCACGCAAAGTCTTGCAAATACTTGGTATGGTCTGTGTGCATGTGTGTAAGAAACAAACCCTTTAGGGTGGAGATTCTATCGTACTGCCAGCCGGCATCAATTGCAATCACACCGTCTATTACGCACAGGTTACCGGAACTACCGGAGTGAACTACATTGACTTCCATACCGTACCAATGTAGATTAGCATCAACACTAATATAGCTATAGCGATACGCGCGCCTATATCTATCCAACGATCTTTATTCTTCATATACAATTGTTTTTAAAAGTTATTTACCTATCATAATCGTAATCCTTCAAATATTTTGTTTAACGTTTCTACGTCTCGATTAGCAACCTTACCGAAAACGTTCTTTAATATCGCATCTTTGAACTGTCCGTCGAACGCGAACGTTATGTCCTTTCCGCCTCCAGCCGCACCGAGACGAATGTGTCTCGCTTCTGTTACTTCAAAAGGTGTGTACTTATCCTCAAAGAACGTTGTGTTCATTATGATACTAAAGCAACCCGCCAAACCTACAAGGTTCTTATACGAAAATTTCTCTTTGCCACATTCGTTCGTCTTATCGCGTACCAATTCAATTAGCATCTTCGGCTTCGTTCCCGCCATGATCGTTGAATATAACTTTAACGGCGTTGTTACGTCGTTCATGCAATACTCAACATATACTTGCGGATTCACGTAGAACCGTATCATTGTCATAACATGGTTCTCATGTACGTTGATCTCTAATCTTATCTTTGTCATATCGTTATACCGTTTCGACGTCCCAACTTAATTTAGCCGGAACGAACCTTTTTATCTCATTACTGTCTTCGTTCAGCGTATTAGCGCGGAACTCTGCATCGTCTTTACTCCAGCTTAGGTCTGTTACTATCGTATCAGTCTTTGTGTCTAGAACAACCCAAGAATTAAACGTTCTTATCATAAGGTATGTTGTTTTTCTCTAGTAACGCGATAAGGCGTGCTTTCTCTTCCGCTTTCTCACGTTTCGTAGACGTTATTCTCACCAGTTCTTTCACTTCTTCCGCGAACCCTTGATTCAGACGGCAAATCTCAGAGTAGTTAGACAGCTTACCTTTTTTATCGCCTAACACGATAAGTATGCTATCATCCTCAGTATCTACGTATACGTACGCACCTTCTTTGATAAGGTTCGTAAGGCTTTTTAGCTTGTCCGTTGCATCTTGTGAGAAACGCGCTAGACGGTTCTTTTGAACGGCTACTGACGCTTCGCCGTACATCTTTTCAACGATCCAATCAACGTTAGCCTTCAACGTGTACTTCACTTTCTTCGGTCTACGACCGCCAGCACGTATTATCATACAGTCCCAACCTATAACAACGTCGTACGTATTATCCGATTGCCGTATCTCTGCGTATGCGGCGTGAATGCGATTAAACGCTTCGACGTCTTCGGAACGCGTTCTTGTCTTAATGAACGGATTCCCTAATTTCACAGCTAACCCCATAATACTTGTATATTTTTAACGTTAATATCTTTTGCGTATGTCTCCGTAATGAATCCGTACGTTGCCATTTCTTCAATAATACTTTGTACAAACTCATTTATTCTACCCTTTATCAGAACGTTGCTACGGCGTTCCGCGTTGTTCTTGTAGTATCCGAAGTTCTCAATTATACATTTGTAGTCAATAATTATCCCTTCGTACGCCATTGAGTACACGTTGATTCTTTTATACAACTCAGCGTTACCGTTGAACATTACTACGAATAACTCTCCGTTTTTAGCATCACGAATAAAGTTCATTACCGTATAATTCGCATCATCCGTGTTCAAAAGCCAATGCGTAAACGTATAGTATCTTGTATAAGGTATGCGCGCACCCTGTCCCCAAACCTTTTGCAAGCTTTTGAAATAAGAACGTGCTTCTTTCAGTCCTTCAAAGATGCGTTTCGTCGCTGGAAAGCCATCAACGTAGACGATATATCGTCTGTGGTCGCCTAACTTTATTACTACCGCACCCTTACACACCTTATTGCCAATCTCAGATGTCTGAGCGTAACCCTGACGGAGCGCGTACGCCGTCAAATCGCCGTTATCTAATGTCATTCTACCCTTCATGATCGTTTAGTTTTGATAAATAGTGCTTAGCACTTATAACTGAATTTAGCATTTCATCACGTGCCTCGTTTGTTGTACACGCATCAAAATGCCCAGCCGTATAACCTACTAACATCATTAACGCGTTACGTCTAGTAGGTGAGTAAACCCCCGTGTAACTACTTACTGCGAATATCAAATCTTCAATCAAAGCATACCAGTGGCTATCGTTCTCATGCTTTAGACATATATCGCCTATTAGCTTAACTATTTCGGCAAACTCACGTCTATCCATTTCCCTAGAGATAGCCTTACCGATCAATCCTGAATCAAATAGTTCAACGTTGACGCCATCCCAATTCTTGCTAAAATCAATTTTACTTTTATACATACTGTTTAAATGTTTAATCTTACGCTCGCACTATGCTAACGTTTCTTGTGGCGTTCCCGTTTACGAATCGGGCAGTCCTCACGGATTTGGAACGTATCAACGCCTTTCCAATATTAACCTAATAACAAAACTTAAAAGAAAACGTTAAGGTTTGGCTGACTTTGGATATCTACACTTATGTATTTCTTCGTACGGCGGAACTTCAAACCTTATAAGGTTCTCAATGTCTTGCAACCCCTCAACGCTTTCCGCGTTATCCAACAAGATAGGTATGGTATGTTCCGCACCCGCACAACGTCGCGCCGTGTCTATCAACTGAACGCATATTTCAACGCGCTTCGCATAGTTGATCGTTTTGAGGGGCAGACCTTTATAAGTGAGTTTGCAGCACGGCTTCGTCTTACCGTTCTTCAAACGTTCCTCCGTTATTAACTCAACGTCGGGTGGAAGTTGCGCACCTACGTACGTTTCTTGTGCCTCCTGTATCTGCTTCGTCACTTCGTCTAAATATTTTTTATAATCTTCGTAGTCCTTACGCGCTTCCTTTGCTATTTCGATCATCCGTTCCGCGTCGCGTTTAGACAACACTTCTTCGTTATGCTTATCGACTTTTATTTGTGTCTTTTGCGCCCGTTCTTCGTTCTCATTAACAAATAGAACGTCTCTGTTATATCGCTCGCGTCTACGTTTGATAATATCTAACGGAAGCATCTGACCGCAACACGGGCAAAACTGTGGTATATCATCTATCATGTCTTCTGCATCTATCCTATCTTTCGCGTCTTTGTACTCTTTCAAGAACGTTAGCTCTTCCGTCGTTACTTCCGTCGTTACTTCCGGTACTTCAACGCTTAACATAGAGTTGTTTTCAGCACGCGTCATTGCTTCACGTATGCGTTTCTGCTTTGCTTTCAACTCTTTTAGTTCGTCCCCGTTCAACGCCCCGACGCTGACAAGCATTTTCTGTAAATCGTCGGTTGTGAGTGACTGATAGGTAAGTACGGTTGGCGTTGCGCACGCGCGAACTAAGTCTATACTTACACCTGTCTCACGCAAAAGGTCTGCTTCAAACTCGGTCTGCGTGTATACCATTCCGTTCACAAGTAACGTGCTCGTGCCTGTATCAGGGTTGAGACGACGTTCAATTACTGAAACGTTACCACCGTAGAACGGCATACCTGTGAGTTTAACTACCACCGTTTTGCAGGCGTCGCGGATAGGCTCAAAGCCTGCGATTGTCTTACCTGTGAACAACCAATGGAACGCGTTCACGATTGTAGTCTTGCCCGAACCATTTGGCATTACGAATCGTTTCTCGTCTAATTGGATACCAGCTTTATCTAAGCCACCGAAATTGATAATCATTAAGTTCATGTCTCTATCTTTTTATTGGGTTTGTAATTTGATACTCTTCGTTGTTTTGTATAAGGTATGCAGCAACGTTCCGACGGAACGCGCACGCTTACCTATATGTTAGTGGGAATTTATTTGTAATTTTCTTGTAATGATTATACCTAGCTAGCCTCAACCACATTTCGTTATTTATCTTTGCAAACCCTCTTCCAAATCACATGCGTGTGCTACGGTGTTCTTCGTGACGAAGAAAGGTATGTGATCTCCGTGATGATTGATAACATGTAATGTTACTACTTTACTATCATCAAAGTCTACGATACCGATAGCCTCTCTTAGGTTCTCAATGTTACGTTCAACACAATTTATTCTAGTGATTAAACGTTCAATCTGTTTCTCAATAAATACGTCTCTTCGTGCCATAATATCCAAATTTTAAGTTGTTAATATTGCGTTCAATATGAACGTTTCGTGCGGTGCGGGACTGTCGCTGTCCCGTCTCCCAGTCTTTAGCTGTCCTCACCGCGAACCTGTTTTCAAACCTTATTCGTTCATTGCAGCGTCGGGATCAATTCCGGCGGCGATCAGCAACGCGCGAAGTTTTGCGTTTTCGTCGATCTTCTTCTGAACTTCCGCTTCCAAAATCTTAGTTTTCGGTGTGCGGGTTGCCTTAACTCTTTCCGGAATTTCGTACTCAGCAACAATTTCCGACGCTTCGTTCACTTCGCTTTCAAATGCTACGTATGCGTTTTCTGCTTCTTCCAACGCCTTGCGTGCTTCTTCAACGTCTTTCTGCAACTTTTCACGCTGCGTTTCAGCACGAAGAACCAGTCCGGCGGCACGTTTAATTCTGATCTCATCAGCGCATTTCGTTGCTTCTTCGGTCGGTTTACCGTTCTCGTCCACCAACAGTCAGACGGCTAATCTTCTCTTTCTGCGCACCTGTTTCGTCGTACTCCGGATTGCCGTCTTTGTCGGTTACCTTGATCAACGTTGCACGGAAGAAGTTGCCTGTTCTCTTCTCAAAGTTCAAACCTGCTTCTGCCAAATTCGGCATGCGAACCTTTAGGATTTGGCTTGCTTTTACTTCCAGTTCCGACGCTTCGTCGTTTTCACCTTCACCCTCTGCTTCGTCGCTGTTTTCCGGCGTTTCGTCTACCTGTGCACCGTCCTGTGCTTCAACGTTAGTTACGTTTTCTACTGTAGCTGCTTCGTTAACGTTAGCCATTTCTTCGTTCTTTACTTCTTTTGTCTTCATAACTGTAATTTTTAGTATTGTTAATATAATTGTTAAATTTTGTTTTCAACTTCTCTGTTGTTCCTTTCTCACACTACAAAGATACGAAAACGTTTGAATCTACCAAAATATTTTGTAGAAAAAATGACACCAAACTGAATATTTTTTTTCTCCGACGAACTACTTATACGTTTTAACATCTTGCCGTGCCAAACCTTTTGGGATAAGGCGCGAGGGCGGAACGCGCGACAAATGTTAAAAACGTTTTGCCTGAATATCTGAAAAAACTTGCATTATCTTACTATTTTCAAGCTCCATTCTGTTAAGCTAAATGCTTGTAATACAATGGATTAACATATTTATACATGGCAAAACATGGACAAAGTAATTTGACACCTTGAAGGACGGTGTCAAAGGTGTCAAATCACAGATTCCTGATAGATATTATCTATCAACGAAGAATCACCCTAACTTTTAAATCATAAGTTTTTTCGGTGGTTTACTTATAAATCGTTACAAATTGAGGCTGATTTTCTACGAAATGTAAACGGTCAGACGCCTTGATGACAATATTTAACCTATCGTTACGATAATTCACAGTAGGTGTCATTTAACATATTTCTTAGGGGCGGCGAATCGGCGATTTGACACCGATTTAACAGTTTTTCCGGTGTCAATTAACCGAATTTTGTGGACTTTAACGGTTTCAAAGGTGTCAAACTTTAATACATTAAAACGTGCTGTAAGTTACTGAGTCCCAGTGTTTTAGCGTTTAAAAACCGGTGTCATTTAACGTATTTTTGTGGTTTATTACATTTCGTCAGGAACACGGAACTCGCTGTACCATAGAGAGTTAACATATTTTTGTGGTCGTTGGTTGATTTTAACAGCCCACGTAACTTGTTGGAAATGACCATGAAATAGTGTCAAACCTTCTACTTTGACTTATTTGGAACTTCGTTGTTTCGAAAATTTGCGGAGAGGCTTTTTTTGATCCTGAAAAGGGTCGTTTTCAAAAAAGTTTAAAAAGCCTCCCTTTTTTACCCCACAGGTTTGATACCCGAATATTCGAAGTGCCTCACTTCCAAACGTTTAGTTAGTGTCAACGTTACACCGTTACGACGTAACACCCTATGAATCAATACGTTATAAAGTATGCGGTATGATACTGTTAAAATCAACAAACTTATGTTATTTAACTAAATTCGTTTTAACTAGTTGATACTCAGAGATGTTCTATTTTTAATATTATGAATTTTTACGTCATTTTAACCAAATGGAAGTTATTCTAAGTTAAAGCACTGCCTAACGTAATACGTTCTATATCAGGGTTTTACATAACTATTTGATAATGAAGCGTTTGTCAGTTACCATACTTTAACGTTTGGGGCGTTTTTAAGTTAAATTTCACATTTACACCTAAAGGCTGGACGCCGGAACGCCTTCCCGCGCGAACGTACAAGCTGCAACGGAACGTTTGATCTCTCGCCGCACAGACTCGTAGTCCAAATCATCCCATTCGTAACGTTGTATCACTTCCACGCTGCCGCGAACCCGCCCTAAAAGGTTTGTAAACGCTTCGATTCTTCGCTGTGTCGAGAGATAGCGCAACAACGCTTCGTCGAACCGACGCGAAACCGTAACGTTCGTTGCACTTGTGTGCGCGGTGGTTGGGGACGTCGTCGAGTTGGTTCTACGCTTCGTCGTCACGGCGTTTCGTCGGGCGATCAAAACTCAGGGCAAACAGGGGCGGCGGGTCGCCGGAGCATGCCTACCGCCGAAACGCAGGAACATCGCTTCATTATAAGGCTACTACCGCCGAAATACAGGAATATCGGTTCATTAAAACGTACTTCCCCCTTTAGGAACGTTGGCGAAGAGGCACATAGTAAAATAGTCCATCTTTTTCCTGACGTAAACGGGGCGGGGGTGTTGTTGTGGAAAGTACCCGTATGTCGCGTGGCGGACTGCGTCGCGTCCCCTGTATAAGGTTTGTAGCGTTAAAAAGGTTCGTCAGAATAAATTCGTAGTATGATACCGTATATCCGAAAAATATTGCTATACGCGCGTACATTTTATTATATAGCGTCAGGATGGAACGTCGGGTGTCAAAACCGTAAAATCTGTTGTTTGACACCTAACATTCGGGGTAGATTACGTATCTTCGTTACAAAGATAACGAAGAACGAAACGTAATGGATAAGATAAAGAAACGTTTAATACAACTGACGAAAAGCGTACTTGACTGCGCTTCTCCAACGTCCGAAGAAGGGAAAGCCTTATCGGACGAGATGGGGATGTTGCAAACGTTAAGTGCGGTGTGGAAGCTGTACGAAACGTCTTCCGTTTCTCTCCCATCCGACGTGAAAAAACGTTTGGACATCTTAACTACAGAAGTGTTGAAGCTGCGCCACCCCGTTAGCGAAGAGATAGCAGCATATGTAGATGAGATAAACGTAGTTAAGGGCATCATTAAAACGTGGACGGACTTCGGTAAAGTAGAAGTAGTTCTTGACGAAGAGGCGGCAGCCGAGCAAGACCGCAAATCGTCACAAACGTGGGACGCTGGGGAGGGTAGCCTAACCACAGAGTTGCAGTTGACGAAGCGGCAAAAAGAGGCTATGGGTTTGCTCGATAACCTAAACGCGGATAAAGTGCTGTTGCTGGGAGGATCGGGAAGCGGTAAGTCCTACGTTGAGGCGTATAAAATAATACGCGATACATTACGTTATAAAGCACCGTGTTTGATAGGGCGTGATAAGTTGGTGGACTTAACGCAAGGGATGATCGATCAGATCGTTCCGACGATATTAACCGCCATTGCAAAGGCTAACGGTGAAGACAATTGGAAGACGTGGACGATCGACGGGTTAAAGTTCGCGAAGTGGGGAGACAAACATACGCGTTTGGAGTTCGCCACTGGCGGTTATATAAGGTTCGCGGGACTAAGCGCGCGTGACCTGTCAGAGTCAGGTTCGGATAAAATACTTTCTCCTTCGTGGTTACACGTTATGTTGGAGGAGGTGTCAGAATTGGACTACGAGATCGTAGAGAAAATATTGACGCGTTTGAGATACAACGTAGACGGGGTGTTGAACAAGTTGATGCTGTGCGAGAACCCGCCGTCAATTAATCACTGGTCTTACAAACGCTTCTACGAAGGGCGTAAGGAGAACGGGGAGAAGATGTCGGCAGAAGAAGTTAGTCAGCACACGTACCTTTTGATGAACCCGAAAGATAACGTAGAGAACCTAGGTGAAAAGTACATACGTAACTTGTCCCAAATGACAGGTGCGAACCGTGAACGTTTCTACGAAGGGAAGTTCCAAGACACGGAGACGGGTTTGATACTTAAAAAAATAAACTGGACAGACAACCTTCCTAATCGTTACGAATGGGAAGAGATCATTATATACACCGATCCGACGCCGCTTACGACGAAGGAGCACAGTGTATTTGCGGACTTCAAAGCGTCCGTGTTAGTAGGTCTGTGGCAGGGGTTCACGTTCCTGCTGGACGTTAGACTTGTTAGGGGTTCAACGATGGATATGTTACAACAGATAAAGCAACTGTGGGACATCTCACCGAACCAATCTATAACGTCGCTGTGGATGGAGAAGAAAGCCGTTCCGTCTGACTTCAAACAGGTGTGGAGCATGTTCTCCGCAATGGTCAATTGGTACGTTCCGATTCAATTCGATACGCGGCACTTCGGAGACAAGAAGCAAGCAATTGAGATGTTCTTGCAGCCGGAGTTCGACAGCGAGTTGATATTCTTTAGCGAAACGTTCAGAGGAACGGAACGCGGACGGCAAGTTGAGAACCAAATTCTCAAATTCTCACGTAAATCTAATAAGTTCGTTCATGACGACGTTCCGGACGCGCTTATGAAGGCTATAACGAAATTAAAAGGTAGGAGAGTGAAACGTCGGAAAGGTGAACAACCTTCCGTCATACTAGTCCAACCTGCTTATGTTCATAAAGGAGGGTAACACATGGAGATGATAAAATCTTTAACGCTTGAAGAAGCGAGAGAACGGGGTTGGGACGTTGAGACGGCAGAAATCGTTGAAACCCCTACGCCACCGGAAGAGACAAACGAACAGCCTTATGAATAAGGTGTGGACAATAATAGCAATCATATCGTTAGCGTTATCTTTTTTATTTGGTTTTTTTCTTTGTTATTTTATTGGGTTTGGAAGGCAGGCTAGTATTGTTACTGATACGCTGGTAACGGTGCGGATAGACACAATCCATGATACAATTCCGCAACCGACCAACGTATCGCCTGTTATCCGAATAGACACCGTAATTATGCGGGACACGATACCGGAGATACGTGTAGACACAGTTGAAAAGCTGGTCTACGTTCCAATAGAGAGAAAAGAATACAAGACTAACGATTATTATATAGTGATAGAGGGTTACAAACCTTCTTTATTGTTAGCAGAAACGTATAACAAAACGACGTTTCAAACGCGAATAGTAAAGACGCGCCCACGTTGGGGTATAGGTTTGCAGCTAGGCGGCGGAACGGATTTTAGACGTTTCAGTCCGTATATAGGTTTGGGAATACAATATAACGTTTTTACTTGGTAATTTACAGTGATGGATATATTAACATGGATTTTGACAGCGTTCTCAACGTTAACCGGTGGAACGGCTTTTTATACGTTCATTATGTATCGACAGCAAGCAAAGCGGTTCAAAACTGCTGAGGCTTTCGAGAAAGAAGTGACCGCATTGAAAAGTACGATCGAAGGGTTGCAAAAGCAGATAGAATTTCAAGAAGGACGTCTGAACGAAATGCAGAAAACTCTAGTCAACAAAGACGCTTATATCGGAACGTTGACCGCTGACAAGTCCGTGTTAGAAGTTAAGCACGCTAAAAACAAAAGCGCGATCAATCGTGCGTACGGTTGTAGCTTTTGTGATAGCGCGGCTAACTGTCCAGTATTACAACAGAGAGCGTTAAACGAAGAAGAATATTTAAAACGTATAGAACATGTGGCGAGCAACAGCAAATAAAACGGTAGTTGATCCTGATACAGGGGACGAACTACTGTATTCATACGCGGCGGAAGCGTCCACAGAAGACCAAGCGGTTGCCGTCGTTCTTCTGTACGTTTCTATGATAGAATACGGTATGACCGCAGATAGGTATGCACCAAAAGATATGGCTTTTCCGCGTGAGCAGCTATACCAATACATACAAAAAAGCCAACTGGATATAATAGAAAGCATGTATCCTGACGCTGTTTCAACGGCATACAGTAGTGCATTGGCTTACGTGCAATCATATATAGGTGCAATGTTCGACGTAGATCAGATGCTAGCATCCGACGATACGTCTGCTACTGCACTGACATTGCGATTAGCGTTGTGCATAAGTACGGCAACGTACGTTCTAGCTTCGTCTCCGCAGTACGCAGAGACGATAGAAATGCACAACCGCCAATTGCACACCCTTTTGAAAGGTTTGAAAACGGGGAATCGTAACATGGGTAAAGCTGGAATAACGGCTACGCCGAACGTTCGTGCTTCCGTAGTAGTTTTACATAAAAATAACACGCCATGATAAACCCATATAACGTAGCACGCCGACAAGGTGTGGCGGGCGCAAAAACAATTGCGTTGCCGCAAAACTATCAGTTTGAACTGGACATGGCAACGTGGTGGAGCGCGGTTCAACGTGCCCGTCTCTACTCAGACTTTACAGGTTTGGACGCGCTGTATTCGTACTGTATGAAAAGCAGCACGATTATCCGCTCGGCAATTGATAAACGACTTCGACCGTTGAAAGCAAGAACGTTCGGAGTTTATATAAACGGTAAAGAGGACGAACGTTTAACGGAAGTATTGAAAGATTCTTCCCTTATGCGTCAACTGATTTACCAAAAAGGTTTGTCGAACTTCATGTATGCAAGGGTGGTAGGTGTTGACCACGATAATCGTTGTTACATCTACCCGTTGCGTAACTTGGACGTAGTGAACAAAGCCGTCAAAGGCGAAACGTTCGACGTGGAAGGTAAATGGAAGGTCGCAAGACATGTCAACCTGTTTTGGATGCAAACATCATATGACAGCGAAGATTGTTTGGGTTTATTAGAGCCAATTGCGCGCGATTATATCAACATGGTAACATCGCAAAACAACTGGCAAACCGCTTCTCAGTACAACGCATTTCAACAAATGATGTTGTACTACGAGAACGGTGACGAAAAGATGGAACAGGTTGCAACCGAGGCTGCTGCCAACGTTGGGTTAGGTCAGGTTATCGTTTCCGGTAAATCGACCGATCCCGACACAAAACTCGTAACGAAGGAATTGGAACTTGAAAATGCTTACGGAAACGGGGCGGCGGACATGTTCCGAATCTTTAAAGAAAATATCGAACAATTGCGTGCTAGTATCATGCAGCTTGTGATTGGTTCGTCTCTATTGGGAATGTCCGATAAGAACACAAACTCTGAACGTTTAGTGCGTGCGCACCTTAAAATGTTCAGAGATATTTGTGAAGATGATGCGTTAGACGCACAGGACTGGCTGAACGAAACGGAAGTACGTACAAAACTTGCGTACCTATTAAATGAACCGGCACTTGCCAACGCTACTTTTAAGGTAAAACCTGCGAATTATATCGACATTGGCGACGTTGAAACGTTCACCAAAATGATGAAGGACTTGGGTATCTATCCGACCGATTCGTTTATTGAAAAAGTAGGTTTGAGTAAGGATGATGTTATTTTGACAGATGGCGAATCTCAGACAACTAGCGAAGGAGGCGCAAGCGTTGAACCGGTACGTAAGCAAACAAATGCCGCTCGACGTTTCGCGAACATGGTTATGGACGGCGCAAAACGCCTTCTTAACGGAAACCGATCCTCAGACGGGGAAGAAATGGGAAGATAGGTACGGTTTAGTTTTTGGTAGTGGTTTTAAGAAAACTGGAAACGTTGAATCGTATCTTAATTATAAGAAGCTACACCGTACGGGGAAGCTGTTTAGAGGGTTGAAAGTAAAACGCATACAAAGTGGTAACGACGTTGCGATCAACCTTTATAACAGAACACCGTACGCGAAGGAGCATGAAGAAGGAGGCAATGCTAGCACTACCGTTATCAAGCCACCGTACCTTTCAGGAGGCGCAGCGGGTGTCGTTACTGGTGGTGAAATTACAAAACGTTCGTCTATGCAGCCTTCGGAACAGGTGTTAAACTCTCCGCAACGTTTAGTTGAGGATAAAATAAAATCGTTTGGATGGTAGGATATGTATCGTTCGCGGTTGCAAACGCTTTACGTAAGTGGCAACCCCTAACAAAAAAAGGTATGATTCCGGTTTTTGCTACCGACGGGACTGGCGTTGTAGTTGATACTCCTATCCCAGCGATAGCACTATATGTGCAAGGTGAGGACGGAAACAGAAACACGTATTTAGGTGGTGGAATACGGTTCTACTTTGAACTACAATTGCATTGCATTATTCCGTTAACGAACTATACGTTTTCTGAGGATAACAATTTGCAGGCTGCAATGCTTGATATGTCGGAAGAAGTTGTTCGGTGTATGGAACTTTCGGAAGAACTGCAAGGCGTTAAAGTAGAACACGATCTCAGTTTGCAATTTGATCGTTTAGATACGTACCAAACTTACGCAACACGAAACGCTATATCGGTAGCAGTAGACGTTCACAAAGTGGTTTACAAAGGTAGCGTAGAGTTCAAACCTATTTTGGACGATTCAAAATGGTGGGTAGAACTCAAACGTGTAGAAATAGACAATAACGGAGTAAATAAAAGCATAATAGAATGAGAACGGTTGAAAATTTTCAAACACTAACGACGGGTATTATCGATTACAACGGCAACCAAATTCCGCCCGACGTTATCGAATGGGAAGACTACGATAAGAACCCCGTCCTTCTGTACGATAAAAAGAACGAAGGGCACGGCGGTGTAGTGGTCGGAAAGGTTATAGACCGTAAACGCATAGACAATGGTTTTGCCGGTCGTTTGTCGTTTATGGAAAGAAATGAGGACGCGGATATCGCATACGAAAAGTACACACAAGGTGTGCTGAATTTCGTATCAATAGGTGGGTTTGCAGCTGGGGAAGAAAAGAACGGGGTATTCGTAGCATTGCGTTACCGTCCTAGAGAGTTTTCTCTCGTAAAGTTCCCTGCTAATATCCAAGCGAAAAAGATCGACGCGTCCACGTTATCTCCGGAAGAAACAACAATTTATAATAATCTGTCGGACGGTGGTAAAATACAGGTTCGATATTTAACAATGGGATGCGAATTTATGGAAGAAAATGTAACAGTTGAAGCGGCTGAACAAACGCAGGAAACGACCGTTGAAGAAACAACCGTTGAAGCGGGTGAACAGACCGTAGAAGAAACTACCGTTGAAGAGACGACTGTTGAAGAAACAACCGTTGAAGCAGCAGAGCAAACAACAGTTGAAGAAACAACAGTTGAAGAAACAACCGTTGAAGCGTCTGAACAAACGCAAGAAACGACCGTCGAAGAGACAACAGTTGAAGCGTCTGAACAAACGCAGGAAACCACTACGCAAGTAGAAGCAAGTCAAAGTTCTACCCAAATCCCGAACGGGATGGAATGGCACGAACGTAATAGTAATACAAACAACACAACTTTAAAGTACACAAACATGAAGAATTAAAATGCGATGCAGATTTTCAGCGTCGTCTTATGGCTTTGCAAGCCGCTTTCCGTTCGGGTGCAAACACCGTAGACGCTTCGCCTGAAAACGCTGAAACAATGCGAGTTCTTGCAGCCTCAATGCTGGAAGACGAAAAAATGGTTATCTTAGCCGCAGCAACTAACGTAACTAACGGCGTAACTAAGGGACGTAACAACGCCCTGAACTTGTTGGTCAACTGTGCTGCCGGTGGTGCTGCCGCTGCAACGTTGGCGGCTGCCGACCTTGGTGTTATTTCATACCTGTCTATGATTTACACTCAGTTGTTAGCAAATGACACGTTCCGTCGTGCCGTTCGTTTCGTTCCTATGTCAGACCGTACAGGTGCGATCTACATTGAAAGCGGTATTCAAGCACCGACTTTCGTAGGTAACGTTACAGCTATCAATACTCAGCGTTATTTCTACGACGACATCAAACGTACAATTGCACGTAAGGTGTTCTCTTTCGCACCGATTTGTTTCCAGCACGCAGACATGGCAGTTCTTGCGTATGACAAACTGCCGTTAGGCGTAGGTGAACAGATGGACAGAACGTTCGCTGACATCTCAACTTATTGGTTGCAGGTTATCGCTAACACTCCTAACATTGGTAAGATCATGACCACAGGTTTGGTTGGTAACAGCAGCACACCACGTACAATGAAAACAAAAGGTTTGTTCCCGATCGAAGCACCGCTTTCAGACCTTGAAGTTTACACACCGGTACTTGACGACATTATCGCGTTGGAAGGTCACTTCTTGATGCAGAACTATCGTCTTGAAAACAAACGCGTTGAAATGGTATTGCCGTCACGTCTGTATTCAGCGTTGGCAAGCGATCCTGAAAACCGTAACCAATTGACACGTGAGTTGAATGCAAACCTTGGTTCTTACATCAACTTCTCTGCAACTCGCGTTACTCCGCGTAACCCTGTTGCACGTTACAACACTACAAGCGACGCACCGGAACTCGATCCGTCAATGTACGCAGATAACAACGTTGTTGACGACGGAACATTCACAGCAATTACTCCGGCTACTACAACTGCTGCACACGTTGGTGCTGGTGTTGCGTTCGTAGAAAACGAAGTTATTGCAGGCGTAGGTTCTATCGAGCTTATCACAATGCCTGATCCGCAGAACTACGGTACAACTATCTCCGGTTGGGTTTCAACTGGTTGTACAGTTGCTCGTCAGAACGGCGTCGGTGCAGCGTTGTTAGTACCCACCGTAAAGCCTACAGAAGGGGTATAAGTAATATAAAGTCAAATTTTCAGAAAGGTTTGTTGCGAAGCAAGCCTTTCTATTTTAAAATTAAAGGAACGTATGAAAGCATGTTTTAAATTGCAGTTAGCTGCTTTGATTATAGCCAACGTTAAAACGTACGGCAAATTATTCGTCACTACAAAAGGGCAGATGTTCCGTAGTGAAGACAGTTGTATTGAAACAGTTCGTTCTACGAACGCAATTGTGGATGATTACGAAAAATCTATCGGTTACGTAGATTTGACAAAAGAAACCTTCGACGAAGCGACTATCCGTGCGATAGGTAAGGACATTGAAGTTTTCAACGATATGTTCAAAGACGCTAAAGTACCACGTCAGTGGACAGGTCAGCGTGATCAATTTGAACGTCAGTTTGAGAAACCTACCGACGCAACGAAGACCGAAGAAGAAAACGTTGCCGAAATGTTAGGTTTGAAGAAGCATAAAGCGGAAACGAAACAAAAAGCAGTTGTAAATGAACCTAAAACGGAAGCGAAACCCGAGCCTGTTACAGAAACGGCAAAGGTAGAAGTTCCGACAGCCTCGACCGCTCAGGAAATAGCGAAAGCCGCCGATCCTGACGCTATCAAGAAAAAACTTGGAATTAAATAAACTTTTCCACAATGGCAAGAACAGGTATAGACATTAAAGTCAGTAATACGACGTTAGGCGCAGCACCGCAAGTAAATGGTAACTCCATGCTTGTGATCGTTGGAGCGACGGCTGCTACTGGCGGATCGTTAAATTTTGAACTAGGTAAAGCGTACCTTCTTCATTCTCCCGACGATCTCGAAACGCTGGGTATCACAGCGGAAAACAACCCTGATATCGTTAACCAAGTTGGTGATTATTACGCACCGAAAGGCGGCGTTAATAATTCCGGTAACGTGTTATGGTTGGTCGGCGTAGCGACAGCCGCCGAAGTAAAAACAGGTTTGATGGGTAATTTACGCGAAACCGTTGCTAACGGATTCCAGTACCGCCCCCGTCAGATTGGTGTATACGTTAAAGCACCTGCAACAGGCGCAGTAACAGAACTTGTTGCAGCAGACGTACAGAGTGTTATCGACCAAGGCTACACAGAAGGATTTTCTACCGTAGCTGTTATCGGTAAAGCGTTGATCACAGGTGCGATCGGAACGTCTTACGAAACCTTGAAAGACCTTTCCAAAGCGTCCGCTCCAATGGTAGGTACAGTTATCGTTACCAACCGTCAGGGGGATGGTGCTTGTGTTGGTGCAGTACTTGGTTTCATGGCATCACTGAGCGTCGGAACGTCAATCGGCGATTCGTCATTAACTCAGTTCGCAGGTGACCTTTACTTCGTAGACGGTACACAGGCAGACGAAAACGGTGCAATCACTATGATTAATACTCCGTGCGCTAGCGTTTCACTGGGTGTTCTCAACACGCTGGGGGACAAACAATACATTTTCGCTCGCACCCGCCCGCCGAAGAATGGTCTTTGGTTCAATGATGGTGCAACAGGTGAGGACGCCGCAACAGCGTTGTCAACGTTGGAGGCTGGGCGTACTATCGCCTCTATCGTAGACGATCTGCGTTCTTACTTCACACCTTATATTAACGGACGAGTTCCGGTTAATACTAACGGTGATATCCGTAGCGATTACAAACAGGTTGTGCTGGACGGTGCAAACTCTAAAGTTATCCAGCCGTATATCGACAGTGGTGATATTTCCGGCGCGTCTCTCGACATCAAAGCGAAGAACAATGACTTCATTGGAACTCGCACTTGGGAAGTAACGTTGCAAATCCTTCCGGCGTTTACGTTACGTTGGATTGATGGTTACGTATTTTATGTTTCATCTTTAAGCTAAGAATAACGACATGGCACAAAAAGTTATAGCAGCTAGAGACTTTGATCTCTACATCAATTTTGACGCAATCGGAACAGCCATAAAGATTGAAACAGGTACGAACTTTACGGCTAACATTACAGGTACGACAGAAGACATTCACGCGTTTTCACATGCCGAACCTATTGCAACCGATAACGGCGATACAAACTACGATTT
>OHQM01000396.1_pt1 | contig 23791 bp, 22 predicted proteins | sample 1577941 | NCBI WGS metagenome assembly OHQM01 (sample SAMEA3879604, study PRJEB24766) | human gut metagenome | biome: human-associated habitat; feature: feces | place: USA | collected 1985/1987
TTATGACCTGACGGCGGACAAGACCCTTTCCATAGCGCAAAGCCTGTACGAAAAGAAAGTGATGTCATACCCCCGAACCGGGAGCCGCTATATCCCGGAGGACGTTTTTGATGAAATGCCGGAACGTGTCGCCCTGCTGGAGCAATACCCCCGCTTTGCCGGGTATGCCGCCGGGCTGGACGGCACACCCCTGAACCGCCGCAGCGTGAATGACGGCAAAGTGACCGACCACCACGCCTTAATCGTGACTGAAAACCTGCCCGGTGAACTCTCCAAAGACGAACGGGCGGTTTACGAACTGGTAGCCGGGCGTATGCTGGAAGCCTTTTCGGGCAGGAGCGTGAAAGACGTAACCACCGCTGTGCTATCTGCCGGAGATACTGACTTCACGGTGAAAGGGTCGGTGATGAAAGAAGCTGGGTGGCGTGCCGTGTTCGGCGAGCAGGAAACGGGAGAGGATGAAGAAACCGCCAGCCTGCCGCCACTCCAAAAGGGCGAAAACCTGCCTATTTCCAACGTGGAACTGTTGGAGAAGCAGACCAAGCCGAAACCGCTGCACACGGAAAGCAGCCTGCTTGCCGCAATGGAGAACGCCGGAAAGGAACTGGAAGATGCCGAACTGAAAGCCAGCCTGAAAGATGCCGGGATAGGCACGCCCGCCACCCGTGCGGCGATTATCGAAACGCTATTCACCCGCCAGTACATCGTGCGTGAGAAGAAGAACCTTGTGCCCACCGACAAGGGGCTTGCCGTTTACAGGATTGTCAAGGACAAGAAGATTGCCGATGTCGAAATGACGGGTATGTGGGAAACAGCCCTTTCCAAGATAGAAGCGGGAAGCATGGATGCCGACACGTTCCGAAAGGGCATCGAGGTGTACGTAACGCAAATTACCGCAGAACTGCTATCGGTGCAGCTATCTGTCGCTACTGGTGAAACCTGCCCCTGCCCGAAATGCGGCAGCGGGCGCATCCTGTTCTACCCGAAAGTGGCGAAGTGTTCCAACGTGGACTGTACGCTTACCATATTCCGTAACAAGTGCGACAAGCAACTGACCGACAAGAAGATTGTCGAACTGGTGACGAAACGCAAGACCGGGATAATCAAGGGGTTCAAGGGCAAGAACGGCAAGGTTTTCGATGCTTCGCTGGTGCTGGACGGGCAGTTCAATGTCGGTTTTTCATTCCCCGAAAAGAAAGCGAAACCGAAGAAATAGCCTATCTTTGTCACTGAAATTTCATTGTGATAGGTTTTGCCACTTATGATAATTGAAATTTTAGTGGTTGCGCCCGGCAGGAACCGGGCGCATTTTCAAAAAACTTTTCAATTTTTTTCTGTTATAACTTCCTAATATACAAAAAGAGTTACCTTTTTGTAACTGTCTTACTGTCTTGTAACTTCTTTTTTTATACTAAGTATATTTATATCTTTGCAATCGAAAAAGATACTTAATATATCATGTTTACCGCATTGGCATATTTGTTTGGTGTCTTAACAATACATTATTAACTAATAAAAAAGAATTATGCACTACACTGGAACTATTTGGCGACCGCCTTACGAAGCATACTCAATGCTCATTCAAGTAACAGCTGGATGTACTCACCATTCCTGCAAATTTTGTACTTTATACGAAGATTTACCTTTCAAATTTAGGCTATCACCAATTGAAGAGGTAAAATCGGATTTAAAGGAGGCAAGTTATTATTATAGACACGCACAAAGGGTGTTTTTCACAGGTGCAAACCCATTTGTGCTTAGTGTGAATAAGCTTAAAACACTTGCGAAAATGGTACATCAATACTTCCCTGCTTGTCAGAGTATAGGGTGTTTTGCACGAATTACGGACATTACCCCTAAATCTGTTACAGAATTAAAAGAATTGCGAGAACTCGGATATGATGGAATTACAATCGGAGTTGAAACTGGATATGATGAATCTTTGATTTTCATGAGAAAGGGATTTCTATCAAAGGACATCATTGAGCAATGTAAGAAATTGGAAGAAGCAAATATTACCTATAACTTCTTTTATTTGACAGGAATTTATGGTAGTGGAAAAGGCAAGATGGGTGCAAAGGTAACAGCAGAAATTTTCAATCAGCTTCATCCGCAAATAATTGAATCTTCAATGCTAACAATTTATCCGACTTCGGAACTGTATAAGGAAATACAGGCTAGTAATTGGAAAGAAGAAACTGAAATTGAGAAGTTGGAGGAAATGAAGACTTTGATTGAAAATCTTAAAATTGATGCTCGATTTGTAACGGATGGGGCGTCCAACTTAATTCAGGTTAGAGGCAATTTGAAAACAGATAAACAAAAAATGATTGCTTTTCTAAAACAACAAATAGCAGAGCAAGACGAAGCTTATTTGAGAAGCTATCGTGAAAATCTGCCACATTTATAAAATCTATCTAATGAAAGCGGATATTAGAGTTATAGTAAAAGGTGTTCAACAATATGCTGATTATATTGACGAGATAGTGACTAATGCTATTGGAAAATATTCTATTGTTAATGGTCTGCATATTGTTGAATATCGAGAACTATGTAAAGGTGGACATATCATTGAAAACAAATTGGTAATCAGTAATAAATCTGTTTGTTTATACCGAAGTGGGAGTTTGTTCTCTGAAATGTCTTTCATAGAGGGAGAATGTACGGAATCTGATTATATTAATACAGATGGAGAACTCAATGTAAAAATCAAAACATTGTCTTACCATCCTACAATTGGTGATAACAATATTCATATTGAATTGAATTATGACTTATTCATAAATAACCAGTTCCTCTCGAATAACTCCCTTACCATATTTATTAATGAAATGGCATTGTAAACTATAATATTATGACTTTATGAAAATAAGAATAATTGATTTGTTGAAAACAACTACCTATAATATTAATGTAAGCGTAAACGGCTGGATACGAACGCATAGACAAAGTAAAAACATTAGTTTCATTGCAATAAATGATGGTTCAACTGTTCATAATCTGCAAATTGTGGCTGAACATGAAAAGATAAAAAAAGATTTTCTTAAATTGGTAACTACCGGAAGTGCCATTCGGGTAGATGGTATGTTTGTACTATCTACTGGAAATCAGCAGCATGGAGAAATAATAGCCCAAAATATAGTTTTATATGGCACTGCCGACCCACAGGAATATCCTTTACAAAAGAAAGAACACTCGTTAGATTTTTTGCGGAATATTGCTCATTTGCGGATGCGAACAAATATTTTTGGAGCAATATTTAGAGTTCGTCATAATTTAGCTTTTGCTATACATAAATACTTTCATGAAAAAGGTTTTTTCTATTTTAATACTCCCATAATAACAACATCTGATGCAGAAGGAGCAGGAAAATTGTTTGAAGTAACAACGGGTGATAATCAAGATTTTTTTGGTGTTCCGGCGAATCTAACTGTATCAGGGCAATTGGAGGGTGAACTGGGGGCTTTGGGATTAGGGGCTATTTACACATTCGGACCAACTTTTAGGGCTGAAAACTCGAATACTTATCGACATTTAGCTGAATTTTGGATGGTGGAACCCGAAATGGCGTTTATTGACATCAACGATAACATGGATTTAGCGGAGGACTTCTTGAAATATGTAATTCGCTATGCTATTGAAGCGTGTGAAAGTGATTTGATTTTTTTGAATAATACAGTAAATAGTGGTTTAATCGAAAGGTTACATTCAGTAGTAAATAACAAATTTGTTCGATTGCCATATTCACAAGCAATAGAAATATTGAAACAATCAAACAGAGAATTTGAAATTCCAATAGTGCAAGGCATGGATTTAAGCTCTGAACATGAACGTTTTTTAGTTGAAGAATATTTTTGTTGCCCTATCATTGTTACGGACTATCCTAAAGAAATAAAAGCTTTTTATATGAAGTTGAATGAAGACGGTAAAACTGTACGAGCAATGGATATTTTATTTCCACAGATAGGAGAGATAATAGGAGGTTCCGAGCGTGAATCAGATTACCTGAAATTACGCCAGCGAATGGAAGAATTGGGTATGAATATGAAACAATTATGGTGGTATCTTGAAACACGAAAGTTCGGAACTGTTCCTCATGCAGGATTTGGGTTAGGATTTGAAAGATTAGTGTTATTTGTTACAGGAATGTCAAATATTCGTGATGTGATACCATTTCCACGTACACCGAAAAATGCCAATTTTTAAATCTTTTAAGTTTGAACGGTGCAAAAATACATCAATGAAATATTACTTCGCATTAATGAAGAAATGGAATTGCGTGGTATTGATGAGAATGTCAATACAGAAGATGCATTATATATGATAGACGTTATACGTCCATTGTTTGAAAAATTGCGAGAAATGACTATCGCATACGAATTTCAGAGTGAACAAGAAGAAATTCACTTTTTCAAAGAAATAAAGCCAGATATTCTTGGTAGGTACATATTCTTTCATAAAGTTGTTAGAATTGAAATGAAACGTCCTATTGGCAGTGATAATGTACAGAGAGAATATCTTCATAGTCAATTAAATAGTCTGAAATATTTTTTTGACCAAAATCTTGATTTTTACCAGTATTACCGTTCAAGAGCTACGCATTTAGATACTTATTACTTTGTTCGATATAAAAGTAACTTTCGGTTATGTTTAGATTGCAATTTTTTGGATAAAGACCCTGCTTTTTCAACTGGGTTTGACTATAAAGTGGCAAAAATATTATCTAATGAAATGTTGCGCATATATTTAAATCGCCAGTTACAGTTATTAGATAGAAAAACGCAGATTGCGGAAATACGAACTTCGCTTTCAGATTTTAGTTTAAAATGGACTGGCTCGAAATCTGAAGCAATAGAATGGGGATATGGATTGTTTGCTGCAAAATCCTTGAATTATGGAAATGCTACGATAAAAGAAATTATGGCGTTTATCGAAGCAGCATTTGGCATTGAACTGGGAGATTACTACCGAACCTATTTAAGCCTTAAAAATCGAAAGAAAGACAGAACTGCTTTTTTCACATTCATAGTAGAGCAACTGCAAAAGCGTATGGATGATGATAATCTGTAGATAAGATATTTAGCCAATTAGAAAACTACCATGTTATTACCAACTTGGTAGTTTTCCTTTTTATACAGATTAGCAATATGAATAGGACTAAAATATGTAATTTCCCTCTAAAATTCACTCCAAAAGACATTGAAAAAATTTCAACCAAGTTGATATAATCTTGTATTTTTTATCTTAAAGAAAGATGCAATTTTGCGGCAAATCAATTAGTTATCATTTATGGAAATAATAACATTCGAGTCCAAAGCCTATAAAGAACTGGACAACAAGATTACCGCTATTGCCGATTACATCTTCAACCATGCGGAAATGGCAAAGCAAAGTGAAGAAGATATGTGGGTGGACAGCTATGAGGTCTGCACGTTCCTGAAAATAAGCGAAAAGACCCTACAACGCCTGCGGGTGTCGGGTACTATCGCCTATTCCAACATCAGGGGACGCTATTTCTACAAGGTCAGCGAGATACGCCGGATGCTGGAAGAACGCCTGACAAGGAGCAACAAGGAGAACATCGACAACCTGATAACCAACCACCAGTTGTATGCTAAGGAAAGAGGAAATCTTAGAAAGAACAAGTAACGGGCTGGCGGTGTTCAAACACTACCTGCCCGGTAACTGGCGCATAGGTCGCAACTTTCTTAACCCGCTGTACGAGGACAGCAAGGCTTCCTGCAACATCTATTTCGACCGCCGGGGCGGTATCTACAAGATGAAAGACTTCGGCAACGACAGTTACAGCGGTGACTGTTTCTTCCTCGTGGGGCAGTTAAAGGGGCTGGACTGCAATAGGGCGGCAGACTTCGTGGAGATACTGGAAATCATCGACCGGGATTTGGGCTTGGGGCTGGCTTCCAGCACTCCGGTTTCCATTCCCCCGGCAACCGTCCGCCGGGCAGTGCCGAACAAACCCGAAGAAAAGCCCGTCAAGCCCTACCAGTTCCGGGAACAAAAGTTCCCGCTTGCCGAACTGGTGTACTGGCAACAGTATGGCATCACGCCCGAATTACTGGAACATTACAAGGTCTGTTCACTTCGGGAATATAGCAGCGAAACGGCAGAGGGCAAACCGTACACATACACTTCATCGGTGGCAGAACCTATTTACGGCTACAAGGGGAAACAGCACATCAAGCTGTACCGCCCGTTCTCCACGCCCCGCTTCCTCTACGGCGGCAGCTTCGGCGAAAACTACTGCTTCGGGCTGGAGCAACTGCCAGCAAAAGGCGACACGCTCTTTATCACGGGCGGCGAGAAAGACGTGCTTTCGCTGGCGGCGCACGGTTTTCACGCTATCTGCTTCAACAGCGAAACGGTGACGATACCGCCCACGCTGGTTTATCGGCTGACGTTCCGCTTCAAGCACATCGTCCTGCTATTTGACATGGACAAGACGGGCAGGGAAAGCTCACGCAAGCAAGAAAAGCTGTTAGAAGAATTTGGCGTGAAACGCCTGCTACTGCCGCTTCCGGGAACGAAAGAGGAAAAGGACATATCCGACTACTTCAAAGCCGGGAACACCCGTGAAGATTTCCTGAAACTGTTTATCGAATTTTTAGACAACCTGTATAGCGACACATTGATTATGCTAAAATCATGCGAGATAGATTTCAACAACCCGCCCGCCAAAGCGCAAGAGATTATTTCGGCGGGTGACGTTCCGCTGGGGACACAAGGCAACCTGTTCGGTATCACCGGAGGCGAGGGGACGGGCAAGAGCAATTATGTAGCCGCAATCGTGGCGGGCTGCATCTGCCCGGCTGGTGCGGAAGTAGATACGCTGGGCGTACAGATAACCGCCAACGGCAGGCACAAGGCGGTTTTGCTCTATGATACCGAACAGTCGGAAGTACAACTGTTCAAGAATGTAAGCAACCTGCTGACACGTGCCAAACAGCCGGACAAACCCGATGAACTGAAAGCATTCTGCCTGACGGGTATGTCACGTAAGGAACGCTTACACGCCATAGTACAGAGCATGGATAAATTCTACTACCAGTACGGTGGTATCCAGTTGGTCGTCATTGACGGCATCGCAGACCTCGTTAAGAGTGCCAACGATGAAGCTGAAAGCGTGGCGGTGATAGATGAACTTTATCGGCTGGCGGGTATCTACAACACCTGTATTCTTTGTGTGCTGCACTTCGTTCCGAACGGCTTGAAGTTACGGGGACATTTGGGTAGTGAGTTGCAGCGTAAGGCGGCTACAATCCTTTCGATAGAGAAAGACGATGAACCCACCCAGTCAGTCGTGAAAGCCCTGAAAGTAAGGGACGGAAGCCCGTTGGACGTTCCTTTGATGCTCTTTGCATGGGACAAGGAAGCGGGGATGCACGTGTACAAGGGCGAGAAACCCCGTGAGGAAAAGGAGAAGCGCAAGGAAAGGGAACTGGTGAATGTCGCACGTGACATCTTCGGGCGGCAGACACGTATCACCTACATAGACCTTTGCGAGCAGTTGCAGCAGGTCTTGGACATCAAGGAACGTACTGCAAAGAGTTATATCCGATTCATGCGGGAAAGGGACATCATCACCAAAGACACGGCAAACCAAAGTTTCTTTGTTATAGGTTCATATAATCTTCAATAGAACATAACAAACCATAAACGTATGGACGAAACTTGTGTGGTTCATGTGCTTGTGTCCTGCCATGTTGTGATAACACGGCAGGATTTCTATTATTTGCAAGGTTATTCCAGTGATTTTTACTACTTTTGCAAAAGTAACATAAGAAAATAACGGCGATTGAACAGCTTCGGCTGTGATTTCGTCTTTATATATAACATATACGTTCGCCGAACGTCCCAATGCGAAAACTGGCACTTTTCAAAACGAGGGGATATTCAGCGCAGGATATGCTATGTTTTATCATAGCGTGGTCTTGCCTGTTCCTCGTTTGGGTATTGCCAGTACCTCGCATTGAAGCAGTGTAAGAGCCACGCTTCTTTTTGGGGGTATTGGCGGGCAGTTATCAAAGATTATTAACTGTTAAAACCAATATTTATGGGGCAGATAAAATCATTTATAGCACTATCTCTTGACGGTTTTATTGCGTCTGTCGATGGAGAATTGGATTGGATTCCACAAAGCGTAAGGGCGATACCTAAAAGTTTATTCGAAAATGCTTCTTGCTTATTACTTGGTGCTAATACATACAATTATCTTTTTGAGCATTTAGATGGGCAGGTTTATAAAACAAAGCCTATTTATGTCGTTTCACATTCCGATTATAATATACTCCCCAATAGCAATATTTCATTTCTTACTGAAAAGCCATTGGATGCAATAAGAAGATTGAAGCAGCACCATGAAATATTAGTCATAGGAAGTGCTAAATTATTAACGGAATTAATTCAATTAGAATTATTGGATGAAATAACTATTTGCCATATTCCGGTTTTTGTAGGAAAAGGAATAGGCTTTATCGGAGAAACATTTGGTTCTTATTGGCAGTTAGTAAAATGTCAATCAAATAAGGGCGCAATATTTGCGACCTACAACTATAAGAAAAAGCAGGATGATTAACTATCCTGCTTTTTCTTAATTGATTCCATTTTATTACGATGTTTCAAAATTTCATCGGAATGTTCCAATGCCCATTGAATAATTCCATCTAAAGGCAGCATAAGACTTTCACCAAGGTATAATTTACGATTTACCAACATATCCGCTTCTAATTTTTTCAATGCTGTAGTCAGCATCTTTTGAGATATGTTAGGAACATTGCGCATTAATTCATTAAAACGCATTGTCCCATTTTTTTGCAATAAGACCAGTATTCTTAAAGACCATTTATCACCAAAACGGTCTATAATGCCACACGCTGGACATACCGCTTCTCTATAATGATTTTCTTCCATATTTTTTTATCTTTAAATAATTGTCAATCAACAAGAGTTACCTTGTGGTAAGCATCTTACCTTTATGTAAGTTCTTTTTTTATACTAAGTAACTTTATATCTTTGTTTGCGCAAAAGTAACTAAATATATTGGAAATACAAAATTTGGTGTGATTATAAAATGGATAAATCAATGGAATTAAAAAGAATGCAATTTACTGGTTCTGTTTGGAGACCGCCTTACGAAGCAAATTCACTATTGCTTCAAGCCACTATAGGATGTTCACATCATAGGTGTAAATTCTGTAGTTTGTATAAAGACACGCAGTTTAGAGTTGCTTCCCGTGAGGAAGTTGAAAGGAATTTAGAAATAGCCCAGCTATATCAACCAAAAGCACGAAGAGTATTTTTAACTGGTGCAAATCCGTTTGTACTTAGCTTTGAAAAACTGAAAATACTTGCCACTTTAATAAAGATATATCTTCCGGAAGTGCAAAATATCGGCTGTTTCGCTCGAATTAGCGATATAAAACAAAAGACAATAGAGCAATTGATGGAATTACGTCAATTAGGATATGACCGGATTTCTATCGGGACAGAAAGTGGAGATGATATTACGCTGTCACAAATGAATAAAGGGTATTCTGTTATGGATATTGTTGAACAATGTCGAAAATTGGAGAATGCTGGTATTGAATATAATTTCACGTATTTGATTGGGTTTGCAGGAAAGGGGCAAGGGGAACGCAATGCTATTAATACGGCTGATACCTTTAGTTTGTTGCATCCGTATATTATCAATGTACTTTCTTTAACCGTATTTCCCGATACAGTTCTTTATGAGGAAATAGGAACGGGGACATTTGTTGAAGCATCGGAATATGAACGGATAGAAGAAATGGAAATGTTTATTGAACGATTCCAACCATCTAATTGTGTTCATCTTTTAGCAAACACTGTATCTAATCCCATACCTTTTATTGGAGTTCTACCCAAAGAAAGAGAACGGATATTAAAAGAAATACAGTCCATTAAAAATAATTTCCGGGAAGAGGATTTAAGAGATTATCGTAAACGCATAAAATCGTTATAATGGCAAAATTAGAAACAAAAATAAGTGGTATTGATTTTAAAAATCCTGTAACAGCTGCATCGGGAACTTTTGGATATGGAACAGAGTTTTCAGATTTCTTTGATGTGTCTTTATTAGGAGGAATATTTGTAAAAGGAACAACACTGTATGCGCAAGAGGGTAATCCGTACCCTCGAATGGCGGAAACTTCATCAGGAATGTTGAATGCAGTTGGGCTTCAAAATAAAGGTGTAGATTATTTTGTGAATAATATATATCCAACAATAAAAGACATAGATACAAATATGATTGTAAATGTTGGAGGAACGACCATCGAATCTTATGTAAAATGTGCCGAAACAGTAGCCACATTAGATAAAATTCCGGCAATAGAGTTAAATATAAGTTGTCCGAATGTAAAACATGGAGGTATGGAGTTTGGAGTAACAACTAAAGGTGCAGCATCCGTTGTTGGTGCAGTCAGACAGGTTTACAATAAGCCGTTGATTGTTAAGCTATCCCCAAATGTAACAAATATTGCAGATATTGCTAAAGCAGTAGAAGATGCAGGGGCAGACGCTATTTCTATGATAAATACAATTATGGGGATGGCTATTGACATAAATTCTCGTAAACCTATCTTATCTACTGTAACTGGTGGGTTGTCTGGCTCTTGCATCAAACCTGTTGCATTACGAATGGTTTGGCAAACATATAAGGCTGTTAAAGTTCCGATTATAGGTTTAGGTGGAATATCGTCATGGCAAGATGCAATAGAATTTTTCCTTGCTGGTGCTACCGCTATTCAAATAGGGACATATAATTTTATAGACCCGTCTATAAGCCTAAAAGTAATAAACGGCATCAATTCATATCTTGACGAAAATGGTTTTTCTGATATACAGGATTTGACAGGTGCATTAGGAGAGATTTAAGCCAAAATCTTAGTGCAAGGTGCAAGTATATATTTATATATATAGCTTGCACCTTGCACTAACCGCAGAATATTTATTTTCAATGATTTGCATATTTCAAAAGAAAGCCGTATCTTTGAACCCAAAAGTTAGGCAGACAAACAGCGGTCAAAGTCGGACAGGCTTAACGGTTGAAAATCGTTACTGTTTCGTTACCTATTTGAAATTTTGAAAGCAAAGTAGCTGAAATATAAGCGGTTATAGCTATGGGTTCAAAAACCTGTCTCTCCGCTAAAAGCAGCTAAATAATGGCTGCTTTTTTATTGAAAATACTTACCGGAATATACAAGGAGAGATGCTCGAGTGGTTGAAGAGGCACGCCTGGAAAGCGTGTATACCCCTAAAGGGTATCCGGGGTTCGAATCCCCGTCTCTCCGCAGGTTGACAAACCGTTTTTATTATTTCTTTCTACTACTTTCCCTGATTTGCAGATTTGTCGGAATGATTACTTGTCTGACTGTTCTATCCCCTTTGATTTGGTCTATTAATAAACGACAAGCCGTTTCTCCCATTTTATAGGTCTGATGTGATACTGCCGATAGTTTCGGTTCTACATAGTTGGCATGTTGTTCGTCTGTATAACCGATGATAGCTATATCTTCCGGAATGTGAAGGCCGTGACTTTTAATAACTTCTATGGCGGCAAAGGCTAATGTGTCATTCATGGCAAGAATGGCATCGGGAGGTTGAGGAAGGGATAACAAGGCTTCCGTTGCTATTTTGCCCTCTTCATAATCTATTTTCCGACAGATTACCAGTTCTTTTTCAATGGGAATACGATTGTCACGAAGAGCTTCCAGGTAACCGTGTTTTCTTTTTGTCACAATATCCAAATGGTTAGCTCCTCCTATGAAAGCCACTCGTTTACTACCGGTATCCAATAAATGTTGGGTAGCCATTTGTGCCGATTGCACTCCATCTGCTACTACCGAAGAAAACTGGTCGGTCAGGCAAACACGGTCGAAGAGGATGAGTGGCATATTAATGTCCTTCAGGGCAGCAAGATGAGCATAATCTGTAGTTTCTTGGGACAGACAGGCAATGATACCCTCTACCCGCATATTGACTAAATTCTCAATATTCCTTTTTTCATATTCGTAGGATTCATGTGAAGTGGTGATGATGACAAAGTATCCGTTGTCCACTGCCATATTCTCTATCCCGTTCAGGATGGATGCGAAGAAATGGGTAACGATATCCGGTACAATGACTCCAATGATACGCGGGGTATTCTTTCGCAGACTCATGGCAAAAGGGTTGGGACGGTAATTCATTTCTTTTGCCAGCTTCTTGGCTTTAGCGCAAAGCTCACTGCTAATTTCAGGACTGTCTTTTAGTGCCCTGGATACAGTGGGAATGGATACGCCTAATGCTTGGGCGAGATCTTTTAATGAGGTATGTTTCCGGTATTCCATTTTTTAAGTCTGCTATATTAGATTCATTTACAAAGAAAACACATTCCCCGATAAAAGAGGGTATGGAAAGATGTTTTTTTTACGTAAACCATTACGTGTTGTTTTCGCTTCTTATATGCTGTCCTGAAATTATTCTTATCCTATTTTTGTCGCATCTAAAAACTTTTAAATTTAATTGATATGCAATACCATGAAATCGGAAAGACAGGGATGAAAGTATCATCTCTCAGCTTTGGAGCTTCTTCTTTGGGAGGAGTTTTCCATGATATTAAAGAGAAAGAAGGAATTGAGTCTGTGTTTACTGCTGTTGAATCGGGCATGAATTTTATAGATGTCTCCCCTTATTATGGGCATTATAAAGCAGAGACTGTTTTAGGAAAGGCGTTGAAAGACATTCCACGTGACCGGTATTATCTTTCTACCAAAGTGGGACGTTATGGAAAAGATGGTGTCAATACTTGGGATTACTCTGCAAAGCGTGCGGTAGAAAGTGTATATGAGAGCATGGAACGTCTGAATATCGACTTTATCGATTTGATTAATGTACACGATATTGAGTTTGCTGATCTGAACCAGATTGTTAATGAGACATTACCGGCATTGATAGAATTGCGTGAAAAAGGAGTTGTTGGACACGTCGGAATCACTGACTTGCAACTTGAAAACTTGAAATGGGTAATTGACCACTCGCCCAGTGGTACGGTAGAATCTATACTCAATTTCTGCCATTATTGCCTGTGCGATGACAAGCTAGCGGATTTTCTTGATTATTTTGAATCGAAAGGAATAGGTGTGATAAATGCCTCTCCGCTATCCATGGGATTGTTGAGTGAACGGGGCGTTCCTGCATGGCATCCGGCTCCGGAACTTTTGGTGGATGCTTGTCGCAAAGCAATGGAACACTGTAAGGCAAAGAATTATCCTATTGAGAAATTAGCTATGCAGTTTTCTGTTAATAATCCTCGGATTGCAACTACATTGTTCAGTACGGCCAATCCGCTGAATGTGAAAAAGAATGTCTCTTTTATTGAAGAGCCGATTGACTGGACGCTGGTGCATGAAGTGCAGGAAATTATTGGGGAACAGCAACGCGTAAGTTGGGCTAATTCTTAAAATACAGCTGTCTATATGGACTATACAATAATTGATGCCCATGCCCATCTATGGTTACGGCAAGATACGGTGGTGGATGATCTGCCCATTCGTACGCTGGATAATGGACGCTCGTTGTTTATGGGAGAAATCCGCCAAATGGTTCCTCCCTTTATGATGGACGGGGTGAATAGTGCAGAAGTTTTTCTGTCGAACATGGACTATGCGCAAGTGTCTGCCGCTGTTATTACACAGGAATTTATTGATGGTATTCAGAATGAATATCTGGCAGAAGTTATTTCCCGTTATCCCGATCGCTTCTTTGTTTGCGGAATGTGTGAGTTCCGTAAGCCCGGGTTTCTGGCACAGGCCAAAGAACTGATAGCAAAAGGTTTTAAAGCTATTAAGATCCCGGCTCAACGTCTGTTGCTTAGAGAAGGGCGGGTGATGCTGAATAGTGAAGAGATGATGCAGATGTTTCGCTATATGGAAGAACGGGATGTGATGCTTTCCATAGACTTGGCGGACGGAGCAACGCAAGTTCACGAGATGCGGGAAGTTATTCAGGAATGTCCCCGGTTGAGAATTGCTATCGGGCATTTCGGAATGGTGACACGTCCGGATTGGGAAGAACAGATACGGCTGGCTCTTCATCCCAATGTGATGATTGAATCAGGAGGAATAACCTGGCTTTTCAATGACGAGTTCTATCCTTTTAAGGGAGCGGTAAAAGCTATACGGAAAGCTGCCGAACTGGTCGGGATGAAGAAACTGATGTGGGGATCGGATTATCCGCGTACTATTACCGCAATCACTTACAAAATGTCGTATGATTTTATAGTGAAATCACCCGATTTGCAGGAAGATGAAAAAAGGCTGTTCCTCGGAGAAAATGCCCGGAAATTCTATGGATTTACTGACCTTCCCGTATTGCCATATATCAAAAACATGTCTGAATAAGAAGATAATAATACCATGAAAAAAAATACTTATGCGATACCTTTGGCGCTGGTATTCTGCCTTTTTTTCCTTTGGGCGATTAGCAGCAATCTGCTCCCGACAATGATACGGCAGCTGATGAAAACCTGTGAACTGAACACCTTTGAGGCGTCATTTACCGAAACTGCCTATTGGCTTGCTTACTTCATTTTCCCGATTCCGATAGCTATGTTCATGAAGCGTTATAGCTACAAAGCAGGCATTGTTTTCGGTTTATTATTGGCGGCATTGGGTGGTTTGCTCTTTTTCCCGGCTGCCATGTTGAAAGCCTATTGGGCCTATCTTTGCATATTCTTTATCATAGCTACCGGTATGTGTTTCCTAGAGACTGCTGCCAATCCGTATGTTACCGTTTTGGGTGCACCCGAAACAGCACCGCGACGGTTGAATCTGGCACAATCTTTCAACGGACTCGGCGCCTTTATCTCTGCTATGTTTCTGAGTAAACTGATTCTGAGCGGCACGCATTATACACGTGATACTTTACCCGTAGATTATCCGGGTGGGTGGCAGGCTTATATACAAGTAGAGACGGATGCAATGAAGTTCCCTTATCTGATGCTGGCCTTGCTGTTGGTGATTATAGCGGTGGTATTCATATTTTCCAAATTGCCACAGATAGGAGATGAAAGTAAGACTTCTTCTTCCGGTTCAAAGAAAGAAAAGTTGATTGACTTTGGTGTACTGAAACATTCACACTTGCGTTGGGGGGTAATTGCGCAGTTCTTTTATAATGGCGGACAGACAGCGATAAACAGTTTGTTTCTTGTCTATTGCTGTTCTTATGCAGGACTTCCGGAAGAAACCGCAACAACTTTCTTCGGACTTTATATGCTTGCTTTCCTTGTCGGGCGCTGGATTGGTACAGGACTGATGGTGAAATTCCGTCCGCAGGATATGTTATTGGTTTATTCCTTAATGAATATTCTTTTGTGCGGAGTAGTAATGGTTTGGGGAGGTATGGTAGGATTATATGCTATGCTGGCTATCTCTTTCTTCATGTCTATTATGTATCCTACCCAGTTCTCTCTGGCTCTGAAGGGATTGGGTGACCAGACAAAAAGTGGTTCGGCTTTTCTCGTGATGGCTATTGTCGGTAATGCCTGTCTTCCTCAGCTGACGGCTTATTTCATGCACGCCAATGAGCATATTTATTATGCAGCTTATTGTGTACCGATGATTTGCTTTATATTCTGTGCCTACTATGGCTGGAAAGGTTATAAAGTCATTGATTAAACAATTAATTTCAAATATATAAAATGAAAGCAGTTCAAATAGTCAATCCCTCTGAAATGAAGGTGGTTGAACTTGAAAAACCGGTGGTTGGTGCCGGTGAGGTGTTAGTGAGAATTAAATATGTAGGTTTCTGTGGTTCCGATTTGAACACCTTCTTGGGGCGTAACCCGATGGTGAAATTACCTGTAGTGCCGGGACATGAAGTGGGCGCGGTAATTGAAGAAATAGGTCCGGATGTTCCGGCAGGCTTTGAAAAAGGAATGAATGTGACTCTGAATCCATATACTAATTGTGGTAAATGTGCTTCGTGCCGCAATGGTCGTGTCAATGCCTGCGAACATAATGAAACATTGGGAGTGCAGCGGAATGGCGTGATGTGTGAGTATGCTGTATTGCCCTGGACTAAAATTATTCCGGCAGGTGATATTTCTCCGCGTGATTGTGCCTTGATTGAGCCGATGAGTGTGGGATTTCATGCTGTTTCGCGCGGTCAGGTGATTGACAATGAATATGTGATGGTCATTGGTTGCGGTATGATTGGTATAGGTGCTATTGTTCGTGCCGCTCTCAGAGGTGCCATTGTTATTGCTGTGGACCTGGATGATGAGAAGTTGGAGCTGGCTCGGAGAATGGGAGCGTCTCATACGGTTAATTCTAAAACGGAAGATGTGCATAGCCGGATTCAAGAGATTACGGAAGGCTTTGGAGCTGATGTTGTGATTGAAGCTGTCGGTAGTCCTGTGACTTATGTAATGGCTGTGGATGAAGTTGCTTTTTCAGGGCGTGTCGTTTGCATTGGCTATGCGAAGAGTGAAGTCGCTTTCCAGACGAAGTATTTTGTCCAGAAAGAATTGGATATACGTGGTTCCAGAAATGCATTGCCGGCCGACTTTCGTGCGGTAATCAACTATATGAAGGCAGGAACTTGCCCGGTAGAAGAATTAATAACGAAGGTAGCAGTACCTGAAGATGCATTGGAAGCTATGACGGAGTGGGCGGCTAATCCTGGAAAAGTATTCCGTATCCTTGTACAGTTATAAGAGATTTCAAGGTCTTTTAAATAAGGCTTTTTAAAATTAAAAGAGGGTGCATTCACTGTAGGAATGCACCCTCTCTGTCTTCAATCGGTCAGTTTAGGTTGGTCTCTTATTGTTTAATCCTATTTTACTGTTTTTTTCAGATCTATCGTATAGGTTTGTTTTCCGTCATAAATCGTATTGACGATTATTTTTAATCCTTTCTTTCCTGTCAATTGCCTGGTTATTTCATCCAGTCTGAATGATACGATTCCCCAACCCGGTGTGCGTTGTTCATCGTTATAAGCATTGTGCCGGAATTCCAGAGTGAAATACTCGTCTTCCGGATCAGGTGCCTCGGCCGTTTCATTGATGACCAGGTTCAGCATGTGCTTCTTATCTGGATTATTGCTGTGGAAGAACTGATGTTCTATGTTCAGATAATTTCCTGTAATCCATAATGAGGTAGCATTGATACGGTCATTACCGATGCTGTCAGCTGTTTCCTCGGTAAGTGGAATAATATCTTTTGTCAGTATGTTCTCAAGTTGGATAAGCTTCACATTATAGTCATAGCCCGGGATATCTTCTTCCAATGGAAGGAAATGAATAAATACACGTTGGTTGTTTTTCACTGTGTAGTTATGGATGTAAGTAGTATCACTGGGATACATCTTATCACCGTCATCCAGATTAAAAAAGTATTCCTTTTCTCCTATAACTTCTATAGTACCGATTGTGAAACGAGTACCACGATTTTCGTCATCATCATTCAGACAAGACTGTAACATCGGTATTATTAAAAGTGCAAATGTAAATACTACCGAATAAAATCTCAGCTTCTTCATCAGTTGTTGTTTTTTGGTGTTAATCTTAATTTTCTCCATGTATCCAAAAAATGCAATATGAGGGTGAATACTGCATAAAGGACTGTTAAAGAAACAAAAGAGTTAATTTCTTGCTCGCTACGTGCAGTATTTCTATCTTTGCCGCATTTATAAAGGTAAACACGTGTCAAAGGAAAGAATGGAAGAACAGGAACTGGCAGGACGGTGCAGGCAAGGCGACAACCTTGCCAGGAAGGAGCTGTACGAGCGCTATGCAGGACGGATGCTCAGCGTGTGTCTTCGTTATGCGGGTGACCGTGATACGGCAGAAGACCTCATGCACGATGGTTTCCTGAAGCTCTTCGATTCTTTTGATAAATTCACTTGGCGAGGTGATGGATCCTTGCGGGCGTGGATGGAGCGTGTTATGGTGAATACGGCGCTGCAATACTTGCGCAAGAATGATGTAATAAACCAGTCGGAAGGATTGGATAACGTACCCGAAACGTACGAAGAACCTGATGCTTCGGCAGTGGATACTATTCCTCAGAAGGTGCTGATGCAGTTTATCAGTGAATTGCCTGTTGGTTATCGCACCGTATTCAACTTGTATATATTTGAAGATAAATCTCATAGGGAAATTGCCCAGATGCTGGGAATTAATGAGAAATCATCAGCTTCGCAGCTGACGCGTGCCAAAGCTACTTTGGCTACTAAAGTGCGGGAGTGGATGAAAAACAATGCTTAAAGGAAAGGACGTATGATGAAAGATGATGAATTGTGGTTGAAAAAGATAAAGGAACGGTTGGATGATTACTCCGAGCCGCTACCTGATGCCGGCTGGGAGCGATTGGAGAAGGCATTGCCGACTTCTGCTCCCATGTCTGTTGTCGGGACTAAGAAAAAGATTCTGTTCCGCCGTTGGGCGATGACGGCTGCGGCGGTTGCGCTGGTGGCTGTGTCGTCCGTCAGTCTTTGGTTGCTGCAAAGTCCGGTAGTGGACGAGGTGCGTCGTGCAGCTGAACCGGCTCTGGCAACGATACCTGATGTATTGCCGGAACAGACAAAGCCGGATACTCAAGGAGAACAGCCGGAACCTGTTATCCGGCGAGTCATTGAACAAAGGACTTCTCATGATCAAACTCTTGTAGCGCAGCATTTGGAAAAGGAAAATAATGCTCAGGAAGTAAACGTGAACCGACAAGAAGAGATTGTGAATCCAGATTTGAATTCAAATGTGACAGAAGCGACGGAAAAAACGGAACAGGCAAAGGAAACGGAAACTTCATCTTCGATTCCTGAAAAGAAGGAACGCGAAGTGTATCGTCCTTCCAGTAGAGATAAACTCCATTTGCCTACTGAAAAGAAATCATCTGCCGGAAATAAAGGTTGGGCGGTTGGCATGTCTGTAGGAAATACGGGAGCACTTGCGTCGCTGGATAATACAAATGGCGGTATGCACTCAGGTCCGAATTCAACTCCGATGTTTAGTGATAAACTGGATTTATCGAATGTTTCCAGTGGTATTCTGGATATTCCTGAAGGACAAGAACTGATATTTGAAGGTGGAGTACCTTATCTGCGGAAAAATACCCGTCAGGTTAAAAATATCAAGCATAAGCAACCTCTTAGTTTCGGCTTATCGGTACGGAAAGCATTGCCGAAAAACTTTTCTGTGGAAACCGGTGTGACTTATACGATGCTGTCGTCTGAAATAACATATGAAAATAGTTCGGAAAAGACAGATCAAAAACTGCACTATATCGGTATTCCGGTGCGTGCGAACTGGAGTTTCGTTAATGACAAACGTTTCACGGTATATGTATCTGCCGGTGGTGCAATAGAGAAGTGTGTTTATGGTAAGGTAGGAAGTGAAAAGGAAACAGTGAAGCCTGTGCAACTTTCGGTAATGGGTGCGGTAGGTGCTCAATATAATATTAGTAATAGAGTGGGAATATATGTAGAGCCCGGTGTTTCCTATTTCTTTGACGATGGCTCTCCGATAGAGACTATACGAAAGGAAAACCCGACGAACTTTACGTTGCAGGCAGGTATCCGTCTGACTTACTAATCAGTATGAATAAAGAGTGATAGAGTGATAAAGTGATAGAGTGATAAAGTGGTAAGGTGATAAAGTAGCTGCGCTGTATATCACAGAGCGTTATCTCACTATCACTTTATCACCCTACCACTTTATCATCCTATCACTCCTTTATTTTAGTTTACTATAACCGTTTCGAAGTATTCCTTGAATAACTTTTCCGCACGTTCCAGCTGTTCGGGAGTGTTTTCTTTTACTTCTTTCAATTGGTAATCCCATCCCATAGCTTCGTACTTATGCACGCCCAGGCGATGATAGGGAAGTATTTCTACCCGCTGTATACTTTTATATTGGCCGAGATGTTCGCCCAAACTGCGGATGTCTTCCTCAAAATCACTATATCCCGGTACTAATACATAGCGTAGCCAGAAAGGCCGGTTCTGTTCCTCCAACCAGGCGGCCGTATGCAAAGTTTTTGCATTGCTGCATCCGGTCAGCTTTTTATGGCGTTCGGGATTGAATTCTTTGAGATCCAGCAGCACTAAATCCGTCAGGCTCAATAGTTCTTCTACTTTTTCATTCCAGATGCCGCCATTGGTATCCAGACAGATGTGAATGCCGTTTGCTTTCAAATCTTTGAACAGAGGTATAAGCGCTTCGGCCTGTAATGTAGGTTCACCGCCCGAGAATGTGATGCCACCCTTTTTTCCGAAAAATACTTTCTGGCTGATAGCCATTTGCAGAATTTCTTCCGGTGGGGTAGGTGTACCCCCTTTTGCGTCTATTGTATCCGGGTTGGCACAATACAGACAACGGAACGGACAACCTTGCAGGAAAACGACGAGCCGGAGACCCGGCCCGTCGAATGTTCCCATACTTTCGTAGGAGTGTACGTTTATCATATTACATTCTTTCGTGGAAACTACGGCTGATAACCTCTAACTGATGTTCGCGGCTCAGCTTCACAAAATTCACAGCATAGCCGGAAACACGAATCGTCAGTTGCGGATACTTTTCCGGATGCTCCATGGCATCTTCCAGCATTTCACGGTTCAGTACGTTTACGTTCAGGTGGTGTGCACCTTTAGTAAAGTAACCGTCCATCATTGTTACCAGGTTTTCAACACGGTCTTCCGGTGTCGGGCCGAGAGATTTCGGAACGATTGAGAACGTATTACTGATACCGTCCTGTGAGTCACGATAACGCAACTTGGCTACGGAACTCAACGATGCGATGGCACCATTCTTATCGCGTCCGTGCATCGGGTTGGCACCCGGGGCGAAAGCTACACCTTTGGCACGTCCGTCAGGAGTGGCACCTGTTTTCTTACCGTACATTACATTAGAAGTAATCGTCAGCAATGAAAGGGTAGGACGGGCATTCTTGTAAACGGGCAACTTTTTCAGTTCTTCGCTGAAATAGTATACCAAGTCCACACCGAGGTGGTCCACACGGTCATCATTATTACCGAAGCAAGGGAATGTTCCTTCAATATCGAAACCTTCCGTCAAGCCGATGTCGTTACGACGTGCTGTAACCTTTGCATTCTTGATGGCTGACAGTGAGTCGATAGCAATGGAAAGACCTGCTACGCCATAAGCCAGATTAATGCGTGGATTCGTATCGATAAATGCCATCTGAGCCTTTTCGTAATAATACTTATCGTGCATGAAGTGGATGATGTTCATTGCTTCATTATAAACACGGGCAATTTCGGTCAGCACTTTCTTGTAGTTCGACATTACTTCCTCAAACTTCAATGTTTCGCCGGTCAATACGGGAATACCCTTTACCATGACAGTGCCGGTGTTTTCGCAACGTCCGCCGTTGATAGCAAGCAACAAGGCTTTTGCCAGGTTGGCACGTGCACCGAAGAACTGTATCTGCTTGCCGATGGCCTGATAGGATACACAACATGCGATACCATAGTCGTCACAGTTACGTACTTCGCGCATCAGATTATCATTTTCGTATTGAATAGAGCTGGTATCTACAGATACTTTGGCACAAAATTCTTTGAAACCTTCGGGCAACTCAGGTCCCCACAATATCGTCAGGTTCGGTTCGGGAGAAGGACCGAGGTTATACAATGTTTGCAGGAAGCGGAAGGAAGTCTTTGTTACCTTTACGCGTCCGTCGTTGAAACGTCCGCCAATGGCTTCCGTTACCCAGGTCGGGTCTCCGGCAAAGATATCGTTGTATGACTGCATACGCAGATGGCGCACCATGCGGAGTTTGATAACGAACTGGTCGATCAGCTCCTGGGCAAATGTTTCATTGATTTTACCGTGTGCCAGATCGTATTCAATAAAGATGTCGAGGAACGAAGAAACGTTACCCAGAGACATGGCTGCACCGTCTTGTTCTTTTACAGCGGCCAGATAAGCCATGTACACCCATTGTACGGCTTCCTGTGCCGAAGTAGCCGGACGACTGAGGTCGAGTCCGTAATATTCGCCCATTATCTTAATATCTTTCAAAGCCTTGATCTGCTCTGCCACTTCTTCACGCAAGCGAATACGGGCATCGGTCATCGGACCGGTCAGATTGTGCAAATCTTCCATTTTGGCTTCGATGAGGCGGTCGATACCGTAAAGGGCCAGACGGCGGTAGTCGCCGATGATACGCCCGCGGGCATAGTTATCGGGAAGTCCGGTGAGGAAACCCAATGAGCGGAATGAGCGAATCTCTTCAGTATATACATCGAATACGCCGTCATTGTGTGTCTTGCGATAATGGGTAAAGATATCTTTTACCTTATCATCTATTTCTACGCCGTTTTCGCGGCAGGCTTTCATTACTACGTTGATGCCACCGAACGGCTTGATAGCACGTTTCAACAACTCATCTGTCTGCAAGCCAACGATAAGTTCATTCTCCTTATCTATATAACCTGCCTGATGTGAAGTAATGGTAGATACGGTATGAGGATCGAGAGAACGAACGCCGTTGTTGGCTCTTTCTTCTTCGAGTGCTTTCAGACAAAGTTCCCAGATTTTTTTCGTGCGCTCGGTAGGTCCTTGCAGGAAGGATGCGTCTCCAGTGTAAGGCGCGATGTTTTTACTAACGAAATCACTGACATTGATTTCTTTGCTCCAAAGCCCGTCAATAAAGGTTTTGTTCAATTCCATAATATTCATTTTGTTAGTGGGTAAATGTAATGTTATCCTTTTGGGGCTGCAAAATTACGGAAATATTTCCGTAATTGTTGGTATATATATGCCTTTTTTATGTTGAACAGCATAAAATAACTATTGTTAGGTATGCCACTTTCATCACTCACTGGAAAGTTTGTTTTTATGTCAGTTGTCGTCACTTTTATATTATCTTGTTGATAGATAGGGCGTTATTAGTGTAGGCAAAATGTTTTACCGTCACTCATGTGGTGTATCTGCTTGATTATTAGCTATGTTTTTAGTGCTGACAAAAGTGACGGCAAATCACTTGCCGTCACTACCACCTTTTGTTCCTCTTAAATCTTTTCAATCTTTTCCTCTTTTTCCTGATTTATTCTGTTTACCTTTGCCGTCAATTATTAATAAACACGATATGGAAACATTCGATTACTCGCAAGTGCCTTATGGTTTTGGCTTATGTGCATCTGCAGATTGCCCCAAGACTTCTACTTGTCTGCGTCACATAGCTTTGGAGCATGCTCCCGTAAAATATCCGTTCCTGCCCACCCTGACTCCTCAAAAACTGCAAGCCATGAAGGGAAAATGCGAATATTATCGTTCGAACAAGCCGGTGCGTTATGCTAAAGGATTCACACAATTATTGAATTCCCTGACAGTGAGTGTCTCTGGTACATTCAGATGGCGGCTCATTTCACACCTCGGACGCAAGAACTACTATCTTGCCCGTAAAGGTGACTGGGTGATAAAGCCTGCCGACCAGCAGTATATCATTCGTCTGGCCAAAGAGTGCGGACTCCAGTTGGATGACTACTTTGATGATTATGTGGATAGGTATAATTGGGGAGACTAAAGAGTTCATTTCTGGCCTCATATAAGTGCTTTATCATATTGATATATAATGTGTTGAAGTTTCCTGTGCTTGGGAACGACCGTTTCCCCTAATGGGAACGACAGTTTCCTTTAATGGGAACGCTCGTTTCTCTTCGTGGGAATGACCGTTTCCGTGCACAGAATGAATGTGATGTGTACTGGTTTTAGTTGACAACTTCGTTTGTTATAACTGGATTAGTTTAC
>OHQM01000416.1_pt1 | contig 23336 bp, 18 predicted proteins | sample 1577941 | NCBI WGS metagenome assembly OHQM01 (sample SAMEA3879604, study PRJEB24766) | human gut metagenome | biome: human-associated habitat; feature: feces | place: USA | collected 1985/1987
GCGCTTACAAGTTTGTTGGAATTGGTTATACCAATGTCGTTCCTCCTTTTGAGAGTTCGGAACATCCTATTCCCCGCACCGTGCAAGTGTGCTATAATGTGACAAAATCGGAGGTGAGGCGGTGAAACGAAGGGTGTTCGTACTGATAATAGCAGCCGCCCTTGTGCTGGCGCTGCTCATCTGGCTGCTGTGGGCAAACTCATCGCCGGCAGCCACACAGGTTACCGTCGCCTCCGGCGCGCTGCCCGAGGCGTTCGAGGGGTTCAAAATCGCCCACGTGTCCGATTTGCACAACGCAGTGTTCGGCAGGAAAAACGAAAAGCTGCTGTCGCTCATCCGCGCCGCGAAGCCGGACATCATAGCCATAACCGGCGACCTGATAGACTCCAGGCACACGGATATCGACTCCGCCCTGGCCTTTGTGGAGGCCGCAGCGGAGATAGCCCCGGTCTACTATGTCACCGGCAACCACGAATCCAGACTGGACTTTGACGAGATAGAGCCGCGGCTTATCGCCGCCGGCGCGCGCGTGCTGCGAAACGAGGCCGAGGACATCGGGCGCGGCGGCGAGCGCATACGGCTGGCGGGCATAGACGACCCCAGCTTCATCCGTACCGGCGGGACAGCCGAGGAGCGCGCCGCCGCAGAGCTGGAGCAGCTGGGAGACGGCGGCGGCACATTCACCGTGCTCCTCGCCCACCGTCCGGAGCTTGTCGAGGTCTACGCCGAGTACGGCGCCGGCCTGGTTCTGAGCGGGCACGCCCACGGCGGGCAGGTTCGCCTGCCGCTCCTCGGCGGGCTGTACGCGCCGGGTCAGGGGCTGCTGCCGGAGTACGACTCCGGGCTTTACAGCCTGGGTGAAACGCAGATGGTCGTCTCGCGCGGCCTGGGAAACAGCGTGGCGCCGCTGCGCGTGAACAACCGCCCGGAGCTTGTTGTCGTGACTCTTTCGCGCTGACGCAAAAAGGCTCTCAGTCCCCACCGGGACTGAGAGCCTTTTTTCATTCTGTGCCGTCCACCGGCTCGGTCGGCTCCGCGCTGGGCGCGGGCGTGGCCGTGGGCGTCGGCGTCGGGTAGACGATGTCCTCCTCGTGGTAGTGGTATTCGCTGTAGGCCTCTATCTCCTTGGACAGGAGGTTGCCGTCCTTGTCATAGATGCAGCGGTAGGTCGCGGCCTTGTAGCCGGTGGCGGTCTCGGGGTACTCGCTGTTGTTGTAGACCAGCCATGTGGCGTAGGTCATCTGCACATAGCTGCCGTCCTCGTCGGTGCCGACGATGTGGACGCTGACGGTGTTGTTGGAGGTGTCAACGGAGGCCTCGATGCGGATGGGCCAGTCGCGGTTGTTCGTGAACTTGAACTCCGGGCCGCCCCAGCTGACCGTGGCGTCCAGGCCCGCAGGCAGGTAGCCGACGGGGAAGTAGTGGCAGGTGCGGGTGTCTATCTGGAGATTGGCCAGCAGCGCGGCGTAGTAGAGCGTGGAGCTCACCTGGCAGATGCCGCCGCCGACCTCCTGCACGACCTGGCCGCCGGAATAGGCGCCCGCGGCCTTGTAGCCGCGCTCAGTTGTGCGCTCGCCCAGCGCGTCGTTATAGGAGAACTGTTCGCCCGGGGCGAGGACGATGCCGTTTATGGCCTCCGCAGCGAGCTTGACGTTAGTGATGCGGTTCTGCGTGCTGCCGGAGAGGGAGGTCGTGACCGTCTCGCCCAAATCGTCCGCGAAGAGGCGGGACTCGACGTACTCCGTAGTTTTCTCAGGCTCAGTGAGGGTGAGGGGGATGTCCACCGTCTCGCCGAGCTCGGCGGCGTTCCAGAGCTCCGTCGCCTGGGCCTTGTCGAAGTCCACGCCGGTGACGGACTCGACGACCTCGCCCGTTTCCTTGTCGTAGTAGGCGTCGGAGGCCTCGCAGCAGACGCTGTCGTAGAGCTTGTCGATGTCGAGCTCGACGGAGGCGTTGACCTCGACCTCGTAGTCGAGCGGGCCGTATTTCATGTCCTCGAAGGCGGTCTTTACGAGGCCCAGCAGCTCAGACTCGTCGATCTCAACGGCGCTGGCCCCCTTGACGACCTCAAGGGTGTCGCCATTTATCTCGACGCCGGAAGTCATGAGCCCGGACTTCACCTTCGTGACCTCGTCGCGCACGAGCTCTTCGAGCGCGGCCTCGTCCACGGTGGCCTTGACCTCGATGTCCTCGCCGGAGATTATGCAGCGGACATAGGCCATGACGTTTTCGATGATGGAGCCGCCGTGGCAGTAGTCGAAGGCCTTCTGTGCGGCTTCCGCGGCGGAGACCTCGGCCCCGACCTGTTCGGCGGTGACGCTCAGCGTGTGCTCAAGCGGAAGCTCGACGGTGATGGTCTTGTCGCCCTCGCCCCAGCCGGCGGCGGTGAGCGCGTCGGCCGCTTCCGAGACCGTCATGCCGCCGAGGTCCGTGCCGTTGAGGCTGACCTTGGGGTAGATGGTGTCGGAGCCGGAGACGTATATGCCGAAACCGGCGGCGCCGGCCATGAGCAGCGCGACGACAACGACACATATTATAGTGACTTTTTTTGCGGTGTTCCCGGCGCGCTTTTTCTTGGGCGCCAGGTGCTTGTGTTCAGCTTCTTTTTTCATTTTATCCTCGGCTTTGTCATCATATTTTTTGTCCCACGCGCTTAAGACGGCGGCCTGTTGCTATTGTTCCCGCCTGTTGCCTTTCATGTACATGTCTCGGAAAAGCTCTTCGTCGTCGGGCGGCAGTTCGGTCTTTTCCTCGGCGTCGAAGGCCTCCTTCATCCAGGGGTTCACGGCCACGCGGCTGCCGGACTGCGCCTCAAGCAGCGCGCCTATGAGCAGGTTCGAGAGCAGGAAGCCCGAGCTGGTGAAGCGCCAGCGCCCGTCGTCCTTCTTGTAGGCCCAGCCTTTTTTTGCAAATTCCTCAAGCGTCTGCCCGAGCGGACGGAAATCGGAGCGGTAGAGCCGCGTGTACTCCTCTCCGTCGATGCCGTGAGCCGTCCTCATGCCAAGCATGATGTATTCCGAGGCGCGCTCCACGGGGGTGATGCGCTCGTACTCGTCAACTATGTTGAGGTCGCGCAGGACGCCGATGATGTATCTGTCTGCGTCCTTGACGTAGGAGAAGCGCGCCCCGCCCATGCAGGAGTGCGCCCCCGCGCCGAAGCCGAGGTATTCCTCCAGTTTCCAGTAGCGCATGTTGTGGCGGCTCTCGAAGCCCTTTATGGCAAAGTTGGATATCTCATATTGCGAGTAGCCGTAGTGCTCAAGCATGTCCGAGGCGTAGAGGTACATGTCGGCCTGCTCGTCGTCGGAGGGGAGGAAGGGGGAGCCCTTGTACTTGTACATGGGCGTGCCTTCCTCCAGCGTGAGCCCATAGCATGAGACGTGCTCGGGCCGCAGGTCGATGGCGCGCATGAGGGTGTCGGCCCAGTCGGACTTGGTCTGGCTGGGCAGGCCGTAGATGAGGTCGATGCTCAGGTTGTCGAAGCCAGCGTCGCGCACGGCCTCGACGGCCATTTCGACCTGCTTCCAGTTGTGCCGGCGGCCTATGAGCTTCAGTATGTCGTTGTTGGCGGACTGCACGCCGAGGGACACGCGGTTGAAGCCCGCCTTGCGGAGTTTTTCGAGTTCCTTGAAGTTGGCGCTGTCCGGGTTTGCCTCCACAGTGACCTCGCTGCTTTTGAGCACGCGCCCGGAGCCGCGCAGCTCGTCCCAGAGCTCGATGAGCCTGTCTGCGCCGTAATAGCTGGGCGTTCCGCCGCCGAAGTAGACGGTGTCGATGTAATAGCTCTTCATGGCGCCGTAGCTCTCGCGGATGTGCTCGACCAGGGCGTCCTGGTACTTGGGCATCAGCCTGTCGCAGCCCGCCAGTGAGTAGAAGTCGCAGTAGCCGCACTTGGAGGCGCAGAACGGTATGTGGATGTAAATGCCGAGCGTTTTGTCCATGTGTGTGCCTCCTGTGGGTAAAGCAGAATAAGCCTCGCAGAGTTTCATGCCCGCAGGCATGAAATAAATGAAATACTTCTCACGGAGCGGAGTGTCGCAGCCTGCCCTGGCGGGCAAGGCATGCAGCGCAGTGCGATCAGAACAGCGAGCAGACGTCCTCGGCGTAGGCGGAGGGGTCCTCAAGCTCCTCGCCTGCGATGAGCAGGGCCTGGGCGTGCAGGATGCCGACGAGCTTCCTGGCGCGCTCGGCATCGGATTTGACGGCGGCCTCAAGGGCCTTGAAGGCGGGGTGCTCGGCGTTGAGTTCGAGCACGCGGGTGGCCTTCGGCGGCTCCATGCCGGTGTCGGGCATGCGCCTGAAATAGCGCTCCATTTCGAGGGTGATGCTGCCCTCGGTGGTGAGGCAGACGGGCGCGGAGACCAGCTTGCGGCTCAGACGCACGACGGCGACCTTGTCGCCCAGGGTGTCCTTCACGAAGTCGAGGACATCCTTGACGTCGGCCTCGCGCTTTTCCATGTCGGCCTTCTCCTCCTCGGTCTCCAGGCCGAGGTCGCCGGTGACGATGTTGCAGAACTTCTTGTCCGCATGCTGGCCGAGCTGTTCGACGATGTACTCGTCAACTTCCTCGGTCATGCAGAGTATCTCGAAGCCCTTGGAGCGCACCAGCTCGGCCTGCGGCAGGCGCAGGATCTTGCGCACGTTCTCGCCCAGGGCGTAGTAGATGAACTTCTGCTCCGCGGGCATGCGGTCGGTGTACTCCTTGAGCGTTGCGGTCTTGTCCTCGGAGACGTTGTAGATGAGGAGGTCGCGCAAAGACTCGATGTTCTGCCCGTAGTTTGCCACAGCGCCATAGCGGAGCTGGCGGCCGTAGTTCTTGTAGAACTGCTCATACTTCGGCCTGTCGTTCTCAAGCATCTTGATGAGCTCGTTTTTGATGCGCTTGTTGAGGTTCTGGGCAATGATGCGCAGCTGCCTGTCGTGCTGGAGCATCTCGCGGGAGATGTTCAGCGAGAGGTCGGGGGAATCCACGATGCCGCGCACGAAATAGAAGCTCTCGGCCAGCAGGTCGGGGCACTTTTCCATTATCATGACGCCGGAGCTGTAGAGCTGGAGGCCCGGCTCGTAGTCGGAGCTCATGAAGTCGAGCAGCTGGCGGCCCGGGATGAAGAGCAGGGCCTTGTAGCTGACCTGGCCCTCGGCGTTGACGCGGATGACGGCGGCTGGGTCGGTCGTGTCGTGGAATTTCTCCTTGTAGAAGGCCACGCAGTCCTCGTCCGAGACCTCGGACTTGGAGCGCTGCCAGATGGGTACCATACTATTGACGGTCTCGCGCTCGATTTTGTCTAAAGTTTCGTATTTCGGCGTGCCGTCCTCGTTCTTTTCGCCGGTCTCCTTGAACTCGGGGCGCTTCACGTCCATCTGGATGGGCCAGCGGATGTAGTCGGAGTATTTCTTTATGAGCCGCATGAGCTTCCAGAGCTGCAGGAACTCGGAATACTTCTCGTTCTCGTCGTCGGGCTTGATGTGCATGATGACGTCGGTGCCGACGGAATCCTTCTCGCACTCGGTGACGGTGTAGCCGTCCGCGCCCTCGGACTCCCACTTGTAGGCGGTGTCTGAGCCGTAGGCCCGGGTGAGGACGGTGACCTTGTCGGAGACCATGAAGGCGGAGTAGAAGCCCACGCCGAACTGGCCGATCAGGTCCGCTCCGCCTTCCTGCTTCTGCTTAAGGGCTTCCATGAATTTTTTGGTGCCGGAGTGGGCGATGGTTCCCAGGTTTTCCACCAGGTCCGCTTCCGTCATCCCGATGCCGGTATCCGCGATGGTGATGGTTTTGTTTTCCTTATCCGTGGCTACGGTGATTTCCAGGGGCTTGTCCGGCTGGTAAATATTGGAGTCCGTCAGCTGCTTCAGGCGCAGTTTTTCCAGGGCGTCGGAAGCGTTGGAGACAAGTTCGCGGACAAAGATTTCACGGTCGCTGTAAAGGGCGTTGATGACAATGTCCAGCAGCTGCCGGACTTCCGCCTGAAATTGATGTGTTTCTGTATTCATATGGAAAAATGTTTTGCGAGCGTCATTATACGGCCCCCGTCAAGGGGGATGGACAGTTTTTCTCCCTGGGCCTGAGCGTTCCATGTCACACAAAGGGGCTTTTTCCCGGGCATGGGAGGGGCCGGGCGTTTTTCCTTGAAACAATTCCGGAAACTGAACAGTATTATTTAACAAATATGATTTTCTCACCATTGTTGAAAAAGGGGGTTCTTTTACTGGCCCTCTGCGGCGTGCTGGGCGGCAGCGTGCTTTCCGCCCAGGAAGCAGGGGGTGCGCCGATTACGGAGGAGGGCTTGAAAGCATTGGATTCCAATGTGTTCGCCAATGAATACATGCTGGCGTTGAAGCCCAATGTCACGCGCGACCGCATCGCCAGAATCAAGGACCCCTTTGTGCGCGGGCTCGCCACGCGGATGGCGGAGAAGAAATTTGACCGCAAGGCCCGCGCCCTTACGGCGGAACCGTATGAACCGGTTAAGGATCTGGCGGAACGCCTGCGTACCAGCCAGTACAGCAAATTTGAAAATCCCACCGGCATCTTTTTTGAGGAGGGGGAGGACGTGTTGCTGGTCATGGGGGATCCCAAAGGTGAGAAGCTGAATCTGGTTATCCACAACTTCGGGCGGGACGGAGGCCACAGCTCCTATCCGCTGAAGGAGGGGGTCAATATCATCAGGGCGAAGAACAAGGGGCTTGGCTACATTGAGTATTTCACCCCCAATTATAAGAAGGCTCCCAAGGTGCATTTATCCATTTTGTCCGGCAAGGTGAACGGAGTTTTCGTGGGTGGTGTCAGCAAAAACAGCGACTGGAAGAAGATGCTGGAAAACTCCCCCACGGAAGTTGTGGACATCGTGGGCAGCCGCGTGCATCTGGTGTATCCGGTGGAGGAACTTAAACAATTCTGTCCGGACAAGGGGGAGGAGCTCATTGCCCTGTACGACAGGATTATCGGCATGGAGCAGCAGATCATGGGCTTGTACAAGTACAGGATGCTGCCCAAAAACCGCATGTTCGGCCGTGTGATCTGGAACGGGTTCATGCATGCGGACGGCACGGGGGCCGCCTTTCATAACGGCACCATGAAGGAGGTCGGCAATCCGGACAGGATTCCCGGCAGCGCCTGGGGGATTGCCCATGAGTTCGGCCACGTCAACCAGGTGCGCCCCGCCATGAAATGGGTCTCCACCGGAGAAGTGACCAATAACATTTACTCCGCTTACGTGAATTACATGCTGAATCCCTCCAGCATGCGCCTGGAGCATGAACGCATCAACGGCGGGGACGGCAACATGATTGGCGGCCGCTTCAACGCCTATCTGAACAACGGCATTTTGAAGGGGGAAAACTGGCTTGTCCAGAGCGGGCCGGACAAGCGTTCCGGCGGGGATAACCGTCCGATGGTGCACGACCATTTTGTCAAGCTGGCCCCCCTGTGGCAGCTTGAGCTGTATTTCAAGGTAGCCGGGAAGGGTAATCCCGACTTTTATCCGGATATCTTTTATAAGGCCATCAAGATGGATACCAGGGGCAAGAAGGACGGCGAGCTCCAGCTTGCGTTCATGAAGAACGCCTGCGACGCCGCCAGACAGGACCTGACGGATTTTTTCCGGAAAACGGGCATGCTCAAGCCCATTGACCAGGAATTGGACGACTACACCTGCGCCCGCATGACCATCACGGAGGCCGACTGCAAGAACCTGATTGCCTACGCCAGGAAGTACAAAAAGCCGGAAAGCCCCGTCATTTACTATATTTCCGTCAACAGCGCGGAAGCATATAAGAACCGCCTGCCTGTCCGCGGCGTTTACAACCAGGGCGTTACGGAGCAGGGCAACAGGCGCATTGTTTCCCATGACGTGTGGAAAAACGCCGTCGTCTTTGAAACATACAAAGACAGGGAAATGGTCCGCATCACCATGGTGGGGACGGATTCCAAGGATAATTCCTCCACCACGGTTCCCTATCCGGAAGGTTCTACGCGGATTGAAGCCGTTTCCTGGGACGGCAGGCGGACGCTGGTGTACGGCAAACGCCCTGCCAAATGAAAGCTTAAGAGGTTAGCGTGTTCGGGCGCCGCCGTTCTCCGGGACGGCGGCGCTTTTTCATGGCAGGGGGGGATGGAAAGCCGCAGGGAGATTGTTTCTCCTGATGGTCTTTCCGCCATGCCGTGTTTCCGGACCGCTGACAGCCGGAAGGCTGTTACTTTTGAACAGGGGCGGGGGCAAGGATGTATAACATGGGATGGATAAGGCAGGGACTTCCGGAGGCATCAGGGGAAAGATGCTGCTGTTTGTCGCCTTTTTAATCGTGTGCTTCAATTTGCGTACCGGGTTTGATTCTCCCGATCCGCTGCTGGGAACGATTGAAAGGGATATGGGGCTTTCCCTGGAAAATTCAGGGCTGTTCGCCCTGTTGCCCGTCTTTGTGCTGGGGGTGGCGGCTCCCATTTCTCCACGCGTGGCACGCTGGATGACGCCGTGGAAAATCATTTTCTGGTTCCAGCTTCTGGCGGTGGCCGGAATTTTCTGGCGCAGCTGGGACGGCGTAGCGGGGTTATACGGCGGCATGGTTTTGATGGGGCTGGGCATGGGAATTGCCGGGGCGGCCATTCCCGGACTGATTAAGCACCAATTTCCTGACCATGCTTCCGCCATGATGGGGGTTTACAGCGCCATGATCGGCGTGGGCAGCGCTGCGGCTTCAGGATTGTCCGTTCCCATTTCCAACATGCTGGGAGGCTGGCGTTTCGGCCTGGGGATCTGGATTATCCCCATTCTGCTGGGAATGCTGGTATGGGGCGCTTATTTTCTCAGGCACCCGGCCGGCGTGTTTCAAAGCGATCCGGCGGCTTCCGGTCACAACCTGCTGCGCAGCGGCAAAGCATGGCAGGTTACCGTTTTTTACTTGAGCCGCGTTGGGGCGGCCTATTTCTTTTATACTTGGATTCCCATCTTTCTGAGGCAGCGGGGCATGAGCTATGAGGATGCTGGGTTCATCCTTTCCGTGGCCATGTTCGCCCAGCTGCCCGCCACGCTTTCCGCGCACGTGCTGGAAAAGGCTACGGGCGGCCGGGGGCTCCTCATCGTGATGGCCATGGCATTGGCGGCCCTTTCCTGCTGGGGCATCCTCTATCTCCCGCTGGACTGGGTTCTCTGGATGGCTATTCTGTTCGGCCTGGCGACGGGAACCGTATTCAGCCGCGGAATGGCGCTGATGGTGGAACGGGCCCGGACCCCTTCCGAATCAATCAGGCTTTCCGGCATGTCCCAGGGAATCGGCTTTACCATGGGCGCCCTGTTGAGCCTGCTGTTTACTTCCTTCCTGCATCAGGGCGGCTCCTTTTTGCCGTTCTGCCTGGTTTATACCTTTTTCTGCGTGCTCGGCATGGTTTCCGGCCGCATGTCCGCCCGGCCGGGATACGTGTAATTTGCTGGGGAGATTTAATGGTTAAGGATTAGTGACTAGGAAGAGAGGTTCATTGTTCTTTCCCCCTTTCCGGGGTCCGCCATTTTCTTTTGAGTGACCTCCCCGCGGCCCGAAGGGCTTGACGCTGGCGGGGGGGACGGGTAAGCTCTTGCCCGTCAAATTTTATGAAGGAAGAGATTGTACGCATCCAACGGGACGCCCTGGCACGCATCGCCCAGGCGTCTGACAGGCGCGGCGTGGAAGACGCGCGCGTGGCCATCCTCGGCAAAAAAGGGGAACTGACCCTGGCCCAGACGGGCATGAAGGACGTTCCCAGAGAGGAAAAGCCCGCCGTCGGCCAGTTGCTTAACGAGGCCCGCAAGGCCATTACGGAAGCTCTGGACGCCAAGCTGGAGGAAGTGCAGGCCCAGGCGGACAAGGCCGCCGTGGCCGGTGTGGACCTGACGCTTCCGGCCCGCTCCCTGCCGCCTGGCGGGCTGCACCCCCTCACCATCGTGAGGGATGAAGCCGTCCGCATTCTGCGCCACATGGGCTTTGCCCTGGCGGACGGCCCGGAGATTGAGGACGAGTTCCACTGCTTTGACGCGCTGAACACGCCGGAAGATCACCCGGCCCGCAATGAGAAGGATACATTTTACTTTGATTCCGGCAAGCTTCTGCGTACGCACACGTCTTCCGTGCAGATCCGCTCCATGGAAAAGCAGCTGCCGCCCGTGCGTGTCATCGCTCCCGGTTCCGCCTACCGCCGCGACGAAATTGACGCCACGCACCTTTCCGCCTTCAATCAGCTTGAAGGCCTGTATGTGGATACGGACGTTTCCGTGGGTGACCTGAAAGGAACGCTGGAATATTTTCTGCGCGCCCTTTTCGGTTCCGGAACGGAGGTGCGCTTCCGCCCCCATTTCTTCCCGTTCACGGAACCCAGCTTTGAAATTGACGTCAAGCTGAAGGTGGACGGCCAGGCCCCCCGCTGGGTGGAGATTGCCGGTTGCGGCATGGTGGATCCCAATGTTTTTGAAGCCGTGGACCGCGAACTGGGCCTGGACCCAGGAGCGCAGGCCCGCTACACGGGGCTGACCGGCTTTGCCTTCGGCATCGGCCTGGACCGCCTGGCGATGATCCGCTGGGGCATCAGGGACATCCGCGCCCTGATTGAGAATGATGTGCGCTTCCTTGCCCAATTCCAATAATTTTTACCTGTTTTCCCGTTATGAAGATTTCCCTTAACTGGCTTTCCCAGTACATTGACCTGTCCGGCCTGAGCGTGGATGAAATGTCTGACATGCTGACTTTTGCCGGCATTGAGGTGGAAGACATCCGCCAGCAGGGCGTGGATTCCCCATACGTGGTGGTGGCCCGCGTGGCTGCCGCGGAACAGCATCCCCAGGCGGACCGGCTGAAAGTCTGCCAGGTGGACGTGGGCGACGGCACGCTGCACCAGATTGTGTGTGGCGCGCAGAACTACAAGGTGGGGGACAAGGTCCCCTGCGCCCTGCCGGGAGCGGTGCTGCCCGGCAACGTTGAAATCAAGGTGGGCAAGCTGCGCGGCGTGGAGTCCCGCGGCATGCTCTGTTCCGCCTCCGAGCTGGGGCTTCCCGACAAGGAGCACGGTCTCTGGATTCTCCCTCAGGAACTGGAACCCGGTACGCCGATTTCCCAGGTTGTCAAGGCGGATACCCTGGTGGAAGTGGAAGTAACGCCCAACCGGCCGGATTTGCTTTCCCACAACGGCATGGCGTATGAACTGGCCGCTATCTCCGGCCGGGGGTACAGGCCTGTTTCCATTGACGACGCCGGAGTGGCGCTGGAACCCGCCGGAGACTTCGTGCGGCTGGACCAGCCGGAGCTGAACCCGTACTACACCGCCGTAAAAATCAGCGGCGTGAAAGTGCAGGAAAGCCCGGAATGGCTGAAGGAACGCCTGGTAGCCGTCGGCCTGCGCCCCATCAACAACATCGTGGATATTACCAACTTCGTCCTGCATGAACTGGGAACGCCCCTCCATGCCTTTGACGCGGCGAAAGTGCAGGGCGGCATCGTCACCCGCACCGCTTATGAAGGGGAAACCATCAAGGCCCTGGACGGGCAGGAATACACGCTTAACTGCACGGATCTGGTTGTTGCGGACCAGTCCGGCAAGGCGCTCGCCATCGGCGGCGTGATGGGTGGGGAGGAAAGCGGCGTGACGGACGCCACTACGGATATCATTCTGGAGTCCGCCTGGTTTAAGCCCTCCTCCGTCCGCGCCACGTCCCGCAGGCTGGCCCTGTCCTCCGACTCTTCCTACCGCTTTGAACGCGGCACTTCCGCTTGGAATGTCCTGCGCGGTTCCGTGCGCGCCGTGGAACTGATTCTTCAGCTGGCGGGCGGAACGGCCTCCCCAACGTATGTGGCCGGTTCTCCCGTTCCTAATCCGGCTCATGCTTCCATGCCTTCCTGCGGAGGGGCGGACGGCCCCGTTTCCGTGTTCGCTTCCCTGAAGCAGGGGAAGGGCGCCACGGTGACTAATGAACTGGGCTTTGTACAACTTCCCTGGAAAGCGCTGGATCAGATTTCCGGCGGTTCCATTTCTCATGAGGAAGGGGCTCGCATCCTGACGGCGCTGGGCCTGAAGCAGGTTCCGGATTCACCGGAATGCTGGCTGATCCCCCCCCACCGCCTGGATCTCACGCGCCCGTGCGACCTTCTGGAGGAAATCGTGCGCGTTTTCGGCCTGGACGGCATACCGTCCCGCTTCTCCGGCCCCTTCGTGGCGGAATCCCCGGTGGATGCGGCCTATAACTTCCAGATGGAGCTGCGCCGCAAGCTGGCGGCCCTGGGATTTTATGAAACCCAGACCATCAAGCTCATCGCCTCCGAATCCGCGGACGGCACCATCGCCCAGGTGAAGGACGCTTTGCCTCTGCGCCCCCTTCAGGACGGTGACCTCATCCGCGTATCCCTGCCGCTCAGCGAGGATCACTCCGTGCTGCGCCCCGCCCATACGCCCGGCCTGATTGCCGCCGCCGTGCGCAACAGCAACCAGGGCGTTTCCGGCCTGCGCTTCTTTGAACTTGGACGCGTCTTCCGCAATACGGGCGGCGGCAAGGGCAGGGACATTGAAACGGATACCCTGGGCATCCTGGTTTCCGGGGACCGCACGGCGCGTTCCTGGGCGGATCCCAGGCCGGAGCAGGCCTCCTTTGAGGATCTGCTGGCCGTGATGGCGGCTCTGGCGCCGGGCCACCGTTTTACGCTCACGCCTGCCAGACCGCGCGAACAGGCCGCCCTGGGGGCGGACGTACAGCTGGACGGGAAAGCCTGCGGCTATTTCGCCCGCCTGTCCCTGGCGCGTTGCCGGGAGCTGGGCTTGGGTCAGCCCGTGTACGTGGCGGAACTGGATCTCCGTAAAATGCAGGAAATCCTGACCGCGCCCGTGAAGGCTGCGGAATTGCCCCAGTTCCCCGGTTCTTCCCGCGATGCGGCCATGGAACTGCCCCTCTCCACGCCCAATGCGGACATTGTCAAGGCCGTGGAATCCGCACGGGAAAAACTGCTTGTCAGTTATTCCTGCTTTGACGTGTTCACGGACCCCTCCGGTGAAAAGCTGCCGGCGGACCGCAAATCCATTGCCTATACCTTCCTGTACAGGGATCCGGCCAAAACCCTCACGGCCGCGGAAGTGGATGCAGCGCACCAGCGCGTGCTGAAAGCCCTGACGGACAAAGTGAAGGGCCTTTCCTTCAGGTAATCCCCGTTAACGGGCCGCGCGTTTCATGGGCTGGAGCGCGCGGCCTGCTTTTCATTTTCCATGCATTTGACTTTCCTGCGCCGCGCGTGCCCGGCCGCCGCCCGCATCCTGATGACGGCGGCGTGGTTCTGTTTCTCCGTATGGGCGGCGGGCGTGGTTTTTTACAACGTATGGGGGGGAGCCGTGCTGGTGTGGCTGTACGTGGCGGCCATGGCATGCGCCTTCGCCCTCCGCGGAAAACGGCCCGTATTATGGCGCGCTTCCTGGGGAGTGCCGGCCCTGCTGCTGGCGTACTACCTGTTCATACCGGCGACGAACGATAAGGAATGGCAGCCGTCCTGGAGTCGCCTGCCCTCCGTGGAAATCAACGGAAATGAAATCGTGGTGAAGGACGTGCGCAGTTTTATCTACCGGACGGAGCGGGACTTCGACGCGCGCTATGTGACGCGCCGCTTTGACCTGGACAAGCTGGCTACGCTGGATTTTGCCGTGAGCCACTGGGATGGGATGGAATTCGTGGCCCATACCATGTTGTCCTTCGGTTTTGAGGATGGGAAGCATATGGCCCTGTCCGTGGAAACGCGCCTGCCGGAGGGGGTGGAGCAGGGAAGTGTCCCTGGCCTTTACAAGCAATTCAACGTGATTTACATCCTGGCGGACGAAGAAGACCTGTTCGCCCTGCGCACCAATTACCGGAAAGAGGACATGTACCTGTACCGCATCAACATCGGCAGGGAAAACCTGAAAAAGGCCTTTCTGGGGTTTGCGGAAAAAATCAACAGCCTCCATGAACGCCCGCGCTATTATCATACCGTCACCGCCAACTGCACGACGGAACTGGTAGATACATTCAAAAGTTATCTGGGCGTGCGCCGCTGGCAGTGGACTCCCGTTTTTAACGGCATGTGTGATCAGAATGCCTATGACCGCGGGGAACTTCTCCACCTTCCCGGAGAAAGTTTCCGGGAGCTGAAAAAGCGCTCTTTCCTGGGGCATGGAGGGAACGGTGAGGACTGGCCAGCCCTCCGCCGCCGCTGGGAGGAGGGCTGGAGGACGTTCGCGTCCGCTCCGGTCAAAGAGTAGCGAACTGGAAGTGCATCCAGTCGTAGTCGCGGGAGCGTCCCAGGGATACGGCCCCCTCCGCTTCCACGAATCGCCAGAAGGCGGCGTACTCCGGTCCGGACAATACCGCTTTCGGCGCGGGGATGTTCAGGCCGTTTCTGTCCGGGTCCATGTCCACGGCGATTCCCCAGGCGTGCATGGATGTGGCCTTTCCGCCGATGATGGAGCGGTTGTTGAAGCAGCCGCCGTACAGGTCCAGCCCCAGTTCCCTGATTTTCTCCATGCCGTAATGGTCCAGAGTAGCCTGGAAGATGCGGACGAGCGGTTCCGCCACCAGCTTGTGGCAGCGCATGGTGGAAACGGTCGTGTTTGTTTCCCACGCCAGCCGCATGATATAAGGCAGCTTGATGCTGGTCATGTTGCTTTCATCACCCGCACGGCCGAAGACGGATTTCCCGGAGCGCACTTCCTCCTGGCTGGGCCAGGATTGTTCCGGTTGGCAGATGCCCAGCCTGTCCAGCAGGGCCAGCGCCGTCTTGGGGCCGGGGATGCCGTCCGCATCCACGCCCAGGTGCTGTTGAATCAATTTCCAGTATTTTTTCATAGGGAGCCACGCTAGAAACTCCCTCCGGAAAGTTCCACATTTTTCCTTCCAGCGTCATTCCTGCCTTTCCGTCGGAAGGCAAAAAAAGGCCGTTTGTCCTTTTATGTTGCGGAAAAGATTCATTCTGCTACACTTTTGTTTACCTTTTATTTTATGAATTCAGAACCATCCAACGTTGTCAAATTTTACAATGGGGAACAAATTCCCCTGGAACTGCATAAAGTCCGCGTGGTGCAGAAGCTGCATCTTGTCCCCGTGGAACGCCGCCTGGAAGCCGCACGGGAAGCCGGGTTCAACACCTTCCAGCTCAGCACGAACGATGTCTATCTGGACATGCTGACGGATTCCGGCGTCAACGCCATGAGCGACAACCAGATCGCCGCCATGTTCCGGGCGGATGACGCCTATGCCGGTTCCCAGAGCTTTGACCGCCTGAAGCAGGCTGTCCGGGATGTCTTCGGCAAGGAATACCTTCTGCCCGCCCACCAGGGGCGCGCCTGTGAAAACATCATTGCCCGCACCTTCGTGAAGCCCGGGGACGTGGTTCCGATGAACTACCATTTCACCACCACGCACGCCCATATTGACCTGAACGGCGGCAAGATTGAGGAACTGGTGGCTGATGAAGCCGTCAATCCGGTCAGCACCAATCCCTTCAAGGGCAATCTGGATCCCGGCAAGCTGCGGGAGTGCATCGCCCGTCACGGGGCGGGCAAAATCCCCTTCGTGCGCATGGAAGCCTCAACCAACCTGATTGGCGGCCAGCCCTTCTCCATTGCCAACATGCGGGAAATCCGCGGCATTTGCGATGAATTCGGCATCATGCTGGTGCTGGACGCCTCCCTGATCGGGGAAAACGCCTACTTCATCAAGATGCGTGAAGACGAGTTCAGGGATGCGTCCTGCGCGGACATCCTGAAGACCATGTGCGGACTGGCGGATCTGGTGTATTTTTCCGCCCGCAAGGTTTCCTCCTCCCGCGGCGGCGGCATCTGCACGAACGACCGGGCCATTGCCAAGAAAATGGAGCATCTCGTTCCCCTCTTTGAAGGCTTTTTGACTTATGGCGGCATCTCCGTGCGGGAAATTGAGGCCATGGCCGTAGGCCTGTATGAAACCACGGATTTGACCGTGATTTCCCAGAGCCCCTCCTTCATTGAATATTTCATCGGCCAGATGGTGGACATGGGCATTCCCTGCGTAACCCCCGCTGGCGGTCTGGGCGCCCATATTGACGCAGGGCGTTTCCTGCCCCATATCCCGCAGGAGGACTATCCCGCCGGGGCTCTGGCGGCGGCTTTCTTCATCGCCTCCGGCGTGCGCGGCATGGAACGCGGCACGCTTTCCAGCGTCCGCGATGAAAACGGCAAGGACATTCTGGCGGATGTGGAACTGCTCCGCCTGGCCTTCCCGCGCCGTGTCTTCACGTTATCCCAGGTGAAATACGTGGCGGACCGCATGAAGTGGCTCTATGACAACCGCGATTTGATTGGCGGCCTGGAATTTGTGGAGGAACCGCCCGTCCTGCGCTTCTTCATGGGCAAGCTCCGCGCCAAGAGCGACTGGCCTGAAAAACTGGCGGCCAAATACCGCCGGGACTTCGGGGAAAGCCTGTAAAGGCTGGTTCTCCCGTTCAATTCCGGATTGGCAAGGGCTGGACCGTCAGGTTCAGCCCTTGTTGCGTTGGGGGAGGCGTGTCTTTGCGGACATCACCCTTCAATGTTTCCGCCGGAAAGCGGTCGGAATCAGAAGTTAAGCAGACCCTGCTTCCAGCATACCCAGCCGATTGCCGTTGCGATGAGCAGGATGATGAGGAAAGCCGTGCCTGCGGAAGATTTTTTCCTGGCCTGGGGAAGAGCCTTCCTCGATACTCCGCCGGCCTGCAGGGTGCCTGCCGCCGCCATGGCGTTGATATAGTCATTCCATGCCTTGGCGGAATGGAAGCGGTTGCGTTCGTCCGGCGACAGGGCTTTGTCAATTCCGGAAAGGAAGTTCATGGGATAAGTTTTCCGCAGGGCCGCGTAACTGGTCACTTTCGGGTTGCGGTCCACCACGGAACGCTGGTCCGCAGGATGGGGAACCTGGCCCGTGAGCAATTCGTAGAACGTGGCGCCCAGTTCGTACATATCGCACCAGGGGCCTATTTCGCTCCGGCGTCCGGGGTAGAATTCCGGCGGGGTATAGCCGGGCGTGATCTGGACGCTGGAGGGTTTTGGTGCGCACGGCGCCGAAGTCGATGAGCTTGGGCGTTCCGTCCGGCTGGATGAAGATGTTGCTCGGCTTGATGTCGCAATGGTACACTCCCATGGAGTGAAGGTAGTGCAGGATGTCCAGCAGGCGGAACAGAAGATCCGTGGCCTGGGCCGGTTCCATGGTTTGCCCGGTGGCGTGCATGGTGGTCATCAGGTCGAACAGGGTCTGTCCCTGGATATTCTCCATGACGTAATAGCAGGTGCCGTTGGCGTCAAACATGTCAAACACCTGGACAATGCCGGGATGGTTGAGCTGGGACAGGACGGAAGCCTCCTGCCGGGAATTGGAAACGCTCTGGGAGAAATTGACGGCGGTCTGTTCGTTCCGGGGATGGACAACGCCGGTTTCCATATCCCGGCAGGCGTAGGCGTCCGGCATGCATTCCTTGATGACGACATACCGGGAACCGGGGTTGTCCAGAGCCAGGTACGTGATGCCGAAGCCGCCGGCGTTCAGCACGCTCAATATCGTATATTTGTCTTGCAGAACAGTATTGTCCGCAAGCGGGTAAACCAGTGTTTCTTGTTCCATGTCAGGGGGAAGGGCGGGTTGGAGCCGGGAAAATCTTTAATTTAATACGCAGGTTCTGTCAAGAATCTCTCCGCCGCATTCAGTAACAGGAGACGCGGAATTCATATTCTTCCACGCTGCCGCGTTCCAGGCAGGCGGCCAGCCAGTCGAACAGGGCTCCGAATTCCCCGCCCAGGGTTTCCCCCGTATCTGCCTCCAGCGTCTTCAGCCTTCCGGCGGCCAGCCGTACGGGCGTGAGCTCCGCCAGCAGGGCGGCGCATTCTTCATCTCCGGCTTTGAAAATTTCCTCCGCGCCGGGGAGTTCTCCCAGGCGTTCGTCCGCAATTTCCAGGCAAAGCACCCCTACGCCGAACTCGGCGGCCAGCCCGCGGAGGGCGGCGCATTCGGAATCATCCGGCAGTTCCCCCACAATGACCAGTTCTCCGCACTGTGCCCAGCGGGACGTGGCCAGAGTCCTGAAAAATTCCCTTCTGCCGTCTTCTCCACCGGGCATGCGGGCTACGCAGACGCTGCGGATGCCCATCATGGGTGCCCCGATCATGCGGCGGCGCTGAAGTGCGCTTTTGTCAAAAACAAGCGCGTTTCCCTCCCATTCCCCCTCCGGCCATTCCACAACGGCCAGATCCGGCTTTACCCAGGAAGTTCCGGTTTCACTGGTACTGAACACGAAAACGCCGCGGCCCGTGGTATCGTACTGGCGCACGGCCAGGGCCAGCGCCTTGGCGCGGCAGTTCAGGGCGTCCGGGTCGTTTTCCCCGAGAAACAGGGGCAAAAGCCCTCTGGGAGCGCGCTGCCCGTCCCGTTCCCTCATGCGCCTGTAATAGCCCTGGCCGCGTTCCACCTTGGCGATTTCCGAATCCGGCTCGGAAGCCATGAAAGAAAAATGGTAGCGCAGGGATGCGTCCGAATATTCCTCCCCCAGCCTCAGGCGCACCAGGCGGATGAGTTCTGTTCCCTTAATGGCCTGGGCCGGATCGGAAGGCAAAAGTTCCGGGAGCAGTTCTTCCAGCTGGGATCGTAAACTCATACGCGCTCCATGAGAACACGGGAGAAGCGCTTCTTCAAGGCGGAAGGAGTTCAGCACATGAAATAAAAAGCTCTTTTATTTGCTCCGGAATACGGCAAGATGATCCGCATGGCATGGATTACCTCCGGTTATATACCTTCGCCCGGGCGCATGGCCGTAATCGCCGGTACCACCTTTACGCAGCTGGTGCGCATGAAGGTGTTTCTCTTTCTTGGGCTCTTCGCCGTGGCGTTGCTGGCTCTGAGTTCCTTCCGCCTGAGCGCGGTGCTGGGGCCTGAAACCGGGGGAATCAATGAACTCGTGCTGCTGAAAAACTCCGCCTACGGCGCCATGCGGGTGTTCGGCCTCTTTTTCTGCGTGGCGGCCACGGCTCTGATTATTCCCAGGGATGCGGAGGACCGTATTCTATACACTATCCTTTGCAAACCGGTGCCGCGCATCGACTATCTGATGGGGAAGGTGCTGGGGGTGCTGGCCCTGACCCTGGTTGCCGTGCTGCTGATGGATGCCGTAATGACGCTGGTGCTGTGGATGCGGACGGATACGGTGGTGGCGGAGCAGATAGCCTCTCTGAAAGGCCGTTATACGTTGGAGGAAATGCAGCCGTACCTGGACAGGATCCGCCTCCAGGGAGCTACCTGGAACGTGCAGACGGGGCTGGGCGTGATGATGTGCGAGTTTGTCGTGCTTTCCTCCCTCACGCTGTTGATGTCCTGCGTGACGAACGGCACCATTATCAGCGCGCTGCTGACGTTCATGATCTATCTGGCGGGGCTGTTCCAGACGCAGGCTCTTTCCCTGTGGGTGGGATCCGGCACGGATGGACTTTCCTGGTGGGAGGTGGCGGGCAGCAGGCTCTTTTCCCTGGTTTTTCCGAATTTCCAGATTTATTCCGTGACGGATTCCGCCCTGAACGGACGTCTTATTCCCCTTTCCCTGTTCGGAACCCTGGCCCTGATTACGCTGGGGTACTTCGTCTTTCACATGACGCTGGCGGCGTGGCTGTTCAGGAAAAAGGAATTCTAAGGCGCAACCGTATGAAGGATATCATCAATGCGCGTTGCGGCTGGGCCGGAACCGATGAACTTTACATGAAATACCATGATGAAGAATGGGGCAGGCCCGTTTCCGATGACAAAATCCTGTTTGAATTTCTGGTGCTGGAGAGCGCCCAGGCGGGATTATCCTGGCTTACTATCCTCCGAAAGCGCGAAGGATACCGGAGAGCCTTCCATGGCTTTGATGTGGAGAAAGTGGCGCGGATGACGGCAGAAGATGTGGAACGGTTGATGCGATTTGATGGAATTGTCAAAAACCGTTTGAAAATCAACAGCGCTGTCAATAATGCGAAACTGTTTATGGCCGTTCAGGAAGAATTCGGCAGTTTTTACCGGTACGTCTTGTCGTTTTTCCCCAATCATCAGCCCGTTGTTAACCATTTCAGCGCTCTGGCTCAGATTCCCGCTGTTTCTCCGGAGTCGGAAGCCATGAGCAGGGACATGAAAAGGCGGGGATTCAGGTTTTTCGGTCCGACGATCTGTTATGCGTTTTTCCAGGCAACCGGGTTTGTCAACGACCATATTGAGGGCTGTTTCTGCAACGCGGCCCAGTACGCAAAATCCCAACCGCATGTCCAGCCAGAGACGTTGATAACAGGGCCGGAGGGAACAAACGCGGAAATGAGGCATTCTCGTCCATAGCCATGGGCCTTAATTGGCATTTCCATTTTCTATAAATCGCTTATATGTTGACTGTAAAAAATCATCAACCATGAAAACAGGTATCATCGGACTTGGAAAAATGGGAGGCGCCCTGTTGCGGGGCATGCTGAAAGCCGGAGCAGCGGTTCCGGAGGAAGTTTGGGTGTACGATCATCATCATGAAAACGTGCAGGCCCTGCAGGAGGAATACCCCGGAGTTCATGAAGCTGCCTCGGAGGCGGATGCGGCGGACGCCGTGGAAGTCCTGATTCTGGCCGTGAAGCCGCACGGCGTCCTTCCGCTCATTTCCTCTCTTTCCGAACGGGGGGCGGAGCTTCCCCTTCTGATTTCTATCGCTGCCGCCGTTTCCCTGGATGATATGGAAGCCTGCGCCAGCGACGGAACGCGCATTATACGCGCCATGCCCAATACCCCGTGCATGGTGCTGGCCGGCGTCATCGCCTACAGTACGGGAAACGGCGTAAAAGATGAAGATGAAGAGGCTGCCCGGATGCTGCTTTCCGGCTGCGGCTCCGTTTACAAGGTGGCGGAATCCGGGATGAATGCCGTTTCCGCCATTTCCGGTTGCGGCCCTGCCTACATGTTTACGGCTCTGGATGCGCTTGCGGACGCAGGGGTAGCCATGGGATTGTCCAGGAAAACCGCTTTGGGGCTGGCTGCGGAAACCATGCGGGGGGCTTCCCTGATGCTGGAACGGACCGGGAAGCATCCCATGGCGCTCCGGGATGAGGTCACTTCCCCCGGAGGGACCACGATTGCCGCCCTGAATGCGCTGGATGAATGCGGCTTCCGTAATGCCTGGATTCAGGCGGTGAAAAGCGCCGTACGGCGCGCGGAGGAAATGGAGGAGCGGTAACGGATGCTTCTTCTGGCTTTCCCGGCAGCCGGCTTTCTCCGGAAAGGACGGCCTGGCGGAGAAGCCTTTATTTGCACCGGAACGGCGTTTCCCTCTGCTTCCTCAGCTCCGGGTTTTGCAGGTTGAACTGGACCTTTCTGACGGATTGGAGCGGAATCCTGACCTTGCCGACTGCGGAGGAGCGCCCTTCCATGACCCCGTTCCGGATAGTTTCCAGGGCCAGGGAAAGGACGCTCTGGTCCGTCAGGAAAACGCGGGTGTCTGAGCTGTCTTCCGGAAGGTCCTTCTCTTCATGGCCTTTTTGGTCCAGTGCGCGTACTCTGGCGGTGGGAACGGTGACGTCATAATGGTCGGACTTGATGCGGATGGAGCCTTCTTCCTGAAGGGAAATGGCTCCCCTGAGCACGTCTCCGTTTACCAGCAGGGCCTTGTCTCTGGGGGCGGTCGGGTCGTAACGGGAAATGATATCCAGTTCCTCCTCCAGATGGGGAATGGCTCCATTCCAGTCAAATACATTCAAATGGAACACGGCCATGTTCAAGCTGTCATAACCTCCCAGGGCAAGAGTGTTTCCCGGTTTGAATTCGTGTTTCCCGGCGCTTTCTCCATCTTCCCCTTCATCGTCTCCGCTCTCGTTTTCAAAGATAGTGTCCATCTCTTTGACTTCCTCCCACCGGGCTACCTGTTCACCGTTGACGTACAGGTAATAATTGCCCTTTTCCGGATCGGCGTAAAAATGAACGTCGGAACGCTTGACGCTTTTGTCGGCATACCAGTTCCGCTCCGTGTTCCTTTTCACCCTGCCAAGCGTTCGGTACTGGCCGGAACTGGTCTTGGAAAGTTCCGCTTTTTCCAGGGAGAGATCCAGGTTGATGCTGTTTCCGGATTCGGAATCCTTCCAGAGGGCAAGATTAATCCGGAACGTATTGGTATGGTAAAGGGAGAACTGCACATGGAGGCGGGGTGGCATGGGGAAGGAAGTTTGCAGTTCCGTATTATTGGAGCCGCGCATGAGCCAGTATCCGTTGCGGCATTCGGGCAGCGTGCTTTTGGCGGAAGACTCCCAGCCCTGCAGGGATTCCGTAGCGTTGCGCAGGTAGGCTTTCTGTGAGTCGAACCCGATGTGGCGCACATATTTGCGGTCCACCTGAAGCAGGCCGCCCCAAGCGGTTTGGAGTTGAAGATTTTCCGCATCCAGCGCCTTCAGGGTGCCGTAAACCTCGTCCCCATTGGCCAGCCTGATGATGGAAAACTGTTCCGGTATTTCCAGCGGACGGGAAGAGGCCAGCTCGTCAAGCTCCCCCATATGGACATCCACGGGTTTGGAAAGAATGCTGGAACGGATCTTTAGGTAAGGGCGGTTCATCGTATCCATGCTGCCCGGCAGTTTTTCCCCGGATTTAAGCGTAATGACACCTTCCGCACGAGCATGGGGCAGAAGGAGGGCGGTCGGCAGGGCGCAGGCGCACAGGAAAAGCGTAATTGCCTGTTTCATGGCGGGATCAATCAGGGAGTGGAACGGGATGGCTGGGCGGGATTCAGGAATTCCACGCGGGTGATGTTTTTCAGCGGCAGGGAAATCTGTCCGAGCTGCGGATGCCGCAGGATGATATTCAGGGAATCCATGCTCAGAATATCTCCGTGCAGGCGGGAACCGTCCTTCATCTGGAGGCTGTGGCGGGCTGGGGGGCGGGAGTCGTCTTTCCTGTTCTGTTCCGCAAAAAAGACGGTATCCAGATACTTGGCCGGGATGGAAAGATCACGGGGAATGCCCGGATAATCCTTGTCCGTGGAAAGCGTCAGCGTTCCGGTTTTGCTGTCGTAACCGCTGACGGAACCCGGAATGGCGTCTTCTTCCTTTGTCAGGACAAGGTCTGTCTCTGCATTCCCGTTTTTGGCCACGGATTTGGCGCTCAGGGTGATGGAGGAAAGGGCCAGTTTACTGATGGTCAGGGACACGTGCCCTTCCATCTGGAGGCCGAAGGCGTCTCCCTGCAATGGCTGTTCCGGCGGGCTGGGGTCTGTTATCAGTCTGGGCGGCAGATCGCCTATCAACAGCTCGTAAACCTGCTTGTTTCCACCCTGGCGGGAGGCTGTCAATTGAATATCCACTCCCTCCGTCAGAATGG
>OHQM01000420.1_pt1 | contig 23165 bp, 24 predicted proteins | sample 1577941 | NCBI WGS metagenome assembly OHQM01 (sample SAMEA3879604, study PRJEB24766) | human gut metagenome | biome: human-associated habitat; feature: feces | place: USA | collected 1985/1987
GCCTCTTACACCGCTGACGCGGGAAAGGGGCTCCGTTTATCCGAAATGTGCATGGAGGACTAAAAGATGTTGGAAATAAATAAATTGCAAAAAAAATATGAAAATTTCGAGCTGAATTGTTCGATGAAGGTGGAAAAAGGGTATATTACGGCGCTCGTAGGTGAAAACGGAGCAGGAAAAAGTACAACATTTAAAGCGCTTCTCGGCCTTATAAAGCCGGATGGAGGAGAAATCACTATCTTCGGGAAAAAACCTTTGGAGCTAACAGCGAAAGACAGAGCGAAGATGGGAATTGTTTTGACAGATTCGGGATTCAGCGGATATTTAAAAGTAAAAGATATCATACCGGTGATGGAGTCGCTATATACCGAATTTGAGAAGTCGCGTTTTCTGGATTTGTGTAATAAGTTGGATATTCCTCTTAATAAATCGATTAAAGAGTTTTCAACCGGAATGAAAGCAAAGTTGAAAGTGCTTTGCGCGCTGACGCATAAAGCGAAGTTTCTGCTTCTTGATGAACCGACAGCAGGTCTGGATGTGATGGCGAGAGAAAGTATTTTGAATCTGTTCAGAGAATATATGGAGGAAGACGGGGAGAGAACAATTTTGATCAGTTCCCATATTTCTTCTGATCTGGAAGGTTTGTGCGACGATATTTATATGATTCATGAAGGAAGGATTATCTTTCATGAAGATACGGATGTACTTCTGAATCAATACGGATTGCTGAAAGTAGATGAAAAGCAGTTTGAGGAACTTGACAAGAGGTATTTGCTGAAAAAAAGGAAAGAACATTATGGATATGCCTGTCTGACAAAAGAGAAACAATATTATATCGAAAATTATCCGGATATTGTAGTGGAAAAAGGCACTGTAGACGAATTGATTGCGATGATGATAGGAGGGAACGAACTGTGAAAGGACTTTTGATCAAAGATTTGAAATTAATGAAAAATAATGGGAAAAATCTGCTGCTGGTCTTTTTGATCATCGGAACGATGATGGGGATCATGACGAAAGAACTTTATGCGGCAGTTGGATATGTCACTTTTATTTTTACTTTGTTTACGGTAAGTACGATCAGTTATGATGAATATGATAACGGTTATCCGTTTTTGTTTACTCTGCCGATTACAAGAAGACAGTATGTAAATGAAAAGTACGTGTTTGTTTTGATCATGACAGCGATTTCGTTTTTGGTCGGCATAATCTCAGTCGTTGTACAGTTTTTCTTACTTACTCCGAAAGAAAGCTTGACTGAACTTATCTTGATGTACGGAGTTTATACAATCACCGTATTGATTTTAAACGATATTATGATTCCTTTGAAATTAAGATTTGAAAGCGAGAAGGGCCGCTTGGTTATTCCTATTGTATTCGGAGGAGCAATGGTGATTGCCCTGATTGCTGCAAAATTAGCAGGAATGCTGTCGGAAACTTTAAAAGAGAAGTTTCTTCTGGCTGCTTTCAATATAGGAGAATATGGGATTGCAGCGATTGTCATAGTGGCGGCAGTTATTGTTACGATTGCTTCGTGGTTTTGGAGTCAGCGGATTTTAGAAAAAAAAGAGTTTTAAATCAGCGGTTTGATTTTATCGGTGAAAAAGCTTGAGGGAAAAAACAGAGTACAATCTGTTTTTTCTCTTGACAAAACTGCTTCTGCAAGTTACCATAGTAACACAGTAAGTTAGCAAGGAGGAGTTTTAGTTATGAAAATGTGGAAGAAAGCAGCAAGTATCGCGCTTGTATCAGCTCTGACAGTATCAATGGCGGCTTGCGGAAACGGCGGCGGAAGTGACAAGGGTTCGGCAGACGCGGATACATTTAAGATCGGAGGTATCGGACCTACAACAGGAGATGCGGCGATTTATGGTACGGCAGTACAAAACGGTATCCAGCTTGCGATTGACGAGATCAATGAAGCTGGCGGTATCAACGGATATCAGATCGAATTTAAATTTGAGGATGACCAGTCTGATTCCGAAAAGTCGGTTAATGCGTACAATACGCTGAAAGACTGGGGAATGCAGATGTTAGTCGGAACGACGACATCAACACCGTGTACGGCAGTTGTAGAAGAGACACATGCAGATAATATGTTCCAGCTCACACCGTCGGCAACGGCTGTAGAAAGTATTCAGTATGACAATGCATTCCGTATGTGCTTCTCAGATCCGGATCAGGGAAAAGCATCGGCTGATTATATCTCAGAGAATAATCTGGCGAAAAAGATAGCGGTTATTTACAACAGTTCCGACACATATTCATCGGGAGTTTATCAGAAATTCGCAGAGCAGGCGAAAACACTCGGACTTGATATTGTAGCGGCAGAAGCGTTTACGGCAGACAGTAAGACAGACTTTTCCGTTCAGCTTCAGAAAGCGAAAGACGCAGGCGCAGAACTTGTTTTCCTGCCGATTTATTATCAGGAGGCATCTTTGATTCTTGCTCAGGCAAACAAAATGGGATTTGCACCGAAGTGGTTCGGATGTGACGGAATGGACGGACTGCTTGCATTAGACGGATTTGATGCAGCGTTGGCTGAGAATTTAATGTTCCTTACACCGTTTACGGCAGATGCGGAAGATGAAGCGACACAGAAATTTGTATCCGATTTTGAAGCTGCTTTCAAGGGAACTCCGAATCAGTTTGCAGCGGATGCTTATGACTGCGTATATGTGATCAAAGAGGCAGCAGAAAAGGCTGAACTTACACCTGATATGAGCGTTTCCGATATGAGTGATGCTTTGAAAAAAGCGATGACAGAGATCAAAGTTGACAGAATGACAGGAAAATCAATTACATGGAGTGAAGACGGAGAACCGACAAAAGATCCGACAGTTGTAATTGTTCAGGGCGGAGTTTATAAAATCCTTCATGCAGAATAAAAAGAAAAACAGAAGCAGAACGGTTATGTTATGTGAAAGTGCTTCTTATATGTGAGAAAAAGATCCTGCGTTAAGCGGGATCTTTTTGTATAGGACAGTTTGTTTTGATAGTTTTAAATGATGCATAGAATACGATAAACAGCGAAAACCCGCTAACCTTCCGGCTAACGGGTTTCGTTGTTTTATAGTTATCTAAAGGAATGAGAGTTAAAGTAGAGTGCTTTTGACACTTCAACTTTATGAGGGGAAGATAGTTGCTTATCAACTATCTAACTCAGATTATAAAGAACAAATATGTCAAAAGTATGTTTAAACTATAAAAGAATACGAAAAATTATAAACAGGGAATTAAGAAAGTATATAATCATTTCTGTGTCTTTTGTATTGCGCTTGATAGTTTCGGTCCGATGATTGCTGCGAGAGCGATCTTGACAGCATCTCCGGGAAGATAAGGGATGACTCCGATCATAAGGGCAGCTTTGAAAGTAAGGCTCATATGTAGTGCAAGCCATATCGTTCCGAATAGATAACAGGCAATCATGCCGAGAGTCATGCCGATGATTGAAGCAAACGTTTTTTTATGAAATCTCAGCATAAAAAATCCATGGATGAGTGCAAGGAAGATGAAACCGAACAAATATCCCCCGGTCGGTCCGGCTAGCTTCCCAAGACCGCCGCTGAACGACGAAAAGACAGGAAGTCCGATTGTACCGAGAGCAAGGTAAATGAGCAGACTGATCGTTCCGTATTTCATTCCGAGTATATAAATAGAAAGAAAAACCGCAAAGTTTGTCAGAGTGATCGGCACAGGACTAAATGGAAGCGGGAGGGAAAGAGGTCCGAGAATGCATGTTACAGCTGTCATAAGTCCGATCATTGTGATTTTTTTTGTTTTTTCTGCCTGTGAGGCAGTGAGGCGCTGGTTCATAAGATTACTCCTTTACGTAAAATGTATGGTTTGATAAAAAAGAACGAAAGCACATAAAAACTGTTATGAAAAAGAACACGGTTTTATTGGTGTATCCGAGCGTAGTATAATAGAAAAAGAAACAAAAGTCAACCTAAAATAAAAACAGGTTTACAATTAGAATCTGACGTTGAAAATACTTTATAAAACATTGTAAAGGCTATTTATAGTTAATATCAGCAAGCTGTGTAACAGTACACAGTTATAATTCACCGTATTTTTATAAACAGCAGGCCGAATGCGTGTTATAATGCGATAAGAATGTGACGGAAAATATTGTTTTACAATGAAAGCATGTCAAAGCAAGACAATGTAGAAAATGAAGAAGTGTTTGAGGAGAAGAGTGATGTTTGGGTATGTGACGGTATGTGAACCGGAATTAAAGGTGAAAGATTTAAAAAAATATAAGGCATATTATTGCGGTTTGTGTCATGTATTAAAAGAAGAGTATGGGTTTATAGGTCAGATGACACTTACATATGATATGACATTTGCAATTATTTTGTTATCTTCGCTATATGAAAGTGACACGAGAGCAGATATGCATTGCTGCAAAGTGCATCCGGTAAAAAAGCAGATAATGTTGACAAACGAGATTACGTCATATGGTGCGGCCATGAACGTGTTGATGGCATATTATCATATGGAAGATGATTGGCAGGATGAAAGGAAAGTTTCAAGCCTGACTGTAAAAACGATGCTTCGAGGTAAAGTAAAAAAAATCATGGAACAATATCCGAGGCAGAGCAGGGCAATCGAATCGGCTCTGAATGAATTGTCTGTTTGCGAAAGAGAAGGAAGTACAGATTTGGATAAAACGGCAGGATGTTTCGGGAAACTGATGGAAGAGCTGTTTTTATATAAAAAAGACCGGTGGGAAGAAACTCTTCGGAAGATGGGATTTTTTATGGGAAAGTTTATTTATCTTATGGACGCATATGAAGATCTGCCGAATGATCTGGAAAAAGGATGCTATAACCCGTTGAAGAAGATTGCCGAAGAAGAAGGATATGAAGAGCGGATCAAACAGATCTTATGCATGATGATAGCAGAGAGTACGGCAGAATTTGAGAAGCTTCCATGCCTTTCGGATATAGACATTTTGCGGAATATATTGTATGATGGAGTGTGGAATTGTTATAATAAGATACAGAGAAAGAAAAGTGAGGAACAGAAAAAATGATAAATAACCCGTATGAAGTGCTCGGCGTTTCTCCAAGCGCGTCAGATGATGAGATAAAAAAAGCATATCGTGATCTTACAAGAAAGTATCATCCGGATGCGAATGTTGATAATCCTCTTGCAGATCTTGCAGAAGAAAAGTTTAAAGAAGTACAGGAAGCTTATGATATGATCATGAAAGAGAGAGCTTCGGGCGGCGGATATTCTTATGGTTACGGGTCGTCCTCGGGCAGTTCTTCTTATGGTGCGGGCGGTAATTATCAGAACGCACAGCAGGATCCGAGGCTTCAGGCGGCTGTGAATTATATTAACAGCAGAAGATTTCGCGAAGCGCTCAACACGCTTGATCAGATTAACGAACGATCTGCAATCTGGTATTATTTAAGCAGCTGTGCGAATGCGGGACTTGGCAATAATGTTCTGGCAAGAGACCATGCGGCTCAGGCTGTGAATATGGAGCCGAACAATATGCAGTACAGACAGCTTTTGAATCAGTTGAATTATGCGAGCAGCCGTTATCAGAACAGCTCTTATGGCAATGGATACAGCAGCGGTACTACACCGTGCGGTACAGGCAATATGTGTTGTGATCTGTTTGTTGCGGATTCGTTGTGCGAATGTATGGGAGGCGACTTGTGTTCATGCATGTAAAGGCAAAAACAATGGCGTTTAGCGGACTTCTTCTTGCGCTGACTGTGATCTTTATGGTGTTGGGCAGTGTGATCGAGACGAGCACATTATTTCTGCTGGCGGCGGCATCTTTTTTTGTCGGGATCATTATCCGGGAGTTCGGACTTAGGATAGGAGCGGCATTTTATGCGGCAGGAGTGATACTTGGATTTATTACAGCGCCGAATAAGTTTTATGTGTTTACATTTGCGGCGATGGGATTATACATATGGGGGAGAGAAGCTGCATGGAGATGGATCGTGCGGCATGTGCGGGAAGAAAAGAGCAGGACGGCGTTTCTTCTTTTTAAATACGGAATCTTTAATCTTGTATATATCCCGATCGTTGTTATTTTCAGAGAAATGTTATTTGCAAAAGCAGTATCGACCCCGATTCTTGTCGGTGTTATGATAGCCGGACAGATAGGAATACTTATCTATGATAAGGCATATGATTATGTTCAGGTTCGCCTTTGGGGAAAGATGCGCGGAAGAGTGATGTCATAAAGAACGATATAAAAAGGATGAGCCACATTTCTGCGGCTCATGGGGGAAAAAGTTTATGAAAAAGTGTTCTCATCTGAGAACACTTTTAGTATACACAGAAAATGTGTAAAAAATGTGAGGAACTTTTGAACCAAATATGAAAAAATTTGAACCAAATATGAAAAAAACGGATAAAGAGGAATCTTTGACGGAGAAATCAAGGCATCAGAAAGAAAAATGATATTATTACAATATTTATATACATGAAAAAGTGATAAAAGAAATAAAAAGATGATAAAGTAAATTAAAAAAGTGACTACCCATAAGAAAATTTGTTTTTTTGGAGGATTTGTGCTTGTGAAAATGTGAAAATAGAGGTTAAAAAGAAAACAAAGTCCTTGAAAATAGAGAACTATAGATTTATAATGAATAGAGTAAATGGAATACGATCTTCGGGGTAGGGTGCAAGTCCCAACCGGCGGTATAGTCCGCGACCCGCAGCGATGCGGTGGAATCGGTGACTTTCTTAAACAGAAAGAATTCCGATACCGACAGTATAGTCTGGATGAGAGAAGATAGTGCCGCTTATTGCTCAGGAAAGGGCGGTAAGTTACACAGGTGCAGTTTATCCCGAACATGATATATGTTCGGGATTTTTTTATAAAATTGCAGAAACGAAAAAAAGGAGAAGAAAAAATGGAAGAGGAAACAGGAACGGTAAAAATGGTGATGAGTAAGAAGAAAACAGTGAAAATGGTAAAAATGGGAGTGATGGTAGCCATATCGGTAGCGATGGTATATCTTGTTCATTTTCCGATTTTTCCGGCAGTGCCGTTTTTAGAGTATGATCCGGCGGATATTTCTATTCTGATCGGAACATTTGCCTTCGGACCGGAGGCTGGGCTTGTTTTGACAGTTGTGACGGCGGTTGTTCAGGGACTGACAGTGAGTGCGGGGAGCGGACTGTATGGGATATTGATGCATATGATCGCTACGGGTGTTCTTGTCCTCGTATCTGGAATGATCTACAACAGAAAAAAGACAAAGGCAACGGCTGTTTTTGGATTGACGGCGGGAATGGCTGCAATGGCAGTTGTTATGGTCGGGGCAAATTTATTGATTACTCCGATGTTTATGGGAGTATCAAAAGATGTCGTATGGAAATTAATGCCGTTTATTATCGGCTTCAATGTGATAAAAGCGGGAATAAACGGGGCGGTTACATTTCTTTTGTATAAGCGGATCGCAATGTTTTTGCGTAAATGATCAAGTAGATGAAAGTCTTATCTGTATCTTTGTTTTGAAAAGATGCGGATAGGACTGTTTTTTTGCGGCAGAAAAAGATGCAGCAAAAAATGAGAAAGAAAAAAGTTGACAACTTCTTTTCTTTGTAGTACAATCCCAGTCGTAACATTTTTGTAATATCTGTAATAAATATGAAAACAACACATATATTTTAAAAGGGGATTATTAAAAATATATTGTGAAGATATTGCAAATGTTTACGAGGAGGAGTATATGAATTATAATAAAAAAAGAATGATTGTGGCGCTGCATCTTACAGTGTCAAGTGTTATGCTGCTTTCGGGATTTACAAGTCCCGGGACAAAGATGAATACCGCCGGAGATCTCCGTTATGCGGGAGGTGAAATAGCCGTTCAGATCGGGGATTCAGTTGTGGACGGTACGATTAGTATGATCAAAGGAACGAAACAGGTTTCGCAAAGCGTTCAAACGGCAGGAGACGTATGGAAAACAGAGGCTGTCCGTATTGAAGAAATGATTCGGGCAGAGGAAGAAAGAGCCGCAGAAGAAGCAAGAATTGCCGAAGAACAAGCAGCACAGGCAGCGGCTTTGGAAGCGACACAGTTGGAAGCGGCGAATGTTATGGCAGGGGAGCAGTAACTTCTTGCCGCTCTTATCTATTGCGAAGCGGGAAATCAGCCATATGAAGGTCAGGTTGCAGTCGGAGCAGTTGTAATGAATCGTGTGAGAAGCGGTTCTTATCCGAATACGATCAGTGAAGTGATCTATCAGTCTGGGCAGTTCGGACCGGCGATGACAGGGTGGCTTGATTCGGTTCTTTCGTCGGGAGGCTATACAGAGACAGCGATGCAGGCAGCGGCAGACGCTCTTGCGGGAAGTAATCCGATTGGCGATTGCCTTTCCTTCGGAAACGGAAACTGGGGAATCCAGATCGGGGATCATTTTTTTCATTAAATCATAGATACGAAAGAAGGAAATAGTGTGGATATTAAGATCAGACAGTATGCGGAAGAGGATGTAAAAGAAACGATTGCCATCTGGAACGAAGTTGTAAAAGAAGGGATCGCATTTCCACAGAAAGAGACTCTTACAGAGTCGACAGGAGATCTGTTTTTTAAAGAGCAGACATTTACGGGGATCGCTTATGACGAAGAGAAAAAAGAAATTGTCGGAATGTACATTTTGCATCCGAATAATATCGGAAGATGCGGTCACATATGTAATGCAAGTTATGCTGTCCGAAAAGATATGCGGGGACTTCATATCGGGGAAATGCTTGTAAAACATTGTATGAAAATGGGAAAAAAATTCGGTTTTCGCATTTTACAGTTTAATGCGGTTGTGAAAAGCAATGCAGGAGCTTTGAAACTTTATGAAAAGCTTGGTTTTGTCCGTTTAGGAACGATTCCAAAAGGGTTTGAAATGAATGACGGACATTATGAAGATATTATTCCGCATTATCATGAATTATAATTAATGATATGTATTGTAAGGAGGCTGTAATTCTGACAAGAATTTAATTGTTAGAATTACAGCCTCCTGTTGTAACGGCGACGAGACAAAGTCCGGGTTTTCCTAAGGCTTTGCCAGCCGCTTATGATTTTGGAATGCTTTTTTGCGCGTTTTGTGATTTATACGCTGTGAAAGCCTTTTCCGATGATCTCGCTTGTGTTTGAGATAAGGATGAAAGCTTCTTTATCATTTTCACGGATAAAGTTGCGAAGATGCACAGCCTGCATTCTGTTTAAAGCAGTGAGGATGATGTATTTATCATTTCCTGAATACGCTCCCTTGGCGAGACACACGCTGGCGCTTCGTCCGAGCGTATGTACGATGTAATCACAGATCGGCTCAGGGTTATCGCATACGACGTTAAAATATTTCGACAGGTTAAAGCTTTCGATAAATGTGTCGATCATGAAAGAACGAATAGAAAGTCCGAGCAGGGAAAACAGTCCGGTTTCTATATCGAAAATAAAAAATCCGGATGCCGTTATCAATGCATCTGAAATCAATAATGCCTTGCCGATGTCGAAGCTGGAATATTTTTTCAGGATCATTGCGATGATATCTGTTCCGCCGCTGGAAGAACCGATGTTAAAAAGAATCGCCGATCCAAGCGCCGGAAGAGCTATGGCAAAACATAATTCAAGCATCGGTTCATCGGTAAAAGGAGAGTGCATAGGAAAGAGCCGTTCCAGCACCGAGAGCGAAACGGAGAGAAGGATGCTGCAGTAGGCGGTAGTTGCGGCGAATTTTTTCCCGAGGATGAACATTCCGATGATGAGCAGAATCATGCTTGCGATAAAGTTAAAGTCACCTGCCGAAATGAGTCCGGTTTTAGCGATAAGAACGGCAAGACCGGTAATTCCGCCAAAAGTGAAATTATTCGTAAATTTAAAAAAGTATGTTCCGAATGCAATAAGAAGCGTGCTGAATGTAAGCATAAAGAAATGTTTTAATTTATTCATTTTATTTTCTCCAAAGTATGAAATTAAAAACTCTACTCGAATTGTAATCTTCTAAAAATAAAAAGTCAACGCATTAAGTATAAAAATGAGGAGATAATGTATTAATAAAAGAATAGAAAGAAAGAAAATAAATAAGGAGACAGTATATGGATAAAGAGATGTTGATTCGGGATATATTTGCAAGGGAAATATTAGATTCACGGGGAAATCCTACGATTGAGGCTGAAGTTCTCGCAGGGGAAAATATCGTCGGCAGAGCCGCAGTTCCATCCGGCGCTTCAACAGGAAAATATGAGGCTGTGGAGCTTCGGGATCAGGAAGAGCGTTACGGAGGAAAAGGAGTGGAGCGGGCAGTTGAAAATGTGAACAGTTGTCTGGCAAAAGCGGTGATAGGAATGAACGTGTTCGATCAAAAGGAGATCGACCGTGCTCTTTGTAAAGCGGACGGAACAGAAAATAAAAGCAACCTCGGTGCAAACGCGATTTTAGGAGTGTCCATGGCGGCGGCAAGAGCGGCGGCGAAAGGACTGAATATTCCTTTATACAGATATTTGGGAGGGGTTCAGGCGAAGAAGATGCCGGTTCCGATGATGAATATTTTAAATGGCGGAGTACATGCCGATAACCCGTTAGACATACAGGAGTTTATGATCGTTCCGGTAAGAGAGACTTCTTTTCGGGAGAGACTTCGTATTTGTGCGGAAATCTATCATATGCTAAGAGCGGTTCTGAAAGGAAAAGGTCTTCAGACAGGAGTTGGGGATGAAGGCGGATTTGCGCCTGAACTTGCAGATACGAAAGAAGCGCTTCGGACGATAAGGGATGCGGCAGAAAGGGCAGGATACCGTATGGGGCGGGATATTATGATCGCGCTTGATGTGGCGGCGTCTGAGCTGTATATTGAAGAAAAAGGAGGATATATTTTCGCGGGAGAAGGGAAAAAAGGAGAACCTGTCGTGCGGACGACAGAAGAGATGATCTCTTATTATGAGGAACTTGTTGAAGAATTTCCGATTTTTTCGATCGAAGATCCGCTTGATGAAGAAGATTGGGACGGGTGGAAAAAGCTTACGAAAAAGATTGGAAACAGAGTCCAGCTTGTAGGAGATGATCTTTTTGTCACAAATGCGCAGAGATTGAGAAAAGGGATCGAACTTGGAGCCGCTAATGCGATACTCATAAAAGTTAATCAGATCGGTACTTTAAGTGAAACGTTCGAGACGATAAAAACAGCTCAGGAAGCAGGTTATAATGTAATTGTATCGCATCGTTCCGGAGAAACAGAAGATACGATCATCGCTGATATCGCCGTGGCGTTTAATACCGGGCAGATCAAAACAGGAGCGCCATGCCGGTCTGAGAGAGTGGCAAAATACAACAGACTCTTACGGATCGAAGAACAGATCGGTGAGAAAGAAAAGATGTAGGAACGATATGCAGCGAGCGGCGGAAGAAGCGTAAGAGACGTGTAGTGAGGGCTGTGCAGGTGAAGATACGGGAATGGTTGCATATCTTTTCTTCACCTGTTATACTTTTACGCGGAAGCCATCTGGCAAAACGCCGTTTTGATCTGATATTTTATTGGGAGGATGACGCAGGCTATGGCGATAAACAAAGTTGGAAATGAGTTTGAAAAGAACAAGATAAGATAAAAAAGGAGAAACGGATGAGTATGGAAATCAATGAAATGCAAGAAATGAATGAAAGAGCAAAGAAAGCTTTGGAATATCATAAGAAAGGATATAATTGCTCACAAGCAGTGGCATGTTCTTTTTGTGAGGAGTTTGGAGTGGATGAAGAAACGATGTTTCGTATTGCTGAAGGTTTTGGTTTCGGTATGGGCATGATGGACATATGCGGTGCGGTTACTGGTATGTTTATGGTGATGGGACTGGATAATAGCGTTGGAAATCCTGACAACGGAAAACTTACAAAAGCAGATACATATAAGAAAGTAAAAGAATACGCCAATCGGTTTAAAGAGAAAAACGGAACATATTACTGCCGTGAACTCAAAAGCGTTGTGGACGGAAAGCAAAGAGTAAGCTGCGACCAATGCATTTTAGATGCGGTTGCGCTGACGGAAAGCTACCTGGCAAACAGAGGATAGATTTTCAGATCCGGTGAACCGTTCCTTTCGGAAAAGTGATCTGTAATATGGTATATTCTTTTTCTTCGGATGCAATATCTAATTTTAGTCCCAGACGAAAGGAAAGTTTTCGGGCGAGATATAACCCTACGCCTGTTGAGTTCGATTTGCTCCGGTCAGATCCGGTAAACCCTTTTTCAAATACTCTTGACAGGTCGGAAGAGGAGATGCCGCAGCCGTTGTCCTTGATCGAAAGGATAATATTTGTGTCGTTATCCTGACCGGTTATCGTAAGTTTATTTTCTTGTTTGTCAAAGTATTTGATCGAATTTTGTATGATCTGTGACAGTATGAAAGTCAGCCATTTCTCATCTGTGTAGACGATCTGGTCAATCGCATGAGTTTCTATTATGACTTTGTGATCGATCAGATCATGGCGGAACTTTAAAATGACGTTGTGTATGACTTCTTCTAAGTTCAGTTTTTTTACAAAATAATCTTTTTCTGTACTTTCGCTTCGCGCATAATAAAGCATCTGTTCTGTAAGGCGATAGAGTTTGTCGGTTTCTTTTTTCAGCGCATAGTTTTTTGTGTTGTCAAAAGTCAAAGATAACGCGCCGATCGGAATTTTGATCTCATGCGCGAAGCTTTCTACATATTCTTCGTATTCTTGTTTTTCTTTTTCGATTTGTGAGATTTTGTCATTCATAGCTTTGCACGCTTTTTTTAACGCATAATAGTAGGCTTTGTTCTGAAGGTCGCCCGGCTTTGGCAAAATATCTGAGATATAATAGCTCTCTTGAAGCTCATCTGCAAGATTAATAATGCGTTGTGAATCTTTTTGTTTCTTTTGAAATGAAAACCATAGAAAAGAGATTTGCGCCGAAAGAAAAAGGACTGCCGATAAAATAATAAATGATGAATCTACATAGTAGAAAATCAAGAGAAATACAATGCCTGAAAGAAAGAAAATTTGAAATAATAATTCGGATATTTTCCCTTCTAAAAATGTCAAAAAGCTCACAACTTCCACCCCTTTCCTCTTATATTTTCTAATAGATGAATAATTCCGATTTCTTTCATTTTCTTTTTTAACCGGGTCATATTAACAAGCAGTACGTTTTCATCTAAATAATATTTATCGTTCCATAGTTTTTCTAATAGCTCTTCTTTACTGATGATCTTATCTTCGTTCATGAAAAAATAATATAAAATGCGAAATTCGTTCCTTGTCAGCTCGATACTTTTTCCTTCGTATTTTAATACGGACAAATGAAGATCGAGAGTGCAGTCTTTTTTTGTAAGTTCCCGGAAATTATTCGGATTTGATAATTGAAGTGCCCGTTTGATTTTCTCCAGGAGAATAAGTGTGTCATATGGTTTCGTGATAAAATCGATCCCTCCTGCCTGAATACTTAGCAGTTCGTCGGCGCTTGTGTCCCTGCTTGTCACAAAAATAATCGGTACAGACATGAGCTTTTTCATCTTCCTGCATATTTCATATCCGTTTTCGTATGGAAGATTAATATCCAGTAAGATCAGATCGAAAGAATATTTTTTTGATTCTTCTGATAAATTCTCGAAATCTGTTAATAAAACAGTTTCATATCCGTGCGAGTTCAGTAATTTGGAAAGTTCGAGACGGGTGATTTTGTCATCTTCTATAATTGCAATTTTCATTTTCCGTACCTCTTGATTTGCTTTTTGTAATTGCGGTGATCCTTTTGCTTAGTATTCCTGATTTATTATTATAATAAAATTACGGCGGGAGAGCCAGAAAAATCTAACTCTCCTCATTGATATTTCGTTTAAAGCCGATGTAAGCCGTGATCCAGTAAATACCGTATATGAAAAAGAAAATCGCTAATCCGCTTATAAAATAGAGCAGGTAAGTATATCTGCTTTCCAGCATGATATGATAAACATTATTCATAGAAGCTAACATACAAAATCCGGCAATCACAGGACAAATGACAGGTACAAAGAAAAAGATAAGTAATTGTCTGCGGATCGTCCGAAAAATAGAAGAATCGTTTACGCCGAGCCTTTGCAGTGTCGTGTAGCGGTATTTATATTTTGCAGAGTCGCTCAACGATTGTATCGCAAGAATTGTACCTACTGCAGAGATCAGGATGAAAGCAATATACAGGCAGAGGCTTGCGATCATTGCAGTCATTGTATTTTGTTCCTCGACAGCAGTACCTCTTACATTGACTCTGTAATATTCGCGGATTGTCTCGTTGTCATCATTTTTTGTGACGAGCAGATGGTTTAAATCCGTTTTTATTTTTTCTTCCAATTTAGATGTTGTATCTTCTTTCGTGTCTGCGATCAGATGCTTTTCGCTTATTTCTAATCCGCTGACATATTTGTCGGGAACAATTACCGTAAATCTGCCTGTATTATTCATAGTATACCAAAAGGAGTTTGTATCGATTCCTTTTAAATGCAGCTTTTGATCTGCGAACCGGATATTTTGGATCTCGTTGTTACCTTCCACTTTATATAACAACTGGCGGTCGGTGACAAGGAAATATTCGTCGCTTTTTAGCTCGATCGGAGTTAAGCTGCGCATTTTTAATAATTTATTATAGTCGCTTAATTTCATTACCGGATCAAAATTATAAAATTGAACATCGTAGTAATTTTGTATTTGATGGGCAGGATCTTTGTAAATATTAAATTCGATTGATTCGTTTATCGTATAATCTTCATCTATCACACGAAGATATTCGTTAAAATCGTCAAAAGGCTGTTCATAATCGAAAATATCAACGTCGTAAGGAGCTGTTAATTCAATACTTCTATGATAGACTCCTTTGCATATGCTTGAATAATTTAAACATAATAAAGAAAGCAGGATCAGCATAGAAAGAGTTCCGAACGTAAAACTCATTGTCCGCGCCTTTGACGCAAACGTTCTGGCTGTAAAAAGGTAATCTTTTTTGTATTTTATTTTTTTGCTTTTCAATAAAGAGGACAATAACATGTCTGCGCATGTGGCACAAATGCCGTACATACTTACGATCAGTATCGACATACTGATAATTAAATAAGTGAGCGTTTCCTGTGCTCCGTTTTTTTCCAGTGTCCACCGGGAAGCCCAAAGGGCAAGAGCGGCAATTCCGAGTATGATACTCAATAGAAATAAAATGTTTCGTTTTCTGTTTCCGTGAAACATTTTCGTTTCATTTTGCTTTTCAAAGTAAAGAAAATCGTGTACAGTCATTTTCCTTATTCGTCTTAACAGATTTAGAAGAACTAAAAGGTAGATCAGCAGAAAGTAAACAGCCAGCATTCCGATAGACACAAAGTTTACAAAGATGAAGATTGTTTTCGGTATTTTGAGCAGTTTTACGATGATTACAGATATAAACTGACTGAATACAAAGCTGATAGGGATTGCCAAAATAAATGCAAAGATTCCTACTAATATATTTTCCGTTACAAGCAGACGGGCGATTGATGTTTTTTTGATACCGAGCAGCATATATGTTCCGAATTCTTTGCTTCTTTTTTCAAACATAAATTTCGTCGTGTAGTTGATTAAAAAACATACTACAAATACGATGACGATATTTACGAAGATCAATACATTTTTAAATGTGCTCATTCCGGATGACAGCGCTGCAACCTCATCGGAACTTGCCACAAGATTAAACGCAAGTATTAAAGAAAAAGAAAGTGTTATTGTAATCAGATAGATCAAATAATCTTTGATACTTCTTTTTGCGTTTCGATAAGCCAGTTTACCTAACATTTCCCAATTCACCTCCGAGCAAGGTCAATATATCCAATATTTCATTGAAAAATTCTTTTCTGCTTTTTTCTCCTTTGAATATTTCGTTGAATAATTTTCCGTCTTTTAAAAACAGGATACGCTCGCAAAAAGAGGCGCTGAACGGATCATGAGTTACCATTAAAATTGTCGTATGCATTTTCCGGTTAATATCAGACATTGTTTCCAGTAATAATCTCGATGAACGGGAATCTAAAGCGCCGGTAGGTTCATCGGCTAAGATTAGATTCGGTTCGTTGATCAATGCTCTTGCGCAGGCACAGCGCTGCTTCTGACCGCCGGAAACTTCGTAAGGAAATTTCGATAAAATATCGCGGATACCTAATTTGTCGGCAATCGCATGGACACGCCGCTCGATCGAAGACGGGTTCGCTTTATTGATGATGAGCGAGAGAGAAATATTTTCTTCTATAGTTAATGTGTCTAAAAGGTTAAAGTCCTGAAAGATAAATCCCAGATTCTTTCGTCGGAATGAGGCAAAGTCTTTTTCTTTGATTTTTGTAATATCCTGATGATTGACAGTAATGTGTCCTGCGGTTACGGTGTCGATCGTGGAAATACAGTTTAGAAGCGTTGTTTTGCCTGATCCGCTTGCACCCATGATCGCAGTAAATTCTCCTTTGTTTACTTCCATGGAAATGCCGTCTACCGCTTTCGTAATATTTCCGGCAGCTCCGCCGTAATATTTTTTGACTTGTTCCAGTTTTAATATATGTTCCATAAGAATACTCCTTTCGGCTTCTGTCTGTTTAGATTATAACAATCAACGGCGCGTTATACACTTACAGTTTTGAAAGTAAGAGATCAGAAATACTCACAAAATATTCAAAAAAATGGCATTGAAAACTTATCTTGACGATTGTATAATAGCAAAGTGATAGTTTGAAAAACGTGAGTTGTCACGGGAAGGGCTATGCGAAAAATATTCAAAAAGGAGAGTGCAGACAATGAGTATTCGAGTTGGTATTTTGGGATATGGTAACTTAGGCAGAGGTGTAGAATGTGCAGTAAAACAAAATGATGATATGGAACTTGCGGCAGTATTTACAAGAAGAGATCCTTCAGGCGTGACAATTTTGACAGAAGGAGTTCCGGTATGCAGTGTGGATGACGCCGCAGACTGGAAAGATAAGATCGACGTATTGATTCTTTGCGGAGGAAGCGCGACAGATCTTCCGAAACAGACGCCGGAGTTTGCAAAGCTGTTTAATGTAATTGACAGTTTTGACACACATGCCCGCATTCCGGAGCATTTTGCGAATGTGGATGCTGCGGCGAAGGAGAGTGGAAAAGTCGGAATTATTTCCGTAGGCTGGGATCCGGGTATGTTCTCTTTAAACAGATTGTATGCAAACGCGATCCTTCCTGACGGAAAAGATTATACATTCTGGGGAAAAGGAGTAAGCCAGGGTCATTCAGATGCGATCAGAAGAGTAGAAGGCGTAAAAGACGGAAAACAGTATACGATTCCGTCAGAAGCAGCTCTTGAGGCAGTGCGAAACGGAGAAAACCCGGAACTTACGACACGTCAGAAACATACAAGAGAGTGTTTTGTTGTCCTTGAAGAGGGCGCGGACGCGGCAAAAGTAGAAGCGGAGATCAAATCGATGCCGAACTATTTTGTCGATTATGATACGACGGTTCATTTTATAAGTGAAGAAGAATTAAAACGCGATCACAGCGGAATCCCGCACGGCGGTTTCGTACTTAGAAGCGGAAAGACAGGCTGGGACGGAGAAAACAGCCATTTGATCGAGTACAGCTTAAAATTAGACTCTAATCCTGAGTTTACATCGTCCGTGATCGTTGCATATGCCCGCGCAGCTTACAGACTTGCTGCGGAAGGTCAGAGCGGATGCAAGACAGTGTTCGATATCGCTCCGGCATATTTAAGCGCAAAAAGCGGAGAAGAATTAAGAAAAGAGATGCTGTAAAAAGCAATCGTCTGAAGTGCCAAAAGGCACATTTCGCGATTGTAAACAGTCGCTGAGGTCCGGGGTTGCCCGGACCTTAGTTTATTGCCGTCACAAAAAAGAGACATCGATGATCTTACTGTTTCTGATCGAATGAAAACAGTGCGATCGATGAATGTCTCTTTTAAAATGCTATTTTTTATCTTTTTTACCTTTCCAATATTTTTTAAGTTCCAAACAAACGTCGACAAATATAATAATTAAATCCCCGATAAAGAAAAATAGAAAAATTTTATCTATTTTATTGTCCAGCAAAGAAAATATAATAAGAGATATAAGTGATATGAATAGTGCGATAAGCTGCTTCTTTTCTTTTTTTATTAGCTTTTTAATCATAAATTGTACCCTCCTTTTTCTATTAAGAAACTGATATTATTCAATTCCAATATAGCAAAAACGTGATTTTTACCATTGAAAATAAGGAAGTTAAATAACTTTTTTGAAGTTATATGAATTCGGATACGATTATAATAATTGTTCAAATGTATCATAAAAAGTAGGATACGATACGTCCACACATTTACTGTCAAGGATTTTCGTTGTTCCGTCAGCGACAAGAGCCGCGATGCTGAACGCCATTGCAATCCTGTGATCGAGAAGGGTGTGGATCGAAGCGCCGTGAAGTGTTCCGCCTGTGATGATCATTCCGTCTTCTGTGGGGGTGACGTTACATCCCATCGCTTTTAAATTATCTGTCACAGTTTCGATGCGGTCAGTTTCTTTTACTTTCAGTTCAGCGGCGTCTTTGATGACAGTTGTTCCGTCTGCGACGGCAGCCATGACTGCGATGATCGGAATTTCGTCGATCAATGTCGGGATAATATCGCCTTCGATCGTAATTCCGTGCAGACTGCTCGTGCGGACGAGGATGTCGGCAATTTTTTCGCCGGCCTCACATCGTTCGTTAAGAAGTGTGATATCGCCGCCCATATCTTCGCATACTTTCAAAATACCGGATCTGGTCGGGTTGATCCCCACATGTTCGATCAATATTTCCGAATCGGGAACGATCAGTCCTGCTGCGATAAAATATGCCGCAGAAGAAATATCTCCCGGAACAACGATTTTTTGACCGTATAGTTTTGGGTACGGTTTAATATATGCGGTTGCTTCTGTTCCTGACAGCGAGTGAAGAGTCCGTATGTCAGCGCCGAATTCTTTCAGCATCAGTTCAGTGTGGTTCCTGGAAAGCGACGGTTCTGTAACCGAAGTTTCTCCTTCTGCGTACAATCCGGCAAGCAGGATACATGATTTCACCTGTGCGGAAGAGACGGGGGAATCGTAGTGGATTCCGTGCAGATTTCCCGGAGCGATGTACAGCGGAGCGCATCCGTTTCTGAGAATACTTGAAATATTTGCGCCCATCATTGTAAGCGGTTCGATGATCCGTTTCATAGGGCGGGAGTTTAAAGACTCGTCTCCCGAAAGTTTTGATTCAAACTTCTGTCCCGCGAGAATGCCAGACAAAAGGCGGGTTGTAGTGCCGCTGTTTCCGACGTCGAGGATATTTAAGGGAGCGGATAGTCCGTGTAATCCTTTCCCGTGGACCGTGATCGTATGATCTGTTTCTTCTATATTAATGCCCATAGACTGAAAGCAGCGGATCGTGGCAAGACAGTCCGCGCCTTTCAGAAAATTGTGGATTTCCGTCGTTCCGTTTGCAATCGATCCGAACATGATGCATCGGTGGGAAATTGATTTATCTCCGGGAACGGAAACTGTTCCCTTTAATCCTTGAATACCGGCTAATTCCATTGCTTTTTCCTCCTGTTTAAATTATTGTTTCTTTCTTAGACTTCGTATACGATATATCGGTATTTTTTCAGCAGCGCAGAAGCTTTGGAAGAGGAGGATTCATCATAAAATTCGATTCGGAGTACGCCTTCTTCAAATTCGCGGTTGTGGATAATGCCGATATTTTTAATACTGATATTATTGCTTGCCAATATAGTTGCGATCGTCGCGATTCCTCCGGTTTCATCAATAATATCACAGTATACGGCAAACTGTTTTTTGATCGGCCCTGCCGAGGTGTTAGGCATAGAATTACGATAATCGCGGGAAGATTCAAATAAAGTATAAAGCGCATTTTCATCTTCCGTATCTATAGAAAGTTTAGCTTGTATGAGTGCTTCGATATACTGTCCTAAAATATGCGAGATATTTTTTCCGTTTTTCAGACAGATTTGCTGCCACATAACCGGGGACGAGGATGCGATCCTCGTAATGTCTTTGAAACCGCCGGCGGCAAGCGCTTTCATCAGTTCTTCTTTCGTATCGGTATCCCGGACGAAGTTTACAAGTGTAGAAGCAATGATGTGAGGCAGATGGCTGATCGTTCCGGTTATGCAGTCGTGCTGCCTGTAGTCGAGGACAATAGGCAGCGCTTTTAAAGAAGAAACAAAGTTCCGGTAAGCATTGATTTTTTCTTCGGATACTTTAGCTGAAGGGGTGAGAATATAGTAAGCGTTCTCGATCAAATGCGCTTTTGAGTTGGCGAATCCGTTTTTCTCCGAACCTGCCATCGGATGACCGCCTATAAAATTTTCTTCCATACCAAGCGAGATTATTTCTCCGTGGATTGAAGTTTTAACGCTTCCTACATCTGTTAAAATACAGTCTGGATCGATCAGAGATTTTAGCTGGGTAAGGCAGGCGGTGTTGTATGAAACGGGGGCGCATAAGAAAATATAGCTGCAGCCTTTAAAATTGTCATCGATCGCAGAACAGGAAGTGTCGATGATGTTTTCCTGGACTGCGAGAGCGAGAGTTTCTTTATTTTTATCGAATGCAATCAGCTCATAATCGGGGAAGTATGTGCGGATCGCCTTTGCGACAGAACCGCCGATAAGTCCGAGCCCGATAAAGCCGATTTTTGCAGGAGTGATGTCTGAAAACATAAAAGTAAAATCCTTTCCTTATTATAATATAGAGGTATTTTAACACGCTGACTTGTAAAAGTAAACAAAGTAATGGTAATAGTTAAGCCAATCCGGTTCGTAAAACCGCACTGTATGCTTATCGTGTATGACGACACTGTTTTCCTCAGAAACAGGAAGAGAACTGCAATGTTGAACTGCACAAGAAATATGTGAAAAATATATAAAATAGTTGTAATTTATAAAAAATTTTAGTACAATATACCTATGATGTGCATGGCGAGAGGAAAGAAATACATGCAAAATAACTACATATCAAGGAGGCAGCAGCATGAAAGTTTACAGAACAGACGAAATTAGAAATGTGGTATTGCTCGGACACGGCGGAAGCGGAAAGACGAGTCTTGTTGAAGCGATGCTGTATGTATCAGGCGTTACGAACCGAATGGGGAAAGTGACAGAATCTAACACGGTCAGTGATTTTGATAAAGAAGAACAGAAACGTGGTTTTTCGATCAGCACAAGTCTTGTTCCGATCGAATGGGAAAAGGCGAAGATCAACATTCTTGATACACCGGGATATTTTGATTTTGTGGGAGAAGTGGAAGAAGCGGTAAGCGCGGCGGACGCAGCGGTCATCGTTGTTTCCGGCAAAGCGGGAGTTCAGGTAGGCACGGAGAAAGCCTGGGAGCTGTGTGATAAGTATAACCTTCCGCGAATGATCTATGTGACAGAGATGGACGTTGACGATGCAAGTTTCCGTCAGGTAGTAGAAGATCTGACTACCCGTTACGGCAAAAAGATCGCGCCGCATTTCCAGCCGATCCGCGAGAACGAAAAACTTGTCGGATATATCAATGTTATTAAAAATGCAGGAAGAAGATATACGGAGATCGGGCAAAGAGAAGAGTGCGAGATTCCTGATTACTGTAAACCGAATCTTGAGATTTTGAGAGACTCTCTTATGGAAGCTGTCGCAGAGACAAGTGAAGAGTTTATGGAGCGTTATTTCAACGGCGAAGAATTTTCGGTAGAAGAGATACGCTCTGCAATGCGTACGGAAGTGATGGACGGAGATATCGTTCCTGTCGCTATGGGATCAAACGTGCAGGCGCAAGGCGTTGCGAATCTGCTTTCTGACATTGTAAGATTCTTCCCGAGTCCGGATAAAAGAAAATGCGCAGGTATTAATCGCAGAACAAACGAGATTTTTGAAGGCAATTATGAATTCTCAAAAGCAAAGACCGCATATGTATTTAAGACGATGGTCGATCCGTTCATTGGAAAATATTCATTCGTAAAAGTATGCTCCGGAGTGTTGAAAGGCGATGATATTTTATATAATGCAGACACAGACGCAGAAGAGAAACCCGGAAAGATTTACACAATGTGCGGAAATAAACCGGCGGAAGTTTCCGAACTGTTTGCAGGAGATATCGGGGCTATCGCAAAACTCGGCAGTACACGCACGGGCGATACGCTTTCTACAAAGGCAAATCCGGTATCTTATGCGAAAACAGATTATTCTGTTCCTTACACATATATGAAGTATACGGTGAAAACAAAGGGCGATGAAGATAAGGTTTCACAGGCGCTTGCAAAAATGACGGCAGAGGATGTTACTCTGAAGTCGGTAAATGACAGTGAGAACCGTCAGACGCTTCTCTATGGAATGGGAGATCAGCATCTCGAGATCGCAGCAAGCAAACTTGCGGCGAGATATAAAGTGGAGATCACGCTTGAGACACCGAAAGTTGCATTCCGCGAAACGATCCGCAAAAATTCGGATGTAGATATGAAATATAAGAAACAGACCGGCGGCCACGGACAGTACGGACACGTTAAGATGAAATTTGAACCGTCTCACGATCTTGATACACCGTATGTATTTGAAGAGTGCGTAGTCGGCGGAGCAGTTCCGAAAAACTATTTCCCGGCTGTAGAAAAAGGATTGCAGGAATCGGTTCTTAAAGGGCCTCTTGCCGGGTATCCGGTGGTCGGTGTAAAAGCGACTTTGTATGACGGATCTTATCATCCGGTAGATTCTTCGGAAATGGCGTTCAAAACAGCTACAACCCAGGCGTTTAAGAAAGGATTTCTTGAGGCATCTCCGGTACTTCTTGAGCCGATCGCTTCTTTGAAAGTGACTGTTCCGGACGATTATACGGGAGATGTGATGGGAGATCTGAATAAGAGACGCGGACGAGTGCTTGGCATGACTCCGATCGCAGGTGGAAAGCAAGTGATCGAAGCGGACATTCCGATGACAGGATTGTTCGGGTATTGTACGGTGCTTCGCTCCATGACAGGCGGAAGAGGAACATACGCATATGAATTTGCAAGATATGAGCAGGCTCCGTCTGATGTACAGGAGAAAGAGATCGCAGCAAGAGCGGAAGAGTAAAACAGAAAAAAAGAACAGAAAAGAACAGTATGCTCAGTTTGCGGACCGGCAGGTATTTCTGTTATAAAAAGGATCAAATACCGCGCATCTTTT
>OHQM01000447.1_pt1 | contig 22339 bp, 24 predicted proteins | sample 1577941 | NCBI WGS metagenome assembly OHQM01 (sample SAMEA3879604, study PRJEB24766) | human gut metagenome | biome: human-associated habitat; feature: feces | place: USA | collected 1985/1987
CCTGGGTTTGCTGAATACCACGAATCCGTCGTACTTGTCCCGCGCGGGCAGTTTCCCCGGTGCGAAAACCCGTTTGAAGGCTGTTTTGACCTTTCCCCAGGCCGTTTTGAAGAACCCGGGACGGTAGGTGTAGTCCGGTTCGTTCGCGATGGTGATGTAATGCAGTACGCCGTCGTTGTTTACCTCGACCGTGGCCTCTTCGCCGCGGATGCGCGGCAGGTTGTAGGTGCGTGTGCCGGGGTCGTATTTCATCCGTTTCGAGCCCCGTTTTACCACGGCATCGTCGATGATGTTGCCCAGCGTGTCGCAGAGTATCAGCATCACCTGCTCGTCCCTGACGAGCCTGTAATAGAAATTGTCCACGACATGATCGCCGTATACGAGTTTGTTCCCGTCCGTCCAGACCCGCAGGTAATTTCCCCGGGGGAGCTGCGGGATCTTTCCCGACGCAGTATATTTGCCGACGAACGTGTGCAGCATCCCTTCGTCGGGCGCCTTGCCTTTCACATGCAGTTCGCGGAGCTCTCGGGCATCGGGTTTATAGATGAATATTTCCGGGGAGGTGCGGCGGCTTTCGGGCAGCGGGGTCTGCGCCAGGCAGGCGGCCGTGCAGAGAAGCCCCACGAGGATTGTACTGCAATACTTCATGGCGAGGTCGGGTTTTTATCCTGCAATATAACAAAAAGATCGCTCATGGCGACCTTTTCGGAGAGGTATCCGTGTGTCCGCCCGGATTTTACGGTATATATACCGTTTTTTCCGCCTTTTCGCGGCGGAAAAAAGCGGCCAGCCCGTCGAGGAACCATTTATCGCTCAGGGACGCGCAATACCCCCCCCCGTGTCTTCTACGGTCTCGGACTTAGGCTGCACCTTGGCGATGGTGAACGTAAACGTGGAGCCTTCGCCCAGCGTCGATTCGATGGTCAGCTCCCCGCCGTTGCGGCGTGTGAGGTCTTGTACGAGTTGCAGGCCCAGGCCCGATCCCTCTTCGTTCTTGGTGCCGTAGGTGGTGTAGTGTATTTCGGGGTTGAGCAGTTTGGGGATGTCCTCCTCCCTGATGCCCGTGCCGAAGTCGCGGACGCTGATGCGTGCGTGCGTCGGCGTCTCGCGCACCGAGATGATGATGCGTCCGCCCTCGTTGCTGTACTTGATGGCGTTCGACATCAGGTTGCGCATGATCGTTTTCACCATGTCCACGTCGCACGGGACGGTGATCGGGCCGGGGATGTCGTATTCGACGGCGATGTTCTTGACCTGTGCCACGAGGTCGGACATCTTGCTGGCGAAAACCACGACCTCCGAAATGTCGACCTCCTGGAACACCGTGTTCATGCGCCCGATCTGGCTCTTCGTCCATTTGAGCAGGTTGTCCAGCAGCATGAAGGTGCTCTCGGTGATGTTGTTGCCCATCGTGATCATCTCCATGTTGTCTTCGCCGATCTGCTCCTGCGTAAGGTTTATCGAAAGCATGTTGAAAACCATCTTCAACGTGCCGATCGGCGACCGCAGGTCGTGGGCGATCACCGAGTACATCTTGTCGCGGGCGTCGACCGTGGCCTGCAATTCGTCGCGCTGCCGCATGATCGTGCGCTGCGCCGCCGCCAGATAGATGTGGTGCGATACGCGGGTGATCAGCTCCTCGTGGTTGAACGGCTTGGAGACGTAGTCGCTGGCCCCCAGCTTGAAGCCTTTGACGATGTCTTCGGGGTTGTGGAGCGCCGTGAGGAAGATCACCGGAATGTCCTGCGTGGCGGGGTCGGCCTTGAGGTGCTTGATCACTTCGTAACCGTCCAGATCGGGCATCATGATGTCGAGCAGGTACAGCGTGAAGCGCTCATGGCGCGCCGCGTCCAGCAGCGCCGAGACGGGCTGTACGCTCGGACCCTCGGCCCCCGTCTCCGGCGGCTCCGGCTCCACGTGGGCGCGCGTCTGCTCATACTCGGCAAAGGCGTCGCAGAGCTCGCCCATCAGCACCTCGGCCCAGCCGACGCCGCGCGTGAGCACCGTTATCAAAAACGGCTCATCCGTGTACACGATGCCCGCAATGCAGATGTTGAGTATCCCGTCGTAGTGCTCGTAGCCGTATTTCTGCGCGACCTCGAGCCCGCAGTCCCCGCTCTCGAGGTATTGCCCGGGCTGGGCATCTTTCAGGTAGCTTATCGCCTCGCCGAAGGTGTCCGGGTCGTCGTAGAGCGTTTGCAGCATGCCGACCATCATCCGCGCGGAAAAGCCGCCGCAGGCGTAGTACTCCATGTCCCGCAGGCTGTCGTCCAGGCCCGTGTAGCCGAAGGCGATGTCCTTGAACTCGCGGTAGCTGCCTATCCAGTCCAGCATCGCCTGCGAGAGCTCGTTGTTCGAGTGCTCAAGGCTCTGCTCGTGGAAAAGGTCGAGCGGGATGCCGTAGACGGCCCCGTCCGGCTCCAGCTCGCCCGCGGCCTCCAGCTCGTAGAAATACATGTTGAGCGGCAGCTTGTAGAGGCTGGCCGTCTCAAAGAGCTTGTCGGCGTTGTACCAGTATTCCGTTCCGTCCGAGAGCGCGCGGAAGCCGAGGGCGAAGTTCCGCTCGCTCAGGTCATACTCCTCGAAGAGCGCGCCCACCTCCGCGTCCAGCGCCTCCTCCGCCCCGTCCGCCAGCGCGGGGGAGCAGAGCGGCAGCGCGGCCAAAAGAAGGGACGCGAGCAGCCTCAGCCGCCCGCGTCCCGGCCTTTTACGGCTCATTTTTCTATGTAGACCTTTTCCCGGGTGATCTCGGCGAGCGTGTGAGCGCCGCACATGGTCATGGTGTCCACGAGCTCGGCCTTCAGCTTGGCGAAGAGCAGCTTGGCGCCCTCGGCCTCGCCGCCGTAGACCGCCGGGACAAAGGGACGGCCGATGAGCACCGCGTCCGCGCCAAGGGCGAGGGCTTTGAACACGTCCACGCCGGTGCGGATGCCGCCGTCCACGAAGATGACGCACTTGCCGCCGACGGCCGCGGCGATGTCCGGCAGGACGTCCGCAGTTGCGCGGGTCTGGCCGAGCACGCGCCCGCCGTGGTTCGAGACGACGATGCCCGCAGCCCCGGCCTCGACGGCCTTCTCAGCGCCTGCGACGGTCATGATACCCTTGATGATGAAGGGCATCTTGGCATAATCGATGACGGCTTTGAGGTCGGCCACGGGCTTGGAGCCGGCGTTCGGGTTCATGGCCTTGAGGAAGGGCAGGCCCGCGCCGTCGATGTCCATCGCGGCGGCGAAGATTCCCAGCTCGTTGAGCACGTCGAGCTTCTCAAACACGGCCTCGTTGTTCCAGGGCTTGATGGTGGGGATGCCGACGCCGCCGACCTTGGCCATGGCCGCGGCGGAGCGCTTCATGATCTCGGGGTCCACGCCGTCGCCGGTGAAGGAGGCGGAGCCGCACTCCACGGCGGTGGGGATGAGGATGTCGTTGTAGGCAAAGTCGTCGTAGGCGTCGCTGTAGTGCATGGGCAGGGCGCCGATGGGGGCGGTGAAGACGGGAAGGGCGAACTCGCGGCCGAAGAGCTTGAAGCTCGTGTCCGGGGCGGCGTTGGAGCAGATGGTGTCCATGTTCACGAAGACCTTCTGCCAGGCGTCATAGTTGCGGGCGGCGCCGTTGCCGGGACCCTTGGAGCCGGGGCCGGGCATGGAATTGCCGCAGGCCTTGCCGTTGCAGACGGGACATGCCTTGCAGTAGGGGCCGATGTTTCCGCGCGCCTTTTCGAGAACTTCCTTGTAATCCATGACATTTCCTCCAATTATATATAATTGTGCCATTTGTGAACATTAAAAACCCGAAAGCTGTTTTTGTCAATCCAAACCCGTGCCGTCGAAGGCGGGGATCATGTCCTCGCCGGAGGCGTCGGGCTCCTGCCAGTAGCCGTCCTCAATGCCGCGCGCGAGCAGGTAGTCGTACATTTCCTGCGCCTCGGCCGCGGTAACGGGGCGGCCAAGCTCAGGAAAGCGCTCCGCCACGCCTGGCATGGGCGTGTACTGCGCCATGAGCGAAAAGAGCACGCCGCCCATGGGGAAGTGCTCGGCCATCCAGTCGATGACCCCGCGCGTGTTCTGGAGCTGCCCGGGCAGGATGAGATGCCGTATGAGCACGCCGGAGCGGAGGATGTCATCCTCGTCCATCCGGTACACTCCCACCTGACGGAACATCTCCAGAATGGCCGCCGAGGCGACCTCCGGGTAGTCCGGCGCGTCCGAGTAGCGCGCGGCGGGGGAGGGGAGGGAGTATTTGAAGTCAGGCATGTAGATCTGCACGAGGCCTTCGAGCATTTTGAGCGTCTCGACGCTCTCGTATCCGGAGCTGTTCCAGACCACAGGCACGCCCAGCTGGAGGCCGGAGAGCGCCTCGGCAATGGGGCGGACGAAGTGCGAGGCGGTGACGAGGCTTATGTTATGTACGCCCGTGTCGCGCAGCCGGAGCATTAGCTCCCGCAGCTTCGGCACAGTGAGCTCCACCCCGCCGCCCCGGGCGATCTCGTGGTTCTGGCAGTAGACGCAGCCGAGGGAGCAGCCGGTGAAGAAGATGGTGCCGCTGCCGCGCGTGCCGCTTATGCAGGGCTCCTCGCCGTAGTGCGCCGCCGCCCTCGCGGCGCGGGGGAGATATGGCGAGCGGCAGCGGCCCAGGGCGCCGTTTTCACGCTCGGCGCCGCAGGCCCTCGGGCAGTCTGTGCAGCCGCTCAAAACTCCAGCGCCTCCCTCGTGTGGCCGTAGGGCTCGCGCGGGACGCTCATGGGCTTCATGCGCCCGCTCTCCGCGCCCTTGAGGGCGAGTTTCAGCATCTTTTTAAGCGTGTACTTGCTCTCGCCTGCAAAGCGCTCCGCGCGGTCGTAGCTCACCGTCTCGCAGGGCAGGCCGAGCCGGGTGATGAGCCCGCGCAGGAAGAGGTCGTCCCCGTGGTAGAGGGCAAGCCTGTCCAGGGCCTCGGGGTCCATGAGGCGGAAGTCCGCGTGGTCGTAGATGAGGTCGGAGCCGAAGAAGCGCATGAGCCGGTAATAGGTCCGGGCAGTGAAGCGCTTCATGAAGGTGTCCGTCTGGCGGCTGGCACGAACGCCGCAGACTATGTGCGCGCCCTCGCGCCGCTTTTCAGCCATGGCGTCGATGGCGTCCACGTCGTCCTGCAAGTCGGCGTCTATAGAGATGGAGACGGCGCGCTCCGCGCGGGCGGCCATGAGGCCCTCGGTGAGCGCTGTCTGGTGCCCGCGGTTGCGGTCGAGCGAGATGCCGGTAAAGACAGAGGGGTAGGCCTCGTGCGCCTTTTTTATCATTTCCCAGGTCGCGTCCGCGGAGCCGTCGTCCACGAAGAGGACGCGGCTGTCAGGCGACGCGATGCCCCGTTCCTCAAGAGAGCTGAGCTTTTCGCCCAGGCGCTTCATCGTCTCGGGCAGCACGGCCTCTTCGTTATAGCAGGGCACTACAATAAAGTATTTCTCCATAAAGTCCTCCGAAACAGGCCGTGTCCCGAACGGAACGGCCGTTTTTGCAGCTTCATTATAAGCCATTTTCGGCCCGGATTCAATATCGCACACTTTATATGACGGATTTTACAAAAAATTAAATAAAAAATATTGTTTTACGGCATTATTGGTATTGTAAAATCATTGGCAAGGTAGTAAAATGTCTCTGGCCCAAAATTATGGGTAATGATACAAACGTATGTAACAAGCTGGAGGCGCGGCCGGATGGTCGATATAGTGCTCGTAGAACCCGAGATACCCAACAACACCGGCGCGATAGCGCGGACCTGTGCCTGCACGGGGGCGAGGCTCCATCTGGTAAAGCCCCTGGGCTTCGACATCTCCGACAGCGCGGTGAAGCGCGCGGGCCTGGACTACTGGTACCTGGTGGACATCCGGGTATATGACAACCTGGACGAGTATTTCCGCCTGAACGGCGACGCGAACCTCTGGCTTACCACGACAAAGGCCCCCAGGAGCTATGTCGAGTGCGACTGGCGGGGCGACGTGACCCTCATGTTCGGGAAGGAGACCGCGGGCCTGCCCGAATGGCTTCGGGAGAAATACCGCGACCGCTGCATCCGCATCCCCATGATATCCGAGGCGAGGAGCCTCAACCTCTCAAACGCCGCTGCGATCCTGACATACGAGGCGCTCAGGCAGCAGGGCTTCAAGGGCTTGAAAGACTACGGTAATATGAAACAGGAGGAATTAGCATGAACTACAACAAGAAAACTGTTCGCGACTTCGACCCCCACGGCAAGAAGGTGCTCCTGCGCTGTGATTTTAACGTCCCCCAGAACAAGGAGACGGGCGAGATAACCAGCGATAAGCGCATAGTCGCTGCCCTCCCCACTATAAAGTATCTGCTTGAGAACGGCGCCGCCGTCATCGCCTGCTCCCACCTGGGCAAGCCCAAGGGCGAGTGGAAGGAGAGCCTGACCCTGGCCCCCGTGGCCAAGAGGCTGTCTGAGCTTTTGGGCATGGACGTCATCTTCGCGAAGGACATCATCGGCGAGGACGCCAAGGCCAAGGCCGCCGCGCTCCAGCCGGGCCAGCTGCTGCTGCTTGAGAACCTCCGCTTCGACAAGCGCGAGGAGAAGAACGGCGCCGACTTCGCCGAGGAGCTTGCGAAGATGGCCGACGTGTACGTGTCCGACGCTTTCGGCACCGTCCACCGCGCCCACGCCTCCACCGCCGGCGTCGCCGCCTTCCTGCCCGCTTATGCCGGCTTCCTGGTCGAGAAGGAGATCTCCGTCATGGGCAAGGCCCTCAGCGATCCTGCTCGTCCCTTCGTCGCCATCCTGGGCGGCGCCAAGGTCAGCGACAAGATTGGCGTCATCAACAACCTCCTTGAGAAGGCCGACACTATCATCGTCGGCGGCGGCATGGCCTACACCTTCAAGATGGCTCAGGGCCACACCATAGGCAAGAGCCTGCTCGAGGCCGACAGGGTCGAGTACGCGAAGGAAATGATGGACAAGGCCGCGGCCAAGGGCGTGAAGCTCCTGCTGCCCGTGGACAGCATCTGCGCTGCCGAGTTCGCGAAGGACGCCGCCCCCGTCGAGGCGGGCGAGGACATCCCCGAGGACCTCATGGGCATGGACATCGGCCCCAAGACCGTCGAGCTCTACTGCGAGGCCGTGAAGGGCGCGGGCACCATCGTGTGGAACGGGCCCATGGGCGTGTTTGAGTTCCCGGCTTTCGCGAACGGCACCTGGAAGATGGCCGAGGCCGTCGCCAACTCCGGCGCGGTGACCATCATCGGCGGCGGCGACAGCGCCTCCGCTGTGGAGAAGAGCGGCCAGGCCGCCAAGATCACCCACATCAGCACCGGCGGCGGCGCTTCCCTCGAGTTCCTTGAGGGTCTGGAGCTGCCCGGCGTCGCCTGCCTGCTTGACAAATAAGGAGCGATCACGATGAACAGAAAATACCGCAAGACCGTTATAGCCGGCAACTGGAAGATGAACAAGCTGGCCTCCGAGGCCAAGCCCTTTGTTGAGGAACTGCGCGCGGCTATGCCCAAGACCAAGACCTGCGAGAGCGTGCTCTGCGTGCCTTTCCCGATAATCCCCGCCATGGCCAAGGTCATGCGCGACAGCCGCCTCGCCTTCGGCGCGCAGGATGTCTCCGCGCACGAATCCGGCGCCTATACCGGCGAAGTCAGCGCCGCCATGCTGGCTGACCTGGGTGTCAAGTACTGCATCGTCGGCCACAGCGAGCGCCGCGAGTACCACGCCGAGAGCGATTCTCTCGTGAACACCAAGGCCAAGGCCCTGCTCGCTGCGGGCATCACGCCCATCATCTGCGTGGGCGAGAGCCTGGAGCAGCGCGAGCGTGAGCTCACCATGGAATACGTCGCCTACCAGGTCAAGGCGGCCCTCGCCGGCATGGACGCCCGTGAGGTCAAGAAGTGCGTCATAGCCTACGAGCCCATCTGGGCCATCGGCACCGGCCGCACCGCCACCGCCGACCAGGCTGAGGAGGTCTGCCGCGAGATCCGCACCGTTATCCGCGGCATGTTCGACGCCCGGACTGCGCGCGCCGTCAGCATCCTCTACGGCGGCAGCATGAACGCCAAGAACTGCGACGAGCTGCTGGCCCAGCCGGATATAGACGGCGGCCTCATCGGCGGCGCTTCGCTCAAGCCCCAGGACTTTGCCCGCATCATCGCCGGCACCGCCGCGGAGTGAGCCATGGAGAATGTAAGACCCACCGCTCTCATCATCCTGGACGGCTACGGCATCGGCAACCCCGGCCCGGACAACGCCATATACACCGCGAACACGCCCGTGATGGACAAGCTGCTGGCTAACTGCCCGCATACTCAGCTCTCGGCCTCCGGCCTCGACGTCGGCCTGCCCGAGGGGCAGATGGGCAACTCCGAGGTCGGCCACACCAACATAGGCGCCGGCCGCGTGGTGTACCAGGACCTGCCTCGCATCACCAATGCCGTGAAGGACGGCAGCTTCTTTGAGAACCCCGCCTACGTCAAGGCGATGGACGACGCGCTTGCCAAGGGCGGCGCGCTGCACGTGCTCGGCCTGCTGTCCGACGGCGGCGTCCACAGCCATATCACGCATATTTTCGCCATCCTGGAGATGGCCAAGCGCCGCGGCCTGCCGCGCGTGTACGTCCACTGCTTCCTGGACGGGCGCGACGTCGGCCCCAAGACCGGCGCGGGCTACGTCGCCCAGCTCCAGGCCGAGTGCGAGAAGCTCGGCAACTGCAAGATAGCCACCATCCAGGGCCGCTTCTGGGGCATGGACCGCGACAAGCGCTGGGAGCGCCTTCAGAAGGGCTATGACGCCATCGTCCGCGGCATCGGCGCGGGCTGCAAGGGCCCGGTCGAGGCCGTCGAGGCCAGCTACGCCGCCGACGTCACCGACGAGTTCGTCGAGCCCGTCGTCTGCTGCAAGGACGGCATGATCCGCTCCGGCGACAGCGTCATCTTCATGAACTTCCGCCCCGACAGGGCGCGCGAGATGACCTGGGCGCTCACCGGGAACCTCCCGGCCGACACGCCGATGAGCTGCGAGGAGCTGGAGCTTAGCTACGTCTGCACCGCGCAGTACGACGCGGCGCTCACCCTGCCCATCGCTTTCCCGCCCGAGCACCTGGACGGCACGATAGGCGAGTATGTCTCCAGCCTCGGCATAAAGCAGTTCCGCGTGGCCGAGACGGAGAAATACGCGCACGTCACCTTCTTCCTGAACGGCGGCGTGGAGAAGCAGTACGAGGGCGAGGAGCGCGTGCTCGTACCCTCCCCGAAGGAGTACCCGACATACGACCTCATCCCGCAGATGAGCGCTGTGGAGGTCAAGGACAAGCTCGTGGCCCGCATGGACGAGGGCGGCTGCGGCCTGTATGTGTGCAACTTCGCCAACTGCGATATGGTCGGCCACACGGGCGTGACTGAGGCGGCGATAACTGCCGTCGAGACCGTGGACAAGTGCCTGGGCGAGGTGATCCAGGCGGCCAAGCGCAACGGCATCTGCGTCGCAGTCACCGCCGACCACGGCAACGCGGACAGGATGGTCGAGCCTGACGGCAGCCCCAACACCGCGCACACGACGAATCCCGTGCCCTTCGTCATCGTCGGCACCGGCGAGCTCAAGCTCCGCACCGGCGGCCGCCTTGCGGACATCGCGCCCACGCTGCTGGAGCTCATGGGCCTGCCCGCGCCGAAGGAAATGACCGGCGTATCCCTCATTGAAAAGTGATTTCAATAAAACATTTTGAAGGAGAATTACAATGAAAGAGTACTTCGAGATCGTTGACGTCACCGCGCGCGAGATACTGGACTCCCGCGGAAATCCGACCGTTGAGGTCGAGGTCACCCTGGACGACGGCACCGTCGGCCGCGCTGCTGTTCCCTCCGGCGCCTCCACCGGCGTCTACGAGGCCTGCGAGCTGCGCGACGGCGACAAGAGCCGTTACCTGGGCAAGGGCGTCAGCAAGGCCGTTGAGAACGTCAACACCGAGATAGCCGAGGCCATGCTGGGCCTGAACGTCCTCGACCAGACCTCCATCGACAAGCTGCTCATAGAGCTGGACGGCACCCCGAACAAGACCCGCCTGGGTGCGAACGCCATCCTGGGCGTGTCCCTGGCCTGCGCCCGCGCCGCTGCCACCGCGCTGAACCTGCCCCTGTACAACTACCTGGGCGGCGTGAACGCCAAGACCCTGCCCGTGCCGATGATGAACATCCTCAACGGCGGCGCCCACGCGACGAACAACGTCGATATCCAGGAGTTCATGATCATGCCTGTCGGCGCGACCAGCTGGAAGGAAGCCCTGCGCATGTGCGCCGAGGTGTTCCACACCCTGAAGAGCGTGCTGAAGGAGAACGGCACTCCCGCCGCCGGCGTGGGTGACGAGGGCGGCTACGCCCCCAACCTGAAGCGTGACGAGGACGCCTTCAAGTGCATCGTCGCGGCCATCGAGAAGGCCGGCTACAAGCCGGGCGAGGACTTCATGCTCGCCATCGACGCGGCTGTTTCGGATTGGTACAACCACGAGGACGGCACCTACACCCTGCCGAAGGCGAAGAAGACCATGACCCGCCAGCAGATGGTCAACATGTGGAAGAAGTTTGCGGACACCTACCCCATCATCTCCATGGAGGACTGCATGGGCGAGGACGACTGGGAAGGCTGGGGCATGCTGACCAAGGCCCTGGGCGACCGCATCCAGCTCGTGGGCGACGACCTGTTCGTCACGAACGTCGAGCGCGTGAAGAAGGGCCTGGAGCTGCACGTTGCCAACGCCGTGCTCATCAAGGTCAACCAGATCGGCACCCTGACCGAGACCCTGGACACCATCCAGCTCGCCAACCGCGCGGGCTACACCACCGTCGTCAGCCACCGCTCCGGCGAGACCGAGGACACCACCATCGCGGACCTCGTCGTGGGCCTGAACGCGGGCCAGATCAAGACCGGCGCGCCGAGCCGCACCGACCGCGTCTGCAAGTACAACCAGCTGCTGCGCATCGAGGAGGAGCTCTTCGACGTCGCCCAGTACGCCGGCAAGGACGCCTTCTTCAACCTCAAGAAGTAAGCTGAATATGGCACCAGCGCCCCTGCTTCACGGCGGGGGCGCTTTTTACGGCAACAGGAATGCAGAAGAACATAAGCTGGACTTTGCGCAAAGGGATAAGTTTTTGTATAAGAGCCCGCAGCCCTGTCAATAATAGCCTCCGAAGACACCATTTGCTTCAGGAGGTTATAAGATGGAAGACAAGAAAAACGACTCCGGCCAGAGCAAGCTGGAGGGATTTTTCGCCGGAAAGGGCTTCTACATAGTCCTTTTCCTGTGCATCGCCGTCATAGGAGTGTCGGCGTGGACGCTGCTGTCGTCCGGGAAAAGTGCTGTGCAGAATGTCTCGCTCGACGATATAGAGCTGTCGCAGCCCGTGGTCGCGACCCCCGCGCCTACGGAGGCGGCGGAAACGGTGTGGGAGATACCGGAGGACGCTGTGGAGGTCGTGGCCGAGCCTGAGCTGCCCGAAGTTCAGGCGGAGGCCCCGGCACAGCAGGAGCAGCCGGAGCCCGTTTCGGAGCCCCAGGAGGCCGACACGGCCCCTGCCTCCTACGTCTGGCCCGTCTACGGGCAGATTGAAAAGCCCTACGCCATGACGGAGCTTATCTACGACCGCACGATGGCCGACTGGCGCACGCATGACGGCATCGACATCGAGGCCACGCTGGGCGGCCAGGTGCTCGCCGCGGCCGACGGCATGGTGAGCGACATCTACGCGGACGACCTGCTCGGGACCACCGTGGTCATCTCCCACGGCGGCGGCATCGAGAGCGTGTATTCAAACCTCGCGGAGCTGCCCACCGTCACCGTGGGCCAGAGCGTGGCCCAGGGCGACACCATCGGCTCCGTAGGCACGACGGCCCTTGCCGAGGCGGGGGAGGTCTACCACCTCCACTTCGCCATGCGCGCCGACGGGCAGAGCGTTGACCCCGCGGAATATTTGCCGAAATTCTGAGAAAAAAGCTATTGACAATTTCGCAAGCATGAGTTAAAATAACGCTTGCTTGCGAAACGGACGATTAGCTCAGCTGGTATGAGCATCCGCTTGACGTGCGGAGGGTCACAGGTTCGAGTCCTGTATCGTCCACCAGCTAAGGCCCCGATATCCATATCGGGGCCTTTTTCAGATTTTGCGCCAGGGGGGATCGAGCGTGAGCGAAAACAGCGGCGGCGGAGCCGAAATAGCCTTAGAAGCGCTGCTCGCGGCGGCGGAGTGCTTTCTCGACAGTGGAGAAGACAGCCGCGCTGTGGAGCAATACAGGTTCATCCTGCGCCTGGAGCCGAACGCGACTGCGCTCTACAATCTCGGCAGTCTCTGCGCGCAGGGACGAGGCACGCCCCGGGACTTCTGCGAGGCGGCGTATTACTTCCGCCGGGCTGCGGAGGCCGGGGACGAGCGGGCCGCAAAGCTGGTGCTCAAATGCGAGCTGGACTATATCCGCGAGGGCCTGGAGGGCCGGAGCGCAGGCGAGCTGTACGAGAGGATGAAGGCTTTTTCCGCGCTGGCCTACCCGGGAGATGCGCCCGATGCCCGCGCGGCTCGGGAGCTGTCGCAGCTTGGCCAGCACCACTATAACCGCCGCGACTACGCCGCGGCGCTGAAGCTGCTGCGCGCCGCCGCCGAGTTTGGGTGCGACGGGGAAGCCCAGAACTGCCTGGGCCTCATCTACAACGCCGGGGCCGGGGTAAGGCGCAGCGACCTCGTCTCGCTCTACTGGTTCGACCGCGCGGCGGACAGCGGCGTGCAGGCGGCGCGCCGGGACAGGGACGGCATCCTGAACGCCTACCGCGCCACGCTCAGCCCGGAGGAGTTCACGGACTACATGCAGCGTGTGGCGCGCTGGTGCGAAAACGGCGGCCCTGAGGTGCCGAGGACGCCGCAGAAAGCCGCCTTCTGGCGGCGCATAGCCGCGTTGAAATAGAGGAAGAAAAGGAGCCGGCTGCTCGTGCAGCCGGCTTTTTCATATCATATGGGGAGTATCTTCGCGCTTATCCTGTCATCAGCGCCTATCTCGATGAGTGCGAAGCTCGGCTGCGGGCCGAGGCCGGAGGTGCCTGGGTTCACAACGGTCATGCCGCCGTAATAGTCGATGCGCGCGATGTGCGTGTGGCCGTAGAGCACGAGCCCAGCGCCGGAAAAGTGCGCCGCATTCAGGAGGCTGTCCAGGCCGTACTTCACCGAGTAGCGGTGCCCGTGCGTTGCAAAGACCGTGACGAGCCCGGCCATGAAGGTATCCGTGTCCGGCTCGCGGCGGGCGAAGTCGCAGTTGCCGGGGACGGCGTGCAGCGGGAGCTCAGGGAACTCGCGTGCGAGCTCTGCGCTGTCGCGCAGGTTGTCGCCCAGGTGTACCAGTACGTCGGGTCTCATGCGCCGGACGGCGGAGAGCATGCCGGCGGTGTTCCCATGGGTGTCCGAGAAGACGGCGAGGATCATGTTTATGCACCTCACGGAGAAATTTGAATATAATGCTTCAGAAGGGGTGAAAGGCATGGACATCGAAAAAATCACCGGCGAGCTCGAAAAGAGCGGCAAGGCCGACAAACTCCGCGAGCTGGCCGATTCCGAAGACTGCCGCGCCCTCGGCGCTATGCTCGACGCCGCGGCGGTGGCCAAGGCCGTGGCCAAGGGCGACGGCGAGGCCATAAACGGCATCCTGCGCCAGGTGCTTTCCACCGAGGAGGGCCGGAGAGTTGCGCAGAAGATAAACGAAGCCATGAAATAACAGGAGGTGACCCGCCTTGGACGACTTCGGGGATAAGCTGAACGCCATACTTAACGACCCCGCCGCGCTTTCCCGCATAGGCGAGCTGGCAAAGTCCGTCATGGGCGGGGAGGCCGAGCGTGGGGAGCCCGAGCCGGAGCTCGACCCCGGGCTCATAAGCCGTGTCATGGGCCTTTTGAAGCGCAACGGCGTAAAAAGCGAGGAACGCGCGCTGCTGGAGGCGATGAAGCCCTTCCTTTCCGAGCGGCGGCGCGAGAAAATGGATAAGGCGATGAAGCTGGCCCGGCTGGCAGGCCTTGCGGGCATTGCCGCCGCGGAGTTTGGCCTGGGCGAGAAGGAGGAGGGCGATGTATAACCGCTATGACGGCAACACGGGCCGCTATGTGCGCATGCCCGAGCCGGAAAGACCGGAGCCAAGCGCGCTGCGCCGTCCGCCGCCCGCCCAGCGCCCGCGCGAGGAGCCGCGCAGGAACGAGGCAGGGCCGCCTCCCGCAAGGAGAGACGGCCCTTATGCGCCGCGCAGACGCGCCCCTGAGCCCGCGCGGGAACCCGGCGGCCTGCTGCCTCGCGGGATTACGGACGCCCTGAGCGGCCTGCTGCGGGGCGGCCTTGAGACGGAAGACCTGCTGCTCATGCTCATCCTCTACCTCATGTACCGCGAGAGCGGGGACAAGGAGCTCCTCATCGTCCTCGGCGCTATGCTGCTGCTCTGAGGCTCATTCCTCCTCCGGCGCGGGGGAGATGGGGACGCCCGGCAGGGCAAACATGTCCTCGCTCGGGGCGCTCAGCTCCGGGGCGGAGGAGGTCATCTGATAAATAAGCTCCTCCCCGTCGTACACGCGCGCGCCCATGAGCAGGCCGGTGGAGACGGAGATATATACGCAGCTCGTGTAACCAAAATCGCCGGAGACGTACTCTACATAGATGCAGGATTCGCCGCCGAACTGCTCATAGCTCGCGCTGGAGATGGAGGAGACGGGCAGCTCCAGCAGCTCGTCATAGCTGATGCAGCGCAGCCATTCATCCACCCCGGCGTCATCCAGCTTGTCGGAGCTGAATACCTCCTCGGAGTAGTCGTACCAGATGTAGAGCGTCCCGTCCGAAATGAGGATGTTGCGGACAACGCCGTCCTTTTCCACGCGGATCCTGCTCCTGTCGTGGTCCACCCAAACGGCCAGCTCGGTGCTGCTGTTGCCGCCGGGCCAGAAGTCCTCGACGGTGACCGTCCTGGAATAGCTGTCGGCACAGGTGAGCATGGAGACTACGGCCTGGACGGTGTCCGGCGTGAGGCTGACGATGTCCTGTTCGCTGCCGCCAGGGCCAGCGGAGCTGTCCGTCGGCTCGGCGGTGGGCAGCTCGACGGGTACGGTGTCAACATTGTGCTCCATGCCGAACAGGGCATAGATGATGACGGCCGCCGTCAGCGCCAGCAGCAGTATTATGATGAACTTGGACCTTTTGCTCATTGGGCAGTGAACTCCTCCGGCCTCCGGTCGGATAGCCCGAAGGCGTAGCATATGGCGTCCGCTATCCTCGGACAGGCCCTGCCGTCGCCGTAGGGATTCACGGCGTGGGCCATCCTGTCATAGGCCGCCTTGTCGGTCAGCAGTTCTGCGGCGAGGGCCTCGATGCGCTCGCGCTCCGTACCGGCGAGGACCACCGTTCCGGCGTCCACGGCCTCGGGCCGCTCCGTCTCGCGGCGCAGCACCAGGACAGGCTTGCCCAGGGCAGGGGCCTCCTCCTGGAGACCGCCCGAGTCCGTCATGACCATGTAGCTCTTGGCCATGAGCCTGTGCATGTCCACGGCCTCCAGCGGCTCTATAAGCCGCAGGTTGGGCAGGCCGGAGAGCAGCTCGCCCGCCGCCTCGCGCACAACCGGGCTCAGGTGGACGGGGTAGACGAATATAACGTCCGGGAAGCGCAGCGCCGTGTTCCGCACGGCCTCAAAAATGTTGCGCATGGGCTTCCCGTAGTTTTCGCGCCGGTGACAGGTGAGCGTCACGACGCGGTGATTTACATAATCTATATCCGCCAGCTCGGGGCTGGTGAAGCCCTCGCCGGAGGCGGTGTAGCGGAGCGCGTCTATGACGGTGTTGCCCGTTATCCAGACGCTGCCCTCGACGCCCTCGCGCCGGAGGTTTTCGGCGTTGCGGGCCGTGGGGGCGAAGTGGAAGGAGGCGATCTGGCCGGTCAGGCGGCGGTTCATCTCCTCGGGCCAGGGGCTCCAGCGGTCGAAGGTGCGCAGGCCGGCCTCGACGTGGCCGACGGGTATGCGCGCGTAGAAGGCGGCGAGGGAAGCGGCGAAGGTGGTGGTCGTGTCCCCGTGGACGAGGACGAGCCCGGGCTTTTCCGCCTCGAACACCGGGCCGAGGCCCTGGAGCACTCGGGAGGTGATGTCTGCGAGACTCTGGCCGCTCTTCATGATGTTGAGGTCGTGCTCCGGCGTGATGCCGAACTCGCGCAGTACGCTGTCCAGCATCTCGCGGTGCTGGGCGGTTACGCAGACCACGCTCTCAAGCTGGGGCCTGCGCTCAAGCTCCAGGACGAGGGGGGCCATTTTGATGGCCTCGGGCCTCGTGCCGAAGACGGACATGACTTTAAGCCTTGACATCCTTGTCCTCCAGAGGTTCACAGGTGGTGGGGTCTACGGGCGGGTGGTACTTGTGGCCGCGCAGCGTGCGCTGGATGAAGATGCCGACGGCTACGGCGGATGCCGCGGCTATGATAACGAGGTAGAGCCGGACGGAGCCGCTGGTGGCCAGCACGACGGCGCACAGGCCGAGTATTGCGGAGATGGAGTAGAGGATGGCCACGGCCTGCTTCTGGGAAAGGCCCATGTCGATGAGCCGGTGATGCAGGTGGCCGCGGTCGGGGTGCATGGGGCTCTGCCCGTGGATGAGCCTGCGGAAGAAGGCGCAGGTCGTGTCAAAAAGGGGCAGGGCCAGGGCCAGGATCGGCACGATAAAGGTGACGATGGCGTAGAACTTGAACATGCCGACGACGGACACCGTCGAGAGCACATAGCCCAAAAGCAGCGCGCCGGTGTCGCCCATGAAGATCTTCGCCGGGTTGAGGTTGTAGGGCATGAAGCCCACGCAGGCGCCCATGAGCGCCGCGAGTATGACGGCCACATTGCCCTCAGCCACCAGCAGGGCCACGACGAACATCGTGACCGAGGAGATGGTGGAGACGCCGACGGCAAGCCCGTCCAGCCCGTCGATGAGGTTCACGGAGTTCGTGATGCCGACTATCCAGAGCACGGTGACGGGAACGGCGAGCACGCCGAGGATGAGGGCCTCGTTTTCGCTGAAGATGTTGGGGTTCATGAGGACCTCGATGACGACGCCGTGGGCGACGGCCACGACGGCGGCGACGATTTGGACGATGAGCTTCACCCAGGCCCGCAGCGAGATGATGTCGTCAATGGCGCCGCAGGCGACGATGACGAACATCATCGGCCAGAGGTTGGCCTTTCCGAGTCCGAACCACTGAATATTCTTGGCGATCATCGGGACGTTGCCGCTGTCCATCGATGCGCCGAAGATCATACCGATCGCGCCGATCGCCACCGCGAAATAGAGGAAGTAGGAGGCGAGATAGTCGCGCGGCTGGAGCAGCAGCCAAACGGGGAGCACCGAAGCCGCGAGGATATAGACGGCGAGGAAGATATTCCACTGGTCGGCGCTGTGCGTAAAGACCGCCGCGACGAAGGGCCAGTCCCCTCCCCAGATGGTGCATACGGCGATGATGGCGAGCATCACGAGCGTGACGAACTTAAGGTTCATATTGAAGCGGTAGATGAGAAGCCCAGAGATAACCGCAAGGAATATATACATGCAGCTTACGAAGGCTACCACCGGGTCCGTCACGAAGGTCGCCGTCGTCAGGACGAGGAAGACCGCGACGACGAGGAAGAGCGAAAGGATCGTGAATACGAGGAAAAGCTGTTTTCCCTTGCGGCCGATCCAGTGGTCGATGACCTCGCCGACCGACTTGCCCTCGTGACGCATCGAGGCGACGACGGCGCCGAAATCATGCGGCCCGCCGAGGAAGATCGAACCGAAGATGCACCACAGGATCGTGGGCAGCCAGCCGAACATGGACGCGGCTGTGATCGGGCCGACGATAGGGCCCGCGCCGGCGATGGACGAGAAGTGGTGTCCAAGGACGACGGCGGGGTGCGTGGGGCAGTAGTCCATCCCGTCGTTCATCTGTTCGGCGGGAGTGACGTTGCCGTTGCTTAGTCCATAGACCTTCGCCATGAACTTTCCGTAGAATATGTAGCCGAGTACCAACAATAAAGCGGATACTACGAACATCATAAAGAACATAAGTTACACCTCCAAAAGGATTTTTGTTATCTATAAAACAGCGGACGCCATTGTCCGGCTATTTTCCAAGTTTTCTGAGCGCGGCGTTGACGAGAAAGGCCGTGTCCTGAATCGCCTTCGGGATATCGTCGCCGGGCGTAAAAAAATGCAGCTCCACAAAGCCGCGGAACCCGAACATCAAGGAGCTCTTCTTCATATGATAGGCTTCGTTTTCCCGCAAAAATACGAAACGCTGAAGCAGCAGATCACTCTCGGACTTAGCCTCTCTCCTGAGCCGCTCCACGTCGTTCGCCTCATGCTTCCATATAATATAATCATCCGCGTAATAGCGGGCGACCTCGCCGAGCAGTCCTGATTTCACCATCGAGACCCTTCTGTAAAGCCCCTCCGCCGTGCCGCTCTTCCAAGGTTCGAACCGCCACTCCTCCCATATCTCGGAGGCCGAGGCAAGGAACGAAAAATCTGTCATAAAACACACATCCTGACCCGCACATAAAAGCGCGCCGACATCTTAGGTATCTTACATTAACCGTTTTTGAAAGGCAAACTTAAAAAATGCCGTTAATTTTGCAGATTCATCTGGATATACAAGATGTAGTTGACAGAATAACGATATAAAGAAAGTGATATATCACACATGCCTATTTAATAAAACTCCATGGGCCTGTTTATATAAATTTTGAAATTTACAATAACGATACCATTCCGCGCCTGTTCGGCCAATGCGGATAAGGCGGCTCTGCCGCCGTGAAAGCGCGGCATTTTTTGGCAAATGGAGGCGGAGGCCGCGACGGCGCCGAATTTGACGCCGCCGGGCGGCACAGGCGTCGGCAGCAGAAATTCGGGGCACTGCCCTGTAATTTTATCGCAAAGTGTTGCAATTAAAAAGATTGTACGCTATAATGCCACTACATATCTTTGAAGAGATCCGGCTCTGATTCCCGGGTCTCTTTTGATGTGGGAATATGAATACGCGCTCCAATGGGGCATAAGTAACGTAGAACCAAATACAGGGAGGATTTTCAGTATGGCAAAAGAGAAATACGTACGCAGCAAACCGCATCTCAACATAGGTACGATCGGCCACATCGACCACGGCAAGACGACCACGACGGCGGCGATCACGAAGACGCTGGCCCGCCACGGCGGAGCCGACTTCACGCCCTTCGACATGATCGACAAGGCGCCTGAAGAGAGAGAGCGCGGAATCACCATCAACATCGCGCACGTCGAATACGAGACGGCGACGCGCCACTATGCCCATATCGACTGTCCGGGCCACGCCGACTACATTAAGAACATGATCACGGGAGCCGCGCAGATGGACGGCGCGATCCTCGTAGTCTCAGCCGCCGACGGCCCGATGCCCCAGACCCGCGAGCACGTTCTCCTCGCCCGCCAAGTCAACGTTCCCGCCCTTGTCGTATTCATGAACAAGTGCGACATGGTAGACGACCCCGAACTTCTCGACCTCGTTGAGATGGAAATCCGCGACCTCCTCAACAAATACGAATTCCCCGGAGACGACATTCCCATCATCCGCGGAAGCGGCCTCAAGGCTCTTGAGAGCGACGAGGACAACGAGTGGACCCAGGCGATCATGGACCTGATGCAGGCGTGCGACGACTACATCCCGGCCCCTGAGCGCGAAGTAGACAAGCCGTTCCTCATGCCGATCGAAGACGTCTTCACGATCACGGGCCGCGGCACAGTCGTAACGGGCCGTGTAGAAAAGGGAATCGTGCACCCCGGCGACGAAGTTGAAATCGTAGGGATCAAAGACACCCACAAGACCGTAGCGACGAGCCTTGAAATGTTCCGCAAGATCCTCGACGACGCGGAAGCTGGAGACAACGTAGGAATCCTCCTTCGCGGCGTAGGCAAAGACGACGTTGAGCGCGGACAGGTTCTTGCGAAGCCGGGCAGCATCAAGCCGCATACACACTTCAAGGGAGAAGTTTACGTCCTTAAGAAGGAAGAGGGCGGCCGCCACACGCCGTTCTTCAGCGGCTACAAGCCTCAGTTCTACTTCCGTACCACGGACATCACCGGCGAGATCAAACTTGCCGAGGGAGTGGAAATGGTAATGCCTGGAGACAACAGCACATTTGAAGTCAAACTCATCGCGCCGATAGCGATGCAGGAAGGACTTCGCTTCGCAGTACGCGAAGGCGGCCGTACAGTCGGCGCCGGCGTCGTCACTGAGATTATAGCGTAACCCCAGGAGGGGAATATTTTGGCAAAGAAAATTCGTATAAAACTTAAGGCATTCGACCACCGCGTCCTCGACGCCTCGGCTACGCAGATAGCCGACACGGCGCAGCGCACAGGCGCCAGAGTTTCGGGTCCCGTGCCCCTTCCGACAGAGGTTAACCGCTATTGCGTGCTTACCTCACCGCACGTCGATAAGGATGCGCGTGATCAGTACGAGATCAGGACGCACAAGCGTCTGATCGATATAATCGACCCAACGCAGAAGACGATGGAGGCTCTTATGGAGCTGAATCTGCCCTCTGGTGTTGATATACAGATTAAACTTTAATTAGTTCTAATCTGAAAAAGGAGTGAAACGTCAATGAGTATGGGGATTCTGGGCCGCAAGGTAGGGATGACCCAGGTCTTCGACGAAAACGGCAAAGCGGTACCTGTAACAGTTATTGAAGCAGGTCCCTGCACGATCGTTGAAATCCGGACACCTGAAAAGAACAGTTACAGCGCAGTGCAGCTCGGCCTCGGAGATGTCAAGCCCTCAAAGGTCAACAAGCCGATGAAGGGTTACTTCGAGAAGCAGGATGTTGCGCCCAGGCGCTGGCTGAGGGAGTTCCGCGTGGACAGCACGGCGGACTACCAGGTGGGACAGGAGATCACCGTTTCTCTGTTCCAGAATGGCGAAGTTGTTGACGTGATAGGTGTCAGCAAAGGTAAGGGAACCGCGGGCGTAATGAAGCGCCACGGCTTCGGCGGTACGCCGGCGAGCCATGGTCACTCGGTCACACACCGTCACCCCGGTTCAATCGGATGCAGCAGCTTTCCCGGCCGCGTAATGAAGGGCCGGAAAATGGCGGGTCACATGGGCAGCGAGCGAGTCACAACGAAGAACCTTAAGGTCTTCGGAATTGACGAAGAGAACAACCTGATCCTCATCGAGGGTCCTGTTCCCGGAGCGCGCGACGGCCTTGTAATGATCCGCAAAACAGCGTAGTAGGGAGGCAGAAGACGATGCCTGTAGTAAAAGAAGTTAATTTCAAAGGCGAGGTTATCGGAGACATAACGCTTTCCGATGCCGTCTTCGGAGCCCCGGTCCATGTGCCGGCCATGCATCAGGTTGTGGTCGCGCATCTGGCTAACTGCCGTGTTGGTACACACAACACCAAAGACCGCGGAGAGGTCCGCGGCGGCGGTAAGAAGCCCTGGAGACAGAAGCACACTGGCCGCGCGCGCGCCGGCAGCTCACGCTCACCGCTGTGGGTAGGCGGCGGAGTTGCTCATGGTCCGCACCCGCGCGACTATCACCAGAAGGTAAACAAGAAGGTTCGCCGTATCGCCATTCGTAGCGCGCTCACGCTTAAGGTCCAGGCTGAGAATATGCTTGTGATCGACAGCTTCGGCCTCGAAGCTCCGAAGACGAAGAGCATGATCGAATTCCTCGCGGCGGTAAAGAGCGGCAAAAAGCCCCTTCTCGTACTCCACGAGACGAACATGGCTGTTGTGAAGTCGGCGGCGAACATCCCCGGCGCTTATGTACAGCATGTGGACAGCGTGAATGTTTACGACCTTCTGAACCATGACCAGCTGATCGCAACTCCTGAAGCGGTTAAAAAGCTCGAGGAGGTATTCGGTTAATGAACGCGATAGCATATGATATAATAGTTCGGCCCATCATAACGGAGAAGACAAGCCGTCAGATGGAACTGGGACAGTATACCTTTGAGGTACTCCCGAAGGCGAATAAGATAGAGATCCGCAAAGCCATCGAAGAGGTCTTCAAGGTCAAGGTTGTCAAGGTAAACACGATCCAGGTCCGTTCCAAACCGAAGCGGATGGGTGCCTTTTTGGGTCGTTCACGCTCCTGGAAGAAGGCCATCGTCACCCTCGCAAAGGGTGAGAAGATCGCTTTCTTTGAGGGCGCAAGCGCCTAGGCAGAAAGGGGAAACATCTAATGGGAATCAAGAAATATCGTCCCACTACGCCCAGCCGCCGTCAGATGGCGACGCCCGATTTTTCGGAAATCACTAAGGCGAAGCCGGAACGCAGTCTGGTAGTATCACTCTCGCAGTCAGCGG
>OHQM01000462.1_pt1 | contig 21898 bp, 15 predicted proteins | sample 1577941 | NCBI WGS metagenome assembly OHQM01 (sample SAMEA3879604, study PRJEB24766) | human gut metagenome | biome: human-associated habitat; feature: feces | place: USA | collected 1985/1987
GACTTAGCCAGCAAACCTGTGATGAGTACTGCACAAGCATTGGCAGGTTTAGCACCGGGACTGAGTGTTTTACAAACTTCCGGTCGTCCTGGAACAGGAGCAACGGTCAAAATACGTGGTACAGGTACCTTCTCCAATGCTGGAACAGATCCGTTAGTATTGATTGACGGTTTATCTGGGAATATAGACGATATAGATCCTAACGACATTCAGAGTATTTCTTTCCTGAAAGATGCCGCCTCAGCCTCTATTTACGGTAACCGTGCCGCTAATGGTGTCATCCTGGTTGAAACCAAAAAGGGAGTACAAGGAAAGACCACCATCACATACAGTAATTCTTTTGGTTGGCAACGCCCCACGGAGTTACCGGATTTCCTACCATCATGGGAGTATGCAGAATACTACAATATGGCTATGCGCAATATGGATAAGCAAGATGCCTACCTTCCTGAAGAGATACAGAAATTCAAAGACGGCTCAGACCCCGATAATTATCCTAATGTAAATCATCTGAAATGGTTATTGGAGTCAGGTTCCGGTTTCCAACATCAGCATAACGTCAGCATACAAGGCGGTAATGCCACAACGAACTACAACTTATCAATAGGCTACCGCAACCAGGAAGGTATGACGGCAAATACTTCTAACGAACGTATGACAGCATTATTCACGATGAAAAGTGAAATAGCCAAAGGACTTACCCTCAACCTGAATATCAATGCCTATAATAATAAATACAATGCTCCCAATGGAGAGCCTCAAAGTATTGATGGGATGATAGGATATGCCGTGCGCCAGGGTCCTATCTATGCAGGCCAGAAGTCTGACGGCAGTTTTGGGTATCAGGACAATTACAGCCCGGAGGCATGGCTGGCAAGTGAATCTTTCGTACAAAACATCAATAGAAATATCAGTGCTTCCGGACAGTTAAAATGGGACACTCCTGTTGAAGGACTCTCTTTCATCGGAAAAGCAGGGGTTAATTACTGGACTAAATATGATAAAGCTTATCGTGCGGATACTTATTTTGATGAAAGCAAGACTGTGGGACCGGCTTCCTTGAATGTCTGGACAGCCAACAATACGTACACTACTTTCGAAGCATTGGCTACTTATGAAAAGCGGATAAAAGATCATAGTTTTAAGTTACTGGCAGGTACATCTGTAGAGCAATCAGCCAATAGAGGGTTAGAAGGTTACAGAAATACATTCCCCAATAATTATCTGTATGAATTAGGTTCAGGTGACAAAGCAACAGCTACGAATAACAGTTCATTGGAAGAATACGCATTATTATCTTTCTTCGGACGTATCAATTATGATTATGACGGACGTTATCTGGTTGAACTGAACGGACGTTACGACGGTTCTTCCCGTTTTGCTTCCGGCAACCGTTGGGGATTCTTCCCTTCTGTTTCTCTGGGATGGAATATTACACGCGAACAATTTATGAGTTCCGTAACAGATGTACTGTCAAACCTGAAACTGCGTGCTTCCTATGGTTTACTGGGTAACCAGGCCGGTGCCGCCTTATATACTTTTGCTGCAACAATGGAATTGAATAATAAATTGGGCAATTATATTTTCTCTGACGGACGTCATATCTTTACACGGGCTCCGGGTGTTGTGAATCCGACTACTACCTGGGAAAAGGTGGAAAGTAAGAATATCGGTCTTGACTTTGGTTTCTTCGGAAATGCTTTGACCGGTACACTCGATGTATTCCAGCGTGATACAAAAGATATGTTAGGTCCCGGCGTCGACTTCCCGGATATCTTCGGAGCGGATGCACCTAAGACCAATAATGCACGGATGAGAAACCGCGGTTGGGAGCTTGCCCTGAATTATCGCGGACAGATCGGTAGCGATATTCAGTATACGATCGGTGGTTCAATCTCTGATGCGACTTCAGAAGTAACGGAATATGCCAACCCGACCGGAACAAATCCAAAAGAAAACTGGTATACCGGTAAAAAGGTTGGCGAAATCTGGGGGTATCGTGCCGACGGCCTGATCCAGACACAGGAAGAAGCAGATGCTTATAATGAAAAGTATGACCTGTCATTTATCAGTGGTAAGCCCTGGACTCCGGGTGATGTGAAATATCGTGACCTGAATAATGATAATAAGATCAATAACGGGACAAATACATTGGATGATATGGGCGATATGACGGTAATCGGTAATACGACTCCGCGCTATCAGTACACAGTCAACGGTTCTATCAGTTGGAAAGGCATTAGCCTGAGCATGATGTTCCAAGGAGTCGGCAAGCGTGACTGGAATCCGGAAACTCAGGCTTATTTCTGGGGAAGCGGTCCGTATGCACAGGTCACTGTATTTAAGGAACATCTGGATTATTGGAGTGAATCGAATCCGGGAGCTTATTATCCGAAGCCCTATATCCATACGGCAGGCGGTGTTGTTCCGTTCCGTGATAAAACAATGACTACCAGCGACCGGTACATTCAGAGTGGTGCTTATTGCCGTTTGAAGAACCTGACAATCAGCTATGACCTTCCTACTATCTGGACGAATAAAGTCGGTATGCAGAAAGTACAGGTATTCTTCTCTGGTGAAAACCTGTTGACCTTTACAAAACTGAAAGGTATGTTTGATCCGGAAGCGATCTATACAAAGAACGACTACACCAGTGAGGGTGGTAAGAACTATCCGATGAATCGTGTAGTATCCGTGGGTTTGGTTGTTAACTTATAATTTGAAGATCTTATGAAAAAAAGAAATATATTTTTAGGCATGATTCTGGCTTTCAGCCTTACCTCTTGCTTCGATATGGATAAAATGCCGGAAGGCGTACTTTCGACGGCGCAGCCTTTCAGCAGTACAGGTGAAATGAGAAATTATCTGGACCAGTTTTATCAGACAGGCAATCCGAAATATGGAGATGATAAAATAAAAGTAAATTTCGGAGACGGTCTGCGGGTACAGGATTTTGGTGCCGGTGGCGGAAGTGGTATTGCCGGTTATGACACGAATAGTGATAATATGTCGGGGGGAGCGGTAAGTACTCGACTGGCTGGTGAAACCACATTGAGCGGCGCTTCCAAACTGACTAATTATACGGCTATCCGGAATTTGAACTTTTTGCTGTGTAATCTGGATAATTGCGTAGAACAAGGTTCTCCCGATTATAACCAGTATGTCGGCGAAGCCTATTATTTCCGTGCCTGGTATTATTATAAGATGTTTGTGGATTATGGTCCATTGACATGGGTGAGTACTCCGCTTGATCCGAATGAGGAGGAGATGCAGTTACCTCGTGATGGCCGTACAGTAGTAGCGGATAGCATCCTGGCGGATTTGGATAAGGCAATTTATTATCTGGGCGAACAGAACAACAGTGCTTCCATGCGTGTCCATAAAGATGTGGCCCGTGCCCTGAAAAGCGATGTAGCCCTTTTTGAAGGAACGTGGGAGAAATACCATAAGGCAAAAGGCGATAAATTCTTTGATCCTACCGTAACTGATGAAAAGATCCGGAGTTATTTCACAGCGGCAGCCGATGCGGCTAAAGAAGTAATGGATCGTGGTGTATGGAGAATCTATACAACCGGAAATATGCAGGACGACTATCGTAAGATGTTTCAGACAACGGATCTGTCCGGTAATTCGGAAGTTCTTTGGTTTAAGATGTATGATGGCGACCAGGTGGGTAATAATGTGAACCGTTACCTGAACCAGGGCGGCGGCGGTGTCGGTGTCACAGCTTCGCTGATAGACGATTACCTGACGGTAGACGGTAAACCTTTTGTCGGTGCTGCACGTACAGAAGCGAAGAAAGTATTTGGTAACGAACTGTTGTCAACCGTGCGTGACCCGCGTTTGGCACAAACAATCTGTACACCGGGACAGCAATTGCGTCCGGATGATGCGCCTCCTTACTATGTGGTTCCGCCGCTGATCGGTTCATCTTCCTATAATCAGAATATGACAGGATATTCTCTGTTGAAATATGTGCAGATAGACTACACCGGTAGCCTGGATGCCGAATTTAAAGGAGCAACCCCGGCAATCCAGTTCCGTTATGCCGATATCCTGTTAAATTATGCAGAAGCGTTGGCCGAGTTGGACGGAGCAGCCAATTCTCAGAAAATAATTGTAGCTTTGCAACCGTTACGTGACCGCGTCGGTATGCCTGCCGTAGATTTTGATCGGGAATACAATCAGGAAGCTGATTATCCGTTCCGTCATCTGGATAAATATATTCAGGCTGTCCGTCGTGAACGTCGTATCGAGAAAGCCTGCGAAGGCCGTCGTCTGGAAGATATTCTTCGTTGGGCTGCTGCCGAAGAACTGATCGTTGGCAAATGGCCGAAAGGTGCCTTATTTACAGGAAGTAACCTGGAAAACCATCCCGCATTTGGCGGTAAGTTGGTTTACGACCAGGCTTCCGGAAACAATCTCTTCCTGACAGGTAAACCGGGTGACGCACTTCGTTACGTTGTGCCCAGCAACCCGGCAGGTTATGAGCAGGGATGGCGGTTTAATATAGACCGCGACTATTTGTTGCCTATTCAACCTCGTATGTTGTCTTTGACAGGAGGTAAATGGGAACAGAACCCGGGATGGTAATCTAATTTATACAAGTATATAGAATATGAAGAACATTAGGTCTAAAGTATTATTCTCATTAACGGGAGCAGCGGTGTTAGCATCGCTGCCTTCCTGCAAAGAGAAAAAAGCAGGGGCAGAGGAGGCTAAAAAGCCGATGAATATCCTCTACATTATGTGTGATGATCATTCGTTCCAGACTATCAGTGCGTACGACCATCGGTTCATCGAGACTCCGAACATTGACCGCATCGCCAAAGAAGGTGTCCGTTTTACCAACAGTTTCGTTGCCAACTCGTTGAGTGGTCCCAGCCGTGCCTGTCTGCTGACCGGTAAGCATAGCCATGCAAACGGCTTTACCGACAACACGAAAACATTCGACGGCGGACAACAAACGTTCCCGAAACTATTGAAGCAAGCCGGTTACCAGACCGCTATTGTCGGTAAATGGCACCTGACATCCGAACCTACCGGGTTCGATTACTGGAACATATTGATAGGACAGGGCGATTATTACAATCCTTATTTTATCGATAACGGAGAAAAGAAACAAATAGAAGGATACGCCACCAATATAACAACCGATCTGGCTATCGACTGGATGGACCAGAAAAGAGATAAGAACAAACCGTTCTGCCTGCTCCTGCATCATAAGGCTCCTCACCGTACCTGGATGCCGGATACCTGTGATCTGGACTTATATAATGATGTTGTTTTCCCGATACCGGAAACTTTCTACGACAAGTATGAAGGCCGTATTGCCGCTTCGCAGCAGGAAATGAGTGTCATTAAAGACATGGATCTGGTGTATGACCTGAAACTGGCTGACAAAGAAAACGAGATCCACTCCAATCCGGGATTGGAAAAAGCCGGACGTAATATGTACAACCGGATGACTCCGGAACAGAAAGCCGCCTGGGACAAGCATTACGACCCGATCATCAAAGAGTTCAAGGAAAAGAAACTTTCCGGCAAGGCTTTGGCAGAATGGAAATACCAGCAGTATATGCACGATTATATCCGTGTCATCCATTCGGTAGACCGTAATGTAGGCCGCGTATTGGATTATCTGGAAAAGAACGATCTGCTGGATAATACGATTATCGTCTATACATCCGATCAGGGATTCTATATGGGTGAACACGGTTGGTTTGACAAACGTTTCATGTATGAAGAGTCTTTCCGCACACCGATGTTGGTTCGCTATCCGGGTGGCATAAAGGGGGATATTCCTGAAATGGTTCAGAATATCGACCATGCCGCTACCTTCCTCGAACTGGCAGGCGCTCCGGTTCCTGCAGATATCCAGGGTGATTCTTACCTGCCGTTGCTGAAAGGCGAGCATCCGAAAGACTGGCGTACTTCCTTGTATTACCATTATTATGAGTTCCCGGCCGAACACATGGTAAAACGTCATTACGGCGTACGTACAGACCGTTATAAATTAATGCATTTCTATAATGACATCGACGTATGGGAACTTTACGACCTGCAAAACGACCCGATGGAAATGAATAACATTTATAATAAACCCGGTACGGAAGAAATCACCAAACAGTTGATGGACGAACTGCACAAATTGCAGAAACAATATAACGATCCTATCGAATCGGAATTAGCAAAGAAAAGCTGATTGTAATATCTTAAAAATAGAGGCCGTAATAAATGTCTGTAATTTACTTCGGACTTTGTTACAGCCTTTTTTCTTTTTAAGTGAAAAAATGTTTTGCAACAACCATTCTTCTGCGAGAACATAAATGGAAATAGTGGGGGTAAGGAAAGAAAAAATCGTGTATCTTTACCGGAGTATAATATAAAACCAGAAATGTTCAATGAAAACGTCTTATTCCCATTTGCCTGAATACGCTAAAAACGATTTGCAACAGATTGTTGCTTTAATACTGGAGAGAGTGCCTCATTGCGAAATGATTATCTTGTACGGGAGTTATGCCAGGGGTACATTTGTTGAATATGATGAACGGGATGAATTTGGTATACTTACTTCATTTATGAGTGATTACGACCTGTTGGTAGTTACCAGCAATATGGATGTACAGGAAGTGGGACATTTGCTGAATACTGTGGACGACAAATATTATAAACGTCCTGACTACCAGGTTCCTATTCAGTTCATCAACGACGATATAGAAAAGTTGAACTCCGATCTGTCGGAAAGGAGATATTTCTATACCGAAATTAAAAAACAAGGAATTATGTTATACGATAGCGGAAACTATAAACTGGAACGTGCTCGGAAGCTAAACTTTGAAGAGATCTGGAAGCAGGCACAAGAGTATTTTGATGAGAAGTTTGAAACTGCAAATGATTTTTTGCGAAGTGCAATGTATGACAGGAAAGATGAAAAATATAAAATGTGCTCTTTTCATTTACATCAAACTTGTGAGAACTATTTCTATGCATTACGTTTAGTTCATACTCTAAAAAACAGTAAACAACATAACTTATCAAAATTATTGGGTTCTACCCGTAAATACTCACCTGAACTATGTAAGATATTTCCTCGGAAAACTAAGGAAGAAAAGCGGTTGTTTGAATTACTCCGACTTGCCTATGTAGAAGCTCGATATAATAAAAAGTTCGTTGTCACCAAGGAAGATGTAGATACCTTATTTCCTAAAATAGAGAAACTACGTGATATCACTGAACAAATCTGTAAATCTCAAATAGAGTTATATCGACGGATGAATGAATAATAAGCATATCATACACTAAATATTTAAATAAAAGTTTTCTAAAATAATTCCTTCATTCCTTCATTTGTATGATATCTTGTTGGTTATCTTTGTGTTACTGCTGATAAATAATGAACGAGATGAAGGAAATAGTTTTATTTGGGGAAGAAACTTCATATTCTTTCTCAAAATTAGCACTAGTTCTAGTTTACTCCTTCCGACAGAAAGTAAAACTTGAATAATAGATATTTAGAACTCTCCTAATAGCTTGCTATTCTGTGGGTTATATATGTGTTGTTGTTTGTCATCTGTCGAACGCTTATTCGATAGTTGTGCGATAAGCGTTCGACAGATGACAAACAAGTGTCAGATAATTGAAAAACAAGAAAGAAGAAAGCATATCAGGACTAAGGGTTCACTGGTTCTGCATTAGAATAAAATATGCTGGCAGATAATCTTCCGGTAGATATTTACCTTTTTATGGTATTGGAAGCTATCAATTATTAGCTAAAAAATCAGGGATTAAAAAGCGTTTCCTTCATTTTGTTCATTATTTATTAGCTGTAACATGAAGATAACCAATGAAATATCACGTAGATGAAGGAATGAAGGATTTATTTTGATAAACTTTTATTGAGGGAATATGTCAATATTTATGATATGACTCACTTCTTATCAAAAGTGAGCTATCTTGTCCCCGTGCTTGACACGGAACCGCAGAAGAACAGCCAGTATCCCAAGTAGTCCCGTGACAATAAATGCCCAGATATTAGGTACACGCGATTGGGCTTCCAAAGTATAATCACCAGGTAACAGCCGGTAGGCGTCTATCTTCCAATAAGGAGTTTCTCCTTCATGCAGGGTAGTATTGGTTGTTATCAACTGGCCTGGCATATTGAGTTCGTATTTTATCTGGTGGTTGAATAATTCTATCGGACGGCATTTCTCTTCAAATAACCGGTTTATCTGATCTTTGTCTTTCTGCTGATATGCAGTGGTGAAATGGTCCGTCTGGTAGAAAGTGTCGAGTAGCCGATACATATCTATCGAGTCAAGGTCTGTATCTTCTCCTTTACTCATGGCCGATTTTTTGATGGCATCTTTGTCTGCCTTCAGCTTTGAGATAAAGGTTTTATTACCGGACTTAGCTTCCCATTCCTCAATAGTTTCAAGGCGGATTTCAAACAAACTCTCATTATACCATTTCACGAAACGATCTGTCAAGTCATTCAGCTTATCGTTTAGCTCAAGTCCGTTCATTCCCCTGACTTGAGTCAGGTCACCTTGAAAGAGCAGTTCTTGTTCTTGTTTACTCAGGTAATGTTCAAGGGGGATGGGGCCTCTTTCTTCAATTTGACGGTAGTTGCATGTGAATGTATAATAGGTATAAAACCATCTGAAATGTTTTTCCAGCTTTTCCTGCGGAACGGCTAACGGTTCCATCCATTTCTTTTCAGGAGTGAGCCGGAGAGGGGTATCCCATATATTCCATGTGCGTTTGACTTTTACATTCAATTGCTCCTCTTTACCGAATGAGTCGCTTTTCTTTCCTAAGATGACAAAAGGGATGCTGGGATTCAAAGGAATCTGTTGCCAGTCCTGGATGGAGAACAGGAAAGGAGAGTGTGAGCCATCGCCCGCCATAAAAGCGGAATCTCCGTGTGCATATACTTCACGGTCAATTTGTCCGTCCGGATAAATATGGGTCACCATCCGGTGGTTGGAAGAACAGGAGGCCATAAGAAGCAGTCCTGAAATGATTGATATATATCCTTTAGTTTTCATCTTTTGTTCGTTTTAGTGAATGATGGTTTCTACAGAAATTCTCTTGGACAGGAAGGAGGCTTTTCTTTTTGATAGTTTCTCTATATATTCCTTCCATTGTTCGGATAGATAGCGGCTTTTTTCGAGTAAGCTACTTTCTGGGTTCCAACTATCGGGTAGGGAGTAGGCTTTTCCTTGCCAGATAGCATTATTCGCATAAGATTGCTCCGGATACTGTTTGTCTTGTGAAAAGAAAATGGTTTCGCTTATCAGAAAACAAAGCAGGAGAGCTGCTGCAATACCGGATATTTTGCTGACCGATAGTAATATCCTGTTTGTTTTACTTTTTCCTTTTGCTTCTTTCAAAAGGGACGTTCCGGAAGGTAAGGTCTTTATTTTGTTCAAAATATCATTTGTCAGCTCTTCCGGAGCATTCAAGACTGGTTCGGTATTTTTTAGTTTGTCCAGCCATTTTTCGTATGTTTGATCTTCTCTTTTCATAGGTTGTTCTCCATCTGATTTATTTTCATTCGTATCTGTTTGCGTGCCTGGTAAAGATTGCTTTTGATCTTTTCGGCAGACATACCGGTGATAGCTTCTACTTCGGATACTTCAAGACCCTCGACTTCCCTTAGGGTAAACACCAGTTTTTGTTTCGGAGTGAGTTCCTCGGTGAACCGAAGTATCAGGTTCTTTAAGTCTTTGTTTATAAGACTTTGTTCCATGTTCTCATCAGAAGATAAGGAGAGATTGTCGACGGATGGCCCTTGCATACTTCCCGAAGGGGTATGTTGCAGAAAGCGCAGGCGGTCGTAACAAATGTTTCCGGTAATTTTATAGAGCCAGGTTGAGAAGCGGTATTCCCGGTTATACTTGTCAAGATTCAACCAAACTTTTATAAATGTTTCCTGTACCATATCTCTAGCCTCTTCTTCATTACAGAGTAAGCGAAATGCCAGTCGGAATACAAGTTGCCGGTATTCTGTGACTAATAGGGCAAAAGCGGTCATGTCCTGCTTTTTGCTTTTATCTATTAGTACTTGTATTTCTTCTTCATTCATCATACTTCTTGTCCGTTTATAATATGATACGTAAAAAAGGGGAGATGGTCGAATTATTTTAAATAAAAAAAGAGGCTCACCTCTAAAGTGAACCTCTTTGCCTTTGTGTGGAGCATATCGGACTCGAACCGATCACCTTTAGACTGCCAGTCTAACGCTCTAGCCAGATGAGCTAATGCCCCGTTGTTTTATTTTCGAGTGCAAATATAGAGTTTTTCCTGATATTAGCACTATCTTTGTGTAAGAAATTTAGAGAAAAAGAATATGATCGTTTATAATACAACATTTAATATAGAGAATGATATCCTTGCCGAGTGTATTGAGTATCTGAAAAAGAGTTATATACCCCGTGCGGCAGCTAGCGGGTTTCTGCGGACACCTTATCTGCGTCGTATTTTACAGGACGAGACGGAGGATGCAACCAGCTATTCGGTTCAGTTTCATGTAAAGAATCCGGAAACGCTGGAGTATTGGATGCAGTCCGAAGGCCGTGACCTGCAACAGGAGCTAGTGAACCGTTTCGGAACAAAGCTGGTGGGCTTCAGTACCTTATTGGAGGAAATAGACCTGGAGTCATGACGAAAGACCGTGTCATATTGGGTATCGACCCCGGAACAATCGTGATGGGATACGGCGTTCTGAAGATTGAAGGAAATAAACCGAAGCTCGAAGCCATGGGCGTTCTTCAACTGAATAAGTACGAAGACCATTACTTGCGTTTGAAAAAGATATTCGAACGGGTACTGGCCCTTATCGACCAGTATCACCCTGACGAATTGGCAATCGAAGCACCGTTTTTCGGGAAGAACGTACAGAGTATGTTGAAGCTGGGAAGGGCACAAGGTGTCGCTATGGCAGCAGCATTGGAACGCGAAATTCCTATCTTTGAATATGCACCGTTGAAGATCAAGATGTCTATTACCGGTAACGGAAATGCAGCCAAAGAACAGGTGGCGGGAATGTTGCAACGTTTCCTGCATATCCCTCAGGAGTCGATGTTGCCTCAGCTGGATGCAACCGACGGATTGGCAGCTGCTGTTTGTCATTATTTCCAGACAAATAATCCGATTTCGGAGAAGAAGTATAGCGGATGGAAAGATTTCATGGCAAAGAATCCCGGTAAAGTACGGAAGTAAGTAGAGATTACAGCATAAAAAAACTCCGGTCCTTGGTTAACAGGAACCGGAGTTTTTTTATTGGGGAAAGAAATTATCTTTTGCCAAGTTCATGATCCAGAAGGATGGCATGATGTTCGCCGTACATCTTCAACTTGTCGACGATTGCTTTTGCTGTCGATTCTTCTTCTACCTGTTCGCGAACGAAACCATATAAAAAGTCTTTAGCTGCATGATCGTTGTCTGCCTCAGCAATATCGACCATCTTGTCAATCAGTTCTGATACATGTACTTCGTGTTTGTAGACATGTTCGAATACTTCCAGTGGAGTACCCCATGCAGTCGGAACGACATTGATCTGGTTGATGACGATGTCGCCACCGCGGTCGATAGCGAAATCGATCATTTTGTGGGCATGTTCCATCTCTTCTTCAGCCTGTTTCCGCATCCAGTGTGCACAACCGTTCAGTCCTGCTTTCTGGAAATAGATCGACATCGACAGGTACAGGTTTGAAGACCACATTTCAGCTTCTACCTGTTCATTGAAAGCCTTTGATAAGTTCTTACTTAAGATCATAATATTTTACTTTTATTGAGTTGTATTTGTATAAAATTGGTCACAAAAAGTGTGCCAGACTATTTTATACAATACCTTGTGCCATCATGGCTTTGGCAACTTTCATGAAGCCGGCAATGTTGGCACCTTTCACATAGTTCACATAATTACCGTCCTTGCCGTGGGCGACACATTGTTCGTGGATGGCGCCCATGATCTGATGCAATCTGGCATCCACTTCATCGGCAGTCCAGGAGATATGCATGGCATTCTGTGTCATTTCCAGTCCTGAAGTAGCTACGCCGCCGGCATTAACCGCTTTGCCCGGGGCAAATAGTTGTTTGTGTTCGATAAACAGGTCGACTGCTTCGGCTGTACATCCCATGTTGGAAACTTCGGCAACGCATAATGTTTTGTTCTCGATCAGCTTACGTGCATCGTCGGCATCCAGTTCGTTCTGTGTGGCGCAGGGCAGTGCGATATCTACTTTCTGTTCCCAGGGTTTCTTACCGGGATAGAAAGTAGCGTTGGGATATTCGTCGGCATAAGGAGCCACAATATCGTTGCCACTGTTACGCAGTTCCAGCATGTATTCGATTTTATCACCCGAAATACCGTCCGGATCATAAACATATCCGTCCGGACCGGAGATGGTTACGACTTTGGCTCCCAATTCGGTCGCTTTCTTCGTTGCTCCCCAGGCCACATTTCCGAAACCGGAAACGGCAACTGTCTTACCTTTTATATCTATGCCGTGAGTTTCAAGCATTTGATGTACGAAATAGAGAGCACCGTATCCGGTTGCTTCCGGACGAAGGATCGAACCTCCGAACTCCATGCCTTTACCTGTAAAAGTACCGGTGTTTTCGCGGGCCAGTTTTTTGTACATGCCATACATATAACCGACTTCACGTCCGCCAACGCCAATGTCGCCTGCCGGAACATCGCGGTCCGGTCCCAGGTTACGCCACAGTTCCATGATGAAGGCTTGGCAGAAACGCATGATTTCTGCGTCGCTCTTGCCACGGGGTGCAAAATCGGACCCACCTTTACCGCCGCCCATCGGCAGGGTTGTCAGGGCATTTTTGAATGTTTGCTCGAAGCCCAGGAACTTCAGGATAGATAAGTTTACCGACGGGTGGAAACGGATTCCTCCCTTATACGGGCCAATCGCATTATTAAATTGTACGCGATATCCTAAATTAACTTGCACTTCACCTTTATCGTCTACCCAAGGTACACGGAAAGTAAAAATGCGTTCGGGTTCAACCAACCGTTCGATGATTTTGGCTTTCTCGAACTCTGGATGCTGGTTATAAACCTCTTCTATTGATAAAAGAACTTCTTTCACGGCCTGCAAGTACTCTTTTTCACCCGGGTGCTTTGCTTCCAGTGCAGATAAAATAACTTCTGTCTTCATAGCGTTTCTTGCTTTTAGGAATAACAATGTGTAGGCAAATGTAGCGAATCCTATGGAATGACCAAGTGTTTTGCTTACTTTTTGATAGTGAAAATTATGTTTTTGATGCATATTTTGGAATAGAGAGGGGAGGCAGAGCTTCTGAAAGAGGTTGTTCGTTTGAAGTTTTTCGGTTATTTGTGGTGATTGGGATATGATTATGTAACCTACCTAGCATATTTTTCCTTATTTTTGGGCGCATATAATTCTATGAAATCATTATGAGCGGAATACCGGACTTTCAGAACCTTGTGTTTAAAGACACATCATTCGCCAATCTAATGAATAAGCGTATATATAATGTACTGCTTATCGCTACAAAATACGACGCCTTTATGCTGGAAGACGACGGACGGGTAGATGAACAGATATTCAATGAATATACCTCACTCAGCCTGCGTTATCCTCCCCGTTTTACCCAGGTGACGACGGAAGAAGAGGCGCTTGCCGAACTAAAAGATCGTAATTTCGAATTAATCATCTGTATGCCGAATATGGATAACCGCGATATTTTTGCGGCGGCAAAGGAGATAAAGATACATTATCCGAATATCCCGATCGTTGTATTGTCTCCTTTCTCGAAAGAGGTGTCTAAGCGGATCGCCAACGAGGATCTGAGCGCTATCGATTATGTGTTCAGCTGGTTGGGTAACTCGGAGTTGTTACTGGCGATTATCAAGTTGATCGAGGATAAGATGAACGCTCCGGACGATACGGCCAGCGTGGGCGTACAGATCATCTTGTTGGTGGAGGATTCCATTCGTTTCTATTCGTCCGCTTTGCCTCATTTATATAAGTTCGTGCTGGAGCAGAGCCAAATGTTCGCGAAGGAGGCGTTGAACGATCACCAGCGTACGTTGCGTATGCGGGGTCGTCCGAAGATCAAATTGGCCCGGAATTACGAGGAGGCGGTACGTATTTTTGATCAGTATCGGGATAATATGTTGGGTATTATCTCGGATATGAGTTTTATGCACAATGGCGTGAAAGATCCGTATGCCGGTTATAAGTTCGGACAGTATGTACGGAAAACGGGTTTGATCATTCCTTTCGTGCTGGAATCTTCGGAGGCCAGCAACCATGTGTACGCGAAGGAACTGAACGCCTCGTTTATCGATAAGAATTCCAAGAGTTACCCGCAGGATTTGAAAAAGAAGATCATGCAGCGTTTCGGCTTCGGCGATTTCGTGATCCTGAATCCGCATACGAAAGAGGAGATCATGCGCATCAAGGATTTGAAAGACCTTCAAAAGAAAGTCTTCCAGATTCCCGACGATTCGTTGGTTTACCATCTCTCCCGGAATCATTTCTCCCGTTTCTTTTATTCCCGTGCCATGTTTCCGCCCGCCGAGGTTTTGAAGCATGTGGACGTGAGTGACTATAAGGATATGGATGAGGCCCGGAAATTGATTTTCGACTTGATCGTGCAATATCGCCGGATGAAGAACACGGGTGTCGTGGCGGTTTATCAGAAGGATCGTTTTGATGAGTATAGTAATTTTGCCCGTATCGGTGACGGTTCGCTGGGAGGTAAGGGTAGAGGTCTTGCCTTTATCGGTGCGATGGTGAAGCGATACCCTAAGCTGGAGAGTGATAATTTTGCCGTGAATATCCCGAAGACGGTCGTGATCTGTACCGATATCTTCGACGAGTTCATGGAGACGAACGAGTTGTATCCGGTAGCGCTGGGCGATGCGGACGACGAGACGATCCTCCGGTATTTCTTGCGGGCCAGCTTGCCCTCCCGTTTAATCGAGGACTTGATGGCTTTCTTCGATGTGGTGAAAAGCCCGATCGCCGTGCGTTCCTCCAGCCTGCTGGAAGATTCGCATTATCAACCTTTCGCCGGGATCTATTCTACGTATATGGTACCTAAGATCGAGGAGAAATACGATATGCTCCGTACGGTGAGCGACGCTATCAAGGCGGTGTATGCCTCTGTCTTTTATAAGGATAGTAAGGCATATATGACGGCTACCTCGAACTTGATCGATCAGGAGAAGATGGCTATCGTCTTGCAAGAAGTGGTGGGCTCCCGTTATAATGATCATTTCTATCCGACGATGTCGGGCGTGGCCCGTTCCTTGAATTTCTATCCGATCGGTAACGAGAAGGCGGAGGATGGGATCGCGAATATCGCCTTGGGATTGGGTAAATATATCGTCGATGGCGGGCAAACCTTGCGTTTCTCTCCCCGACATCCCCATAGCATCTTGCAGATGAGTACGATGGATTTCGCTCTTAGGGAAACGCAGACTCGTTTCTATGCCTTGGATTTGAAGAATATGGCGGAAGCCTTCTCGGTAGATGATGCCTTTAACTTGGTGAAGCTGGGCTTGAAGGAGGCGGACGCTGAGGGTTCCTTGAAATATATTGTCTCTACATACGATCCGTACGATCAGATTATCCGTGACGGTTATTATCCGGGCGGTCGTAAGATACTTTCTTTCGTGAATATCCTACAGCATGACGTGTTCCCGCTGGCGGATACGTTGGATCAGATCTTACGGATCGGGCAGCAGGAAATGGGCCGTCCGGTAGAGATTGAGTTCGCTGTCAACATGGACCCTTCGGATCATACAAGGGCGACTTTCTATCTGTTGCAAATCCGTCCGATCGTAGATAATAAAGAGATTATGGACGAGGATCTGAGCTTGGTGAAGAACGAGGAAACCATCCTTTCTTCTACCAGTGTTTTGGGGCATGGTATCGTTGGCGACGTACAGGATATTATCTATGTGAAGACGGGCGCTTTTAATTCATCCAATAATCAGTTGATCGCTTATGAGATCGAGAAGATGAACCGTTCGTTTACCGATCAGGAGAAAGGATACGTATTAGTCGGCCCCGGCCGATGGGGGAGCAGCGACTCTTGGTTGGGTATCCCGGTGAAATGGCCGCATATCAGTAACGCACGGGTGATCGTGGAATGCGGATTGGAGAATTATCGGGTAGACCCGAGTCAAGGTACCCATTTCTTCCAGAACCTGACTTCGTTCGGAGTGGGCTATTTTACGGTTAATCCATTTAAGGGAGATGGTTGGTTCGATGAGGCGTTCTTGAATGCGCAACCTGCCGTAGAGGAGACGGAATATCTTCGTCATGTACGTTTTGATGCTCCGATTACGATTAAGATGGATGGGAAGAAAAGTCTTGGCGTGGTATTGAAACCATAAAAAGATAGCGTTTCAAGAGAAGATAGTTGTTTGTGGATTTGCGAGACGAGCCGGTAAGACGGGTCTCGCGAATCCATTTTTTATTTCAAGTGGAAAGTGGCAAGAACCGCTTTATGATCGGTAGGCCAGATTCCAAGGGGAGTCATGATCGGGTCGGAGGTCTCTTCCGTCTCTCTTTGCCCACGGAGGATGTCACCTTTCGGACCGATGATACATACATCTGTAAGCGTTAATCCCTCGAATGGAGCGTAATGGATGAAATCGATGCGATCTCTATCGTCCGCTTTCGGCGACCAAACCAATTTCTCTAAAGCGATATCCTTACAGTCCGCCGGGCAGGTAAGTCCCGGATGAGTTACAGGGTTCGGGAAGATCTCACGGTACGTATCTTTGAAGCCGTCTTTCTCCAGCATGACGGATACGTGCCAAGGAACAACCAATCCTTGGTGGTCTCTCATATCTTTGGTCGCCTCGGTCCAGTCCAGATGGGAAGGCTCGTTAAAGTCCCCTCCGAGGATAACGATCCGTCCGGCTTCCCGATCCTTTTTCGCCTCTTTTAGGAAGCAAGCGATAGCGTCGTCACGGACAGATTGCTCGTTCAACCATAGGAGTGTGTCCAGATTGGTGACAGGAGGTTCCTCGTCCCATGTATTTCCGTCGTATCCACGGGCATCGTAATAAGCGCAATTGCGATAATCCAGATGGGCGGTGTAAAGAGCTACCTCGGTATCGCCGATGTGGGTAATGGCCTTGTACATACTACCCCTGTCATCGTTCAAGGGATAGACGGTCGTGCTATCTGTGATCGGGTAGCGGCTTAACAGACCGGAATCCTCGGTGTAGAAAGAATAGTACGTTTGTCCTCTTTGCTGCAACGCTTCCACGATCCGGTCGCAAAAACGGGTCTGATGATAATTACGTACCTCGCTTAACGTAACGAAATCGGCGTTACTTCTTACGATCTCGTCAGCGATAGCGTCAAAGCCTCCTTTTACGACAGCGCCTTCCTGCCAGATGTTGAATTGAAGAACCTTGAAAGTCTTCTCTTGCTGGCAAGAGCTGAGGCCCAGCGCGATCAACAAGAGTAAGTAGATAAAACTAGTTTTTTTCATGTGTGAAATATTTTGTTAGATGTTTTGTCGTAGCCATTCCTCGGCGGCGGCCAAGGTTTCCGGCTTGCCGATATCCAATAGTTTTAGGTTATCCGCCATATAAGCCCTGATATCGGTTTTGGCGCAAATAGCCAGATAGAAGTTAATGATAGAGAACTTTCCGGTCCATTCTTCCATCAGCTCCAATATCTTGGGCGAGAGTACGTGGATTCCGCTAAAGGCGTACTCGTTGTGTTGATCCGGGTCAAAATAGGGATAGTAAGATTTTACCTCGCCGGTCTCATGATTACGCCAACCACACAGTCTATTCTCCTTATTAAATAATAGATAACGTGAGGTATTGCGCTGGCTGACGAGTAAGGTAGCCAACGGGTTCGTTTGTACATGGGTATCGTATAGTTTCTTGAGATCCACGTTCGATAAGATATCGACATTATGTATCAAGAAAGGCTCGTTCCCGCATAAAAGAGAAGTGGCCTTCTTGATTCCTCCTCCCGTATCCAGCAGATAATCGCTCTCGTCCGAGATTTCGATCCGGACACCGAAGTTGTTGTTCGCCTCCAGAAAATCCACGATCTGGATGCCTAAATGGTGGATATTGATCACGATCTGGTCGAAACCGGAGGATTTCAGTTTCAGTATGACGTGTTCTAGCATCGGTTTACCCCCGATAGGTATAAGCGCTTTTGGCGTGTGATCGGTTAACGGCTTCAGTCTGGAACCAGTACCGGCCGCGAAAATCATAGCTTTCATAATGTAGGGTTAAAGAGTTGTTCTATATTTTGTTCTCTATGTACTAAATGTACTTTTACTCCGAACTTGGTGTTAAGATGTTCCGCCAGATGTTGTGCGGAATAGACCGAACGGTGCTGTCCTCCCGTACATCCGAAACAAATCATCAAATTGGTGAATCCTCGATCCATATATCGTTTTACCGAGGCGTCTACGATATGGTAGACATGCTCGAGGAAGTTCGTGATCTCCCCGTCATCCTCCAAGAACTGGATCACAGGCTCATCCAAACCGGTGAAATGGTTGTAACGCTCGTATTTACCGGGGTTGTTTACCGCACGGCAATCGAATACGAATCCACCTCCGTTCCCGCTAGGGTCGTTCGGGATTCCTTTTTTATAGGCGAAGCTCATGACTTTTACTTCCAGCATATGTTTCTGGATATCATCCGTGAATTGTTTCAACCCGGTAAGCTCACGAAGGACGGAGCATAAATAGGGATATTCCGGATAGTCATTCTTCAATAACTGCCGCAGGTTCTCGATCGCGAACGGGACGCTTTGGATGAAATGAGGCTTTTTCTCGAAATACCCCCGGAAACCATAAGCCCCCAATACCTGCAAGGTCCTAAATAGGACGAAATGGCGCAGCTGGCTATGGAAGTAAGCCTCGTCTACTGGGATATATTTACGTAGGGCCGTGATATAATCCGATAGTAATTCATTCCTCAGATCCTCCGGATATTTCGCTTTCGCCTGCCAAAGGAAGGAAGCTACGTCGTAATAAACCGGGCCTTTTCGTCCACCTTGAAAATCAATAAACCAAGGCTCTCCGTCCTTTACCATAACATTGCGTGACTGGAAATCACGGTATAGGAACGTGGCGGAGGAACTGCGTAACAATACGTCGCTCATCTTCAAGAAATCATCTTCCAGACGGTTTTCTTGAAACTCCATCCCGGTAGCCTTTAAGAAACAGTACTTGAAATAATTCAAGTCCCAAAGGATAGACCGTTGGTTGAACTCGGCTTGTGGATGGCAATACGAGAAATCGAAACCGTCGGACCCCAAGAACTGGATGTCGGGGAGTTTGGTGATCGTCTTGTGTAATAAACGGCGTTCCTCCTCGTCGAATACACTGCTTTTACGGCCTTTCTCGATGGCGTTGAAAAGAAGCGTATCTCCTAAATCTTCTTGGATATAAAATGAATGGTCGTCCGAGCTGGCATATACTTGCGGTACGGGTAAGCCCTTCCCCCGGAAATGTTTTGCCATATAGATAAAAGCCTCGTTCTCCTCAATAGAAGTGCCACTAACTCCAATCAACGTCTCAGGACCTTTTATCCTGAAATACCGGCGGTTAGAGCCGGATGACGGTAACTCCGTTATTTCCTCTGCCGGTGATCCGGTATATGATTGGTATAGCTTCCTAAGTTCTTCTGTTATCATACTTATCGATTTACGGCACTAAGATACCGCTTTTTAATTGAAAATTAAGAATTGAAAATTGAAAATTGGGACTTCGTCGGAAATAAGAAAGGGGAATAGCCTCTCAAAGCCTATCCCCCTCGCTTATATGATCATCAATCGCTTCTCTCTAACTAATTTTCAATTCTCAATTCTCAATTACCTAGAGTATTCCTTGTGCCATCATAGCCTTAGCTACCTTCATGAAACCGGCTACGTTGGCGCCTTTCACGTAGTTTACGTAACCATCCTCTTGCTTTCCGTATTTTACGCATTGCTCGTGGATGTTTTCCATGATGCTCTGAAGTTTCTGGTCTACTTCCTCGCTGCTCCAGCTTAACTTCTGTGCGTTCTGAGTCATCTCAAGACCGGAAACGGATACACCACCTGCGTTAGCGGCCTTACCCGGAGCGTAAAGGATCTTGGCCTCAAGGAATGCGTCGATAGCTTCTGGTGTAGAAGGCATGTTAGCACCCTCGGATACGGCGAAGCAACCGTTGGCCAATAAAGCCTTGGCGTCATCGCCGTTCAACTCATTCTGGGTTGCGCTCGGCATAGCGATGTCGCATTTCTCTCCCCAAGGACGAGCGCCTTGTACATATTTGCATCCGTATTGCTCCGCGTATTCACGGATACGGCCACGATACAAGTTCTTCAACTCCATGATATAATCCAGTTTCTCACGGTCGATACCATCCGGATCATAGATATAACCGTCGGAATCAGACATCGTGACAACTTTCGCTCCAAGACTGATTAATTTCTCTACCGTATATTGAGCCACGTTTCCGGAACCTGATACACAAACTACCTTGTCTTTGATATCAATGTTGCGGGTTTTCAGCATCTGCAACAAGAAATATACGTTTCCGTAACCTGTAGCTTCCGGACGGATCAAGGAACCTCCGAACTCGATACCCTTACCCGTGAATGTACCCGTATTCTCACGAGCCAATTTCTTGTACATTCCATACATATAAGCCACCTCACGTCCGCCTACACCGATATCGCCGGCGGGAACATCCGTGTCCGGACCGATATGGCGCCATAACTCAAGGATGAAGGCTTGGCAGAAACGCATGATCTCAGCGTTTGACTTTCCTCTCGGGCTAAAGTCGGAACCTCCTTTACCACCACCCATCGGCAATGTAGTCAGTGAATTTTTAAACGTTTGCTCAAAAGCCAAGAACTTAAGGATCGATTGGTTTACGGAAGCGTGGAAACGGATACCGCCTTTGTACGGGCCGATAGCGTTGTTGTGCTGGATACGGTAACCCATGTTCGTCTGGATTTGTCCCTTATCGTCCATCCAAGTTACACGGAAAGAGAAAATGCGATCGGGGATACAAAGGCGCTCGATCAAGTTGCTTTTCTCAAATTCCGGATGCTCGTTGTAAGCTTCCTCGATAGTCCCTAAAACCTCTGATACTGCTTGATGATATTCCGGTTCGTTCGGAAATCTTCTTTTCAAGTTGTCTAAAACTTCACTTGCCTTCATGACTGAATTTTATATTTAGAATGTTATACCATTTTGTTATCCGTACGCCGTTTGTTTAACGACGTGGCAAAGGTAAGCTAATTTTTGACACTAGCAAATAATTGAAAGAGAAAATGCGTAAAAAATATCATTTAGATATATTAAGTTTGAAAAAACGACGAAATGTTATTCATCTCTATGCTTGAAACTCTTATAGATCGGAACGAACACAATGATAGCGGAGGCTACAAGGGCAAATATGACGTCGAAATTGATCGTTTCGCTGTATATAAGCAGCATGTAGCATAAGACACCCCATAGTAAGGTGATACATACGGCTTGACTATTTGTTATCTTTCTGCGTGCCATTGATTACATTTGTTTAGTTTGAGGAAATAAGCGATCCGAAGTAAATCACCAAAGCCAAAAAGACAGCTATGATGACGAATAGGATCATGATTTGTTTCTCTAAGGGATATTTTCGTAGAAAAGGGATATGACGTGCGAATCCGGCGACTTGTTCTACCGGTTCCGCTTGCTCGTCTTCCCGGGGTAGGTCGTAACCGCCTTCCTCCATGATCTTCATGGCTCGGGGAACGTCGCTTTCCAGAATCTCCACCCGTGCGCCGCCTACGTCTACGTAACCGGCCATGATCTGGCTGCTTAACTCATTGCGGAGATAACATTCTATCCCTTCCGACCTCAACAGGGCCAT
>OHQM01000476.1_pt1 | contig 21521 bp, 15 predicted proteins | sample 1577941 | NCBI WGS metagenome assembly OHQM01 (sample SAMEA3879604, study PRJEB24766) | human gut metagenome | biome: human-associated habitat; feature: feces | place: USA | collected 1985/1987
AGTCATGATGTCCCATCAGCGCGGAGGCATGCACGCCAACCAACTGATTGAGACTTATCTGCTGAACGAATATCGCACACCCAAAAGCTTCGAAGCCTTCCTCTACATGAACCACGTGCTGCAAGGAGATGCCATCAAAACAGCCATCGAGGCACACCGCCGGGATATGCCCTACTGTATGGGAACTCTCTTCTGGCAACACAACGACTGCTGGCCCGTGGCTTCCTGGGCAAGCCGCGACTACTACGGTCGCTGGAAAGCGCAGCATTACTTTGCCCGCAAGGCTTACCGTGATATTCTTGTTTCTCCCATAACCGACGAAGACGAAGTATTGAACATCCAGGTGGTTTCCGACCGCCTCAAATCCTGTAACGGCACGCTACAGGTAGAAGTAATGAAACTGACAGGAGAGAAAGTGAGCAGTTTCAAACGAAATATAAAGATAGACGCCAACAGTAGCCAGACGGTATTCTCAGTTCCTTTGAGTGAAGCCTTAAAAAATACACCGAAAGAAGATGTATTCGTTCATGCCGTCCTGCTGACCGACAAAGGGACAAACAGTTATGCCAATAACTACTTCCTCGTGAAACAGAAAGAAGTGAACTATCCCAAAGCTGCTATCACTTCGAGCATAGAGCTCATCGAAGGCGGTTTCGAACTGACTCTCAACAGCGACAACTTTGCCCGTGCCGTATTCATAACCATCGGCGATATGGACAGTTCATTCAGCGACAATTATTTTGATATATTGCCTGGCTGCTCTGTGAAAGTGAATGTCTATACCAATTTACCGCAAGCTGCATTTGAAAAGCAATTGAAAGTTATCTCCCTGAGCGACGAATACTAATCCACTCATATTTTCCATTCGCATATTCTGCATCGCTCAGTTTTTCCTGGCTTCCCAATCATCATCACCCGTATTCAGGTGATGATGATTGGATGAAACAAACAAATCATATCCTAATAGGTAGCGGAATGTATTAGGAAACTTATTTCACCTCCACATTCTCAGGCATCTGATACATGTCCGGCAGATCGCTACTGAAGAAAGTAAGCTCATTAGCATGGAACTTAATGAAATCCGCCTCAGAAGCATGCCCCTTGAATACAGAGAAATAATGCATATCCGATTCGTTGCCTCCGACAAACTTATTGCGCCACATCACAATCATGCTGACTTTGCGCCCAGTTGCAGGAGTAAGTATCTGCTTACTCCAATAATCCTTATCAGTAAATCCTTCGACACCGGTTTCCGTCACCCCGCAAGGCTTCTTCTTTTTCTTCGATAATTCGGAAATAGTCTTTAGATTGGAAGAGAAAGTGGCAGGATTCAGACCGTGGTAACAATCCATACCTATAAAATCTACATACTCATCACCCGGCCAACGGAAAAGGAAGTCCTCTTCACGCTTCACGGAATCCATCTGTGGGGAAATGGCATAGATAAACTGGTGTATACCTTTTGTATCACGAAGATAATTGACTGTAAACTTCCAGAGACCGATAAACTCCACCTCCGTAGTGCAACTTTTCCCCCACCACGACCAAGTCTGCGTATGCTCATGGAAAGGACGGAAAATAACAGGGATCGGCTTCCCCTGATCATCTTTCAATCCACCGGCAAATGTAGCCAGGCGATCAAGCCAGGTCTTAAACTTAGCCTGTACGGCACTCCCGTCTTCAAGAATCCCACGTACGACTTCGGCACTCGAATTATCCCACGAATCACCTCCGGTCAAGGGATTATTCAAATGGCAGCATGCAATAATTACCTCCCCACGACGACGTGCCTCAAGAATACAGCGTTTGCGAATAGCGTTAGCCTCATTCCCCTCGCAGCGATCATCCATAATCTCCGCAAAATCTACACTGAATACAGCCGGATAATCTCCGCATACCTCCTTCGTATCAGAATTGCCCGAAACATCATACCATTTACGACCATAGAACAAATCATCATGGTGTCCGAACATGAATCCGGTTTGCTGTATATCCCATAGACGGGCATACAAGGCCTTAGTTTCGGCCGTTGCACTTTTATCTACCATGCTCAGTTCTACAGTTTCGGTACCCGGCGGTTCGGGTGCAAGCTCATCATTATCTTTAGAACAGGACGAACAGCCCAACAAGGCAATAAAGATTGCCATATATACTTTTTCCATAACTATCTTATTATTGAATATCAGTTAATAACTGGAACGTCTGTGCCTTCAAGGTCGTTTTATACGTTCCTTTCAAATGAAGTCCCGTTTCCTGGGGAACAGGAAATCCATCGGTATCCTTGGGTTGAAGATTTTCCTCATACTTATAAAGGGAGGCATTCTCCATCGGACGGGGTAAAGTGAGCTGCACAGATTTATCTTTCTCTCCCACATTCACCATGGCCACCGTCAATTTGCCCTGGTAAGTACCTGCCACCACATAGACATCTTTATTTTCCGAAGCTACAGCAGTATGCAATATATCCGTTCCGGCAGGAAAATAACAGCACATTAGCGACCAGGTATAGAACCAGGGCCGTATCTGTTCTTCATCTGGTTTATTAAATACTTCCTCTCCCAGAATATTCCACATACCCCATATCTTAACATCTTCCGTCTTTCCGGAATCTCCGCTGCTATGCATTGCATCATCCAGCATCCACACAGCCATACCCGAATATCCTCCATTCATCACTTCCATGGCAAGCAACGGCATATCGAGACCATAGAAATAGTCGTAACAGAGCATATTGCAGTCACTCCCTTTAGTGAAAGGATGCCCTTCGACCCGGCGGTTATATTCTGCCATCAATAAAGAATCAGCATCACGCCAATACTTATAACCGGCCTCACCCAAAACAATCTTTTTCCCCTCGGGAACATGACGTTTATAGCGGGAAAGAATTTCAGGATATTGTCCGGTACGCACTTCATTCTGACCCGGATAAGCATGGACATCGTACAATCCGATAATGGAATCAGCATCCAGTGCCGTTTGTTTCACCCACCCTTCGGCATCATAGGCAGAAGCCTCATTCTTGTAATCGGCTACTACATCCGGCCCTGCAAGCATCACCTTTTCCGTCAGCCCGGGATACTCTTTCATCTTCCGGTGAAAACGGAAAAGCATTTGTTTCCACATTTCATAATCACCATTGGTAGATGCCCAGTTTCCATCAGGCTCGTTGAAGATTACAAAATACTTGATGCAAGAGAAACCAAGGTCATTCACCAGGTAATTAAGATAGTCAACGGACATATCCACCCATTTCTGATCCTGCTTCATATCCCAGGCAGGCGGATTGTATTCACCGTACATGACGGTTATCCCCCGCTCGGTGCAATACTTCAGGAGTCGGGAAATGGAAGCTATATTCCGTGTTTTATCATACATGCCTGTTGCAGAATCATAATAGCGATAGGGGCTGTTTATCATGCAACGTATATACTGCGGCTTCATAAAGTTGAGTCGTTTGCAGAGTGTTTCCCAGTCTTTATCAGAGACAGAAGCACCCCAAGCTTCAGCCTCATCATAGGGATCCCACTCGGCACCATTGCCGATATATCCGGCATTCGTCACTTCCGATGAGACCGTAATTTCCACCACTTCTTGCGAGGTGCAAGCTGATACGAGCCATAACAGCATGCAACTTAAAATCATATTTATCTTCATCATAATCTTATTATGAACGGTTATCAATTAATAATCGAAATTCGTATATACCACCAGAGACTCTCCGGGCATTTGGAATGCTTCGCCTTTGGCCGGGCGCAATGTCACCCCTTGGCGATGGGGTAATAATCGGCAATCACCTTCTTTCTGTAATCGGCCCTCGGCATACAAGTACTGTTTCACACCTTTCAATACGGGGAGAGAAGTACTTTTAAGTAATACAGATTTCTCTTCCCTGGAAACATTGACCACGGCAATCATATATTTACCGTCTTTTTCCACAGCAATCGCCTTAAGAGACTTGTCTCCTTCCACCTCAACCTTATAAGCACGCGAACCGGCAGGCATATAGCGCGTCAGCAACGACCAGGCATAAAACCAGGGACGCACTTCCTCTTCTTCTGTACCGAAATACTCTTCGCCAAAGATATTCCAAAATCCCCATACCTTCAGTTTATCAGGTGCTTCTTTCGCATGCATGGCATCATCGAGCATCCACACCACCGAACCGGAATATCCTGCATTTACTGTTTGGAAAAGAGCATCTGCCATGTCAGTACCGTACATGAAATCATAAACAAACATTTGAGAATCATCCATCGAAGCATAAGGCTTTGCCGCTGCCCTACGGAGGTTTTCACGCTGATAAACAGAATCGGCGGGTTCCACAAACTTAAATCCAATCTCACCCATCACGATTTTCCGACCTGCCGGAACAGCTTGTTTATAGGCACGGATAATGTCAGTATACTCCCCGCTGTTCACCGTTATTTTAGAAGGATAGGTATGGATATCATAAAGTCCAATCTCATCTTTCAGATGCGTAGCACAACTATCCACCCACCAGGCCTCATCAGCCGTCCAGATTGCAGCATCAGGCCCCACAACCGAAAGTTTACCTGCAAGTTTGTTCTTTTGCAATTCTCCGTAGAAGAAGCGGATGGCACGTGCCCAAAGGGAATATTTTCCGTCCGTTGAAGACCAGTAGCCATTCGGCTCATTCACCAGATTGTAGTATTTGATACAGGAATATCCTTTTTCCTCTATCAGAAAACGAACATATTCGGCAGCAGCGGAAAGATTCTTTTCACGGATCACCTCTTTCCGGGCATCTACCATTCCCCCACCCCAATCACCGAACATTACTGTCACATCACGCGATTGGCAGTAATCCAATATATGAGACAAATGCTCCAAGCCACGTTCGGGATAAAGAATTCCATCCTGCATTACCGATGTAGTGTTGGTCATGACACGTATAAACTGAGGGCGCATAAAGTCCAGACGGTCATACATCTTCTTCCAGTCGGCCTCGGAAATATCCAAACGTCCTTTTCCGTAATCCAATTGATAAGGGTCCCACTGAGCACCGTTACCGATGTAACCTTCATTGATAATCTGTTTCGTATCTACAGAAACAACAGTCTGTGAAGCGGCATAGCCGCCCCACAGAAAGAAAACAGAGAGTATAGCAAACCGTTTCATAAGATATATCAACGTTTGGAGACAGAGATCCAGTAACGGCGCACTTTCTTGACAAACTTGTCATAGTCACTGTAAATATTCGTCCAGTCATCCGTACCACTCAGATTGAAGGCAAAGGCATTCCGATCGATAGTCATGCTCAATCCGTTACCCAAGTCTTCTGTTCCGGCAGCCACTAAAGAACCAGTAGTCTTCCGGCCCTCTTTATCTGTAAAGGTAATCGTATTCGCTGCATAATCGCGTACCCATGTACTTTCACCTTCAGGAATCTGGCGATAGAACTTCTTCAGGTCGATATCTACACCGGGATTCTCTTTGTTACCGTCGCCCAGGAAGATGAAATCAGCATATTTTCCATCGGCTCCCGCATCATTGATACAGATACCGCTTGTATTACCCTCATCCGTCACTCCGGTCATTGTAAAGGTAAGCACATTGTCGCACTCAGCCTGCGGACCATACGTTTCCGACCAGCACCAAGGCTTATCTGTTAATTGCATCACGGCACCTCCACCATATTCCGGCCCGGTACCACCGTAAATAGTCAATTTCTTTACATCCCAAGTGCCTACAAGAGTTTCCGTAAATTCGGATACGGTAATCGTATAATTACGTGTCTCTCCGGTAGTGGAAGTAACAGTGATTGACGCACTCCTCGAATCATTCTCAAAATTCAAGGCATCTCCCACCTGCAAGGAAGCTTCCGCCTGATAAGAGAGTTGTAGCTTTTTCAGTCTGATGTTCGACAAATCGGGTACAGCATCAACATTGATAGCCAGGTTTATATCTCCCGTAGCCGCATCCACAGTCTCAATAAGGGCGGTCCCCATCTGATTTTCAAATTGTATATCCAATATGGTGCGCTCATGATTCCAGCCACCATCATTGATGTCGTCCTGCAAATCTTTCACACATGCCTGCTGGGTCAACACAATGCAGGCAAGCAAAATGTATTTCGTTAGTTTTACCATAATCTTACTTCTTTTTAAGGTCTGAGACTTCCATTCAAATTTATTTCAGCCTGCGGTATCGGATAGAAAGTCACCTGATCTTCCGAAAGCCCGGCTGCCTCGGGAACATCCGTCGTAATCCGGTTCCATCGGCGCAAATCATATACATGATCGCCTTCAAAGGCAAGTTCAAAAGTTCTCTCTTTCAGTATTTCCCTGCGGAATTCATCTTTCCCCAGATTCGGTTTCATATCTCCCAAACCGGCACGGCTACGAATGAAGTTTACCAGTTCATAAGCCTTAGCCGTAGGACCTGCCGCCTCTGCATAAATAAGCGCCACATCAGAAAAACGGAGCAGGAAAGGCCGGGTACTGGTCTTGTCACCCTCAAACTTCGGGTCTATATATTTGCGACAGAACGGATAAGGAATCTTTCCGGGATATTCTCCCAGCAGCGTACCATCTGCCTTGTAGACTTTATCAACAATAAGCTCTGTTTTACGCTTATCATTTGCATCAAAAGTATTATAAAAAGCAACCGTGGTCTGATATTCGCCCCAACCGTCATGAGTGGGGATATACTCATCCTTGTCCCCCTGTTTCAGATACAGAGTGGCTCCGTCTATATAAGGAATAAACATCTTGGATATTTTAGAGTATTGCCCTTCGGAAGAACCGCTCCGATCCATCGCCATGATAAAGATATGTTCTTTGCCGCGTGCTTTCTCAACGTCATAAATATCAAGCAGCGAGCTCTCGAAGCCATATACCGACTGCTTTTCAATCACTTCACCTGCAAAATATGCTGCACTGTCGTACATGACTGTTGCATCACGGTGCATATCGCGATAGAGTTTCACCCCATGTTCTTTAGCCGACGCCACATACAAGTATGCCTTTGCAGCCAGGGCCTGCGCAGCCACCCGGTCGGCACGCCCTATCTTAGGAGTTTCATAAACAGGCAGTAACTCTGCAGCCCGGCGGCAATCCGAAAGAATCAGGTCGTACATGGCATCCATATCAGGCGCAAGAGCGGTTGAAGTCTGATCCACCGTTTCCACTACTGATTTATGCAAAGGAACAAGGCCGAAGTTACGCACCAGGTTAAAGTAATTCCAGGCGCGGAGGAAATAAGCCTCACCCAGAAAAAGGTCTTTTTGTTCTTGGCTGAAGCCTGCATCCGGCACTTTTTTAATGACGGCATTGGCACGGTTCACACCGATGAAGGCATACTTGAAGAAATTCTCCAATGAACCGTTTGTTTTAAAGTTACCCACTTTCCAGTTATTCAGGTCCTGATTGTCGGCACTTGCATCCGACTTGGTCGTCATGGTTTCACTTGCCATATCACCCAAAAAGAAAATGGTTCTGGAATATTCCAGGTAGTTCAGCGTGCCATACGCATACATAACTGCGGCCTCTGCATCGGCTGCCGTCTTGAAGAAATTATCTTCAGAATAGAACCCGTAAGGAGTCTCATCCAGATTGCATGCTCCCAATGCCAGGGTTCCGGCAAGCAGTGATATTACAATTCTATTTTTCATATTGTATCAGTTATTTAGAAGGTTAAGTCAAGTCCGAAAGTCCATTTACGCAAACGGGGATATCCACCGCTATAAACTCCATTCAACCCTACTTCGGGGTCGTATCCCTTGAACTTGGTGAAAGTGTATAAATTAGAAGCATTCATATAGATACGCGCTTTAGAAAGGAATGACTTTTTCGGTAAGTCAAACGTATAGCCTATATTCAGATTCTGAACACGCAGGAACGATCCGTCCTCTATCCACCAATCAGAAATCTTCACCTGACGACCGTCGCGCAGGCTCGGATACTTATTTGTCGGATTATCGGGTGTCCAGCGTAATGGAGAGTTACTGGGCTCACCGAATGCTTTCGTATTCAACACGTCCTGACCAAATACCCCGTTAAGGAATACGCTCACATCAAACTTCTTCCAGGACAGGTTCAACGCCAAACTAGCTGTAAAGTCCGGATTAGGATCACCTATAATGGTCTTATCCGCTTCCGATATTTCGCTGTCTCCATTCAGATTCATGTATTTGAACTCTCCGGGGTTAGCGTAATCACCGGACAAACCGGCATCGATTCCTTCATTCAGGGTCTGGACAATACCATCCACTTTATATCCATAGAACACATTTACCGGTTGGCCGATAGCCAGTATATTGGTATAGTCGCGATATTGTTCAAGACTATTGCCCGAATATTCAAAGAGCATCCCCGTCATCGGGTCGGTAACCAAACCGGATTCCAAAGTGTTACCCAGGTCTTTCACTTTATTGCGGTTGCGCGAGTAAATCAGGGTTCCGCTCAACTGCCAGTCTTTCGTTTGCAGGATATCGGCATCTACCGTTAATTCAAAACCACGGTTCTGGATTTTACCGTCATTCACCCACATCTTGTCATATCCCGAAGACAGAGCCAGATTACGTTCACGAAGCAAGTCGCTGGTCTGTTTATCATAATAGTCAAAAGAAACTCTCAGACGGCGGTTGAGAAATGCCATGTCGATACCAAAGTCAGCTTGCGCAGTTGTTTCCCACTTCAAATCAGGGTTCGGGATACCACTCCATACCCGGTAAATCCATCCCGGACCTGTCCAGCCGGAAACATATCCCGGACCGATGGTAGTAGCCCAGCTGCCATCATTATAATACTTATCCGTACCGTAACGGCTCAAAGTCTGATAAGGACTGATTCCCTGATTACCGGAAATACCATAGCTGAAACGGAACTTCAACTCATCAAATACATTCAGATTCTTAATGAACGATTCTTCATGCGCTTTCCAGCTGACAGCTCCTGAAGGGAACATAGCCCACTTGTTATTCTTACCGAATTTAGAGGAACCATCGGCACGAGCCGTCAAGGTCAGCAGATACTTATTATCGTATACATAGTTCAGGCGGAACATTCCCGAAACGAGTTTATTATCCGAATATCCATTCCATATTTCATTCTTCTCCGGATTTCCGGCCCCCATATTCTCATTGCCCAATGCTTCGTTCACAAAATCCTTACCCGTCAGACCGGAACTTCTGGACATATAGTATTCATAAGAATAACCTACCATGGCACCGATGTCATGCTTGTCAAATTTCTTCTGGAAGTTGGCGAAAGTTTCAGAAACCAGATTGTGCCCCTCCCAGTTCTCTATCTCTGCCTGACCGTTGCTGAATTCTCCGGCTTCGGTATATTTCTTCGGATAGTACCTGTCGGATACGGACTTACCAAACTTATAGTTCAATTGGGAAGTCAGTTTCAGGAAAGGGAAGAGTTGCCATTCCAGCGCTACGGAAGAGATGACATCCAAAGACTTGGTTTCATTCTTCTGCAAGTCTGTAATCGCCATCGGATGGCTGAAGTCACTTGCATTGGTCAGATAATAGTCCCCGTTTTCGTCATAAACCGGATAAATAGGGTTTCTCCAGTAAGCCAAGCCACCGTTGGCATTGCGCACACCGCGGGAAAGGATATTGGAAAAGCGTACTTTGAAGTTATCATATATATTATGGTCTACACTCAAATTGTATCCACCTTTTGTGTAGTCATCTTTTATATACATACCATTATCCGTATAGAAATTAGCGCTAAGATTGAAAACAGTCCGGTCATTGGAACTGGAAATCGTAGCAGTGGTATTATTGGAAACCGGAGTGTCACGGAATACCAGATCATCCCAACGGGTATTGGTAGTCCAGGTAGTTTGCAGTTCTTCTACCGATGGATAGTAAACACCGGTGGAACTTACTTTTCCCACATAAAGCGGATCAAGCCCTCCATTGATGCGCGACTCGTTGTTTAAGGAAGCCATCAATACGGGGTCGCGCCATAAATCAAGTTTCGTATCAAACTGCGAAAGGGTAATCTGCTGGCGAACCGTTATGTTGGTAGTCCCGGTCTTCGCACGCTTTGTTGTAATCATAATAACACCGTTCGCACCACGGGAGCCATAAATAGCAGAGGCTGAAGCATCTTTCAGGATTTCCATATTCACGATATCCGACGGATTGATCTGCTTCAGATCTCCGGCATCTCCCAACGGAAAGCCATCCACTACCACCAGTGGAGCATTGGAACCACGCAACGAACTACCACCACGGATACGCACCGTAGCGCCGGCTCCCGGGTCCTGTGAAGAATTGATGACTTGCAGACCGGCTGCACGTCCCTGTAACAATCCTTCCACCGAATTAGCGGGGATTTCTTTCAGAGCCTCCGTCTTGACGGACGTAACCGAACCTGTAACGTCACTCTTCTTCACACTACCGTAGCCTATCACCACTACCTGCTCCAGTTGAAGTGCATCGTCAAGCAGAGTTACATTGATCGTACTCTTCCCATTGACGGGCACTTCCTTATTTTGCATACCTACATAAGAAAACACCAATGTTGCCGTACGCGGCACATCTTTCAATATATAATTACCATCGATATCGGTAATCGTTCCGCCGGATATTCCTTTGACTTGCACAGTAGCGCCAATCAGGAAGTCTCCTGCTGCATCCTTTACACAGCCGGCAACTGTTATTTTATCCGGTGACTGTGCATAAGAAACGGGAATGTTACTAAAGAATATGCATAATGCCACTATCTGCCAGGACAAAAATACATGCCACCAACTTTTTGATTCATTTTTCATACTTATCAAGAATTAAAGAAAACACACATTTTACATTCATAGAATTCTATTTTTCATTAGCTATATCATGATAGGACAAAAGTAAGAGGATTATGAATGACAGCATTTATATTACTTGTTCAATGATTGTACTTTTTTGAACGTTTTTCCGGCTATAATCCACACCCTGCTACCGTTTTATTTGCAAGAGGTATCAATTATCGCATTTACATGGGATAACTATAAGAGATCAATAACAAAAGGAGATTTAGTGCAATCTACAGCTATCGGAAAGTAGATAATCAAGTAATTCATCAACGGCGCAAGTAGCTACACAGACATATTTATCGGCACTGCCATAGTATACGAAGAGTTCGCCGTCCACAATTACATTTCCTGTAGGAAATACACAACCATTATACAGACCGGACGTTTCAAAATCCAGTTCCGGTTCAAGTATAGGTTGAGGAGTTTTAGCCAGAATGTGCAGCGGATTTTCCAGGTCAAGCAGCAGAGCGCCAACACGATAGTATCCCCGTCCGCCATGCTCCACACCATGATACAGCACCAGCCAACCCTTTTCCGTTTTAAGCGGAGGAGTACTTCCGCCCAACTTTTCCTCCCATGAGTTCTCGGTTCCGGTAATCAGCAAATGGCTTTCCTTGTCTTCCCAATTCAGCAGATCATCCGAGAACTTCATCCAGATGGATGGATAATCTACACCATACTCACCTCCTATGTATTCTTTAGGACGATGCAGCATCACATACTTTCCCTGAACTTTCTCCGGGAAAAGAATAACATCCCTGTCGTCCAATACCGGAGAGGTCAGACGTCCCAGTCTCTTAAACTCACGGAAATCAGTAGTAACAGCCAATCCCGTATTACCCAGATTTTTACGGAGAGCCATAGGAGCATCACTACCGCAATCCGGCAACAACACTTCATCATGGCTGAAGTTCCAATATTGCCCCGGTGCATACGGACGATAGGCATAAGTGATGTAATACTCCGTATCGTACTTCACAATGCGGGGATCTTCCACACAACCCGAATCAGGACCGTCCTCACTGGGGCCGAACACCGGAACATCGGATACACGCTCAAAGTGGAATCCGTCTTTACTAGTGGCCAATCCTAAACGGATCACATGTTCGGCATCATTTCCCGCAGCTCTGTACAGCATATAGAACGTACCATTGTCATAAACCACTCCGGGATTGCAGGTTACCAACGATTCCCAATCATTCGAATCCAACGGGGAAAGTATCGGATTTCCCTCAAACTTCTTTAATTTCATCTTCTTATTTCTTTATAATTATATAACAATCAACTGAATATAATCCATATCAATACACTTAACACCAACAGGACAATCGCCCATGAATGATAATTCTTGTACCATACCAGAGTACGGTTCGCCCGGAACTCCGCTTTCAGTTCACGCATGGAGAAGGTGGTATCCACAAGCCTTTCGGCAACCGGTTTCGAATAGCACATACTGACCAGATAAATAACGATCCCGCTCACCGCCAACAAGAAAGGAACAATCAACAGGAAGTGCATATCGCCAAATATTTCATTCTTATAGAAAAGCATCACAACCGCTATAGCCAAGCCACTGAGCAGACCGGCAAAAGCACCATTTCCATTCACACGCTTATTAAACACACCCAGCAAAAATGCCGCAACAACAGGCGGAGCAATGTAAGAAAGCATCTCCTGATAATACTTCAGCAACGAACCGAACTTCCCGATCTGAGGTGCCCATAAGGCAGCCGCAACAATAATGACGCAAGAGGTTATCTTTCCGATAATCACGAGTTTATGGGAACTGGCATTCTTATTATATTGCGCATAGAAGTCCATTGTGAACAGTGTAGACGTAGAGTTAAGAATAGCGCTCAAAGTAGAAGTCAAAGCAGACAAAAGCGCTGCCAGCATGATGCCCAACAATCCCACCGGTATCAGCTGAAGCACCATATTGGGATATACCATATCCGGCTTTTCAAGCCCCGGAAACAAATGGCGGGCAATCACACCCGGTATGGCAATGATAAAAAGAGTCAGCATGGTAAGGAAACCCGTAAACAATACCCCCTTACGCCCCTCATCCACTGACTTCGAACTCAATACACGCTGCACCAACGTCTGGTTATTTGCCCAGAAATAGATGCCCAGAACCGGCATACCGACTATCAGCCCCAGCCAGGGAGTGGCCGTATCCGTCAACGGACGAATCAGCTTCACCGATATATCACCACTGGCGAACAACTGATAGAAATAATCCCCGCCTTGCTGGAAACAGTAAAAAGTCAGCAAGATAGATCCTAATATAAGAATGACAGCCTGTATCAATTCCGCATTAATGGCAGAAGACAAACCACCCGGGATAGTATAAGATGCAGCAATAATCGCAAACACAATAATGATTAGTTGCAAATCAGCATCAGGAAGTATCAGCTTAATAATCAGCGCAGCAGCATACAAAGCCCCGGCAGCGTCCAGGAAAATGTTTCCTATGATGCAAATGGCAGAGAAGTAATAGCGCGAACGGCGGTCAAAACGCTTCTCCAGAAATTCCGGTATCGTGAATATACCCGACTTAATATAAAGAGGTAGCAGGAAAACTGCAAAAAACACCATTACCACAATACCTGTCAGGTTATAATTAAACACAGCGATACCCGTGTGATAAGCATCACCGGACTGACCTATCAAAGTGGTACTTGAAATACTGGCAGCAAACAGCGACAACCCCACTACCCACCAAGGCATTGAGCGTCCCGCCAGAAAATAGGATTGGGAGTCTGAGCTCTTGCCATTCTTCAGCCCCCACCAGATGATAAAGGCCATATAAACAAGGACTATTACAAGATCTAAATTGCTTATTGAAAATGTCTCCATAGCATAGAAATTAATTGTTTTGAATTCATGCTGCAAAAATAGAGGGGATTCTGATAATTCGCTTATGATATTCTGTCTATTGATTGTACTTTTTTGAATACCTGACTGTATTTTCATTAGAATTCGTAGCTTTGCAAGAGAGAAACAACTACGACCATGAAAGACATACAAAAAGAAATCACTCCCATTGCCGCGGATGACCTGTTCATTGTACTCAATCATCCGAACGCCAAGTTCGACTATCCGGTACACTATCATCCGGACTATGAAATCAACCTGGTTATGGACACCTACGGAAGCCGCATCGTTGGAGATTCGGTAGAGGCTTTCGAAGCCCTGGACCTCATCATGATAGGTCCCAACCTTCCGCACGCCTGGAAAGGAGAAGTAGTAGAAGGAAACCATGTGATTACCATCCAGTTCTCGGACAAGCTACTGAACTTTCCGATATTGGAAAAACGCTTATTCAACCCCATCAAACAACTGCTGCTTGAATCACAACGGGGCATTGGCTTTTCCAGACAAACTCAACTGGTGATGAAAGATAAGATTATCAAGCTGACCCGGATGCAGGGGTTCCATACGGTATTGGAGTTTTTCTCTATCCTACATGAGCTTTCTATTGCCGACCGTCATATCTTAGTCAGCAACCAATATGATACCAAAGACACCGTACGCACTTCCAAAAGCCGACGGATAGCCAAAGTCTGCGACTATATCGAGAAGAACTTTGAAGAACCGATTAAGCTGGGCGACGTGGCGCAACTGGTGAATATGTCCGAATCTGCATTCAGCCATTTCTTCAAAAAAAAGACGAATTGCACATTCATCGATTATATCACGAACCTGCGGATAGCCCGCGCTTGCCAGCTATTGGCAGAAACCACCCACACGGTAGCCGAGATCTGCTATACTTGCGGCTTCAATAACTTATCTAATTTTATAAGGATATTCAAAAAGAAGAAAGGGAGTACACCGCAAGAATACCGTATGTTCTTGCAACAGATGCTTATTAAGTATTAACCTCAAGGTTAAGCCATACCACATCCATCCCTTATTGCGGATATGCAAAAGATGCCATCTTTCGTTGCAAAAGGTGGCATCTTTTGCATATAGGGTCTTAGTGTTGTTCAGGACATCCCTTAACTATCGGGTTGCTTTCAATGCTTCATCCAGGTCAAGGCCTAAAGCTTTGGCTACGCCTGTACCATAGGCCGGATCAGCTTTATAGCAGTTGCGCACATGACGTTGCTTAATGAAGAGTTCGGCATCACCCATGGCACGGGCTGTATTTTCGCACGTCAGTTGCTGATCTTCGGCAGACATCAGGCGGAAAAGATCACCCGGCTGGCTGTAGTAATCATCATCGTACTCACGTTCGTTGTAGTTATAAACGTCGCCATGAACTTTCAAAGGCGGTTCTTTCTTCTCGGGAGAGTCCTGCCATTCACCGTAACTGTTGGGCTCGTAGCTCTTGGCACTGCCGTAATTACCGTCTACACGCATGGCACCGTCACGATGGTAAGCATGGAACGGGCAACGGGGTTTGTTTACCGGAATCTGTTCCGCATTCACTCCCAAGCGGTAACGCTGTGCATCACCATAAGAGAAAAGGCGTCCCTGCAACATTTTGTCGGGAGAGAAACCGATACCTTCCACTATATTCTGCGGATTGAAAGCAGCTTGCTCTACTTCGGCAAAGTAGTTTTCCGGATTACGGTTCAGTTCCAGGATACCTACATCCTGAAGCGGGAAATCTTTGTGCGGCCATACCTTTGTAAGGTCGAACGGATTGATGCGGTATTCGTCCGCCTGCTCTTCCGTCATCAGCTGTATCTGGAATTGCCACTTCGGGAAGTCACCCTTTTCGATGCTCTCGTACAAGTCGCGTTGGTGCGATTCACGATCCTTGGCAATGATAGCCTCGGCCTCCTGGTCGGTCAGATTCTTGATGCCTTGCAGCGTGCGCAGATGGAACTTCACCCAAATACGTTCGTTGGCGGCATTGAAAAAGCTATAAGTATGACTACCGAAACCATGCATGTGGCGATAGGAATAAGGAATACCACGGGGACTCATCGTGATGGTCACCTGATGCAGAGCTTCGGGCAGCAGGGTCCAGAAATCCCAGTTATTGTTCGGACTGCGCATATTGGTGCGCGGGTCACGTTTTACGGCATGGTTCAAATCGGGAAATTTCAACGGATCGCGCAGGAAGAATACAGGAGTATTATTTCCCACTAAATCCCAGTTGCCTTCTTCCGTATAGAACTTCATGGCAAAACCACGGATATCACGTTCGGCATCAGCGGCTCCCCGTTCACCGGCTACGGTGGAGAAACGTACGAAGCACTCCGTCTTCTTACCTACTTCGCTGAAGATAGCGGCACGGGTGTACTTTCTGATGTCATGTGTTACGGTAAACGTACCGTATGCGCCGGAACCTTTGGCATGCATACGTCTTTCGGGAATCACTTCACGGTCGAAGTGTGCAAGTTTTTCCAGAAACCAGGGGTCTTGCATCATGATAGGACCACGCTGTCCTGCGGTCTGAGTGTTTTGATTGTCGGCGATCAGGCGCCCGTTGGCAGAGGTGAGTTTTTTCTTTTCCATGGTATTTTTGTTTAGAGAACTAATATATAGAACAAATGTAAGGATTCGTAAGTTCATTACCAACAGATAAATTCTATGAGGAAATAGACAAAATCTATGTATGCGCACGGAATGGCTAATCCGGTGGGAATTCGTACCTTTGCAGGCAAAGAAAAAAAGGCATGAAGTATATATATTATTTTCTACTTGCTCTCTGGTTTATCCCCGCATCCGCACAAAAGAGTGAAACGGCAAGATATCTGGAAAGCATCGGACTGGTGAATATTGCCGAAGCGGACAGCTCCATCATCGTAGACCTGATGTATACCCGGGCGGATAATTTCACGGGAAAGGTGCTATACGAAGATCTGCATGAGGCGTATTTGCATCCCGATGCCATGAAAGGACTGCTACTGGCGCAACAGGAACTGAAAAAGCGATACCCCGGCCGTCGCCTCATCGTGTATGATGCCGCCCGCCCGATGAGTGTGCAGCAGAAAATGTGGAATGTAGCGAAAGGCACCTCCAAGTATATCTATGTTTCCAATCCCGCACGTGGCGGCGGACTGCACAACTATGGTCTGGCAGTAGACATCAGCATACTGGATGAAGCGGGAAATCCCCTGCCGATGGGTACGGAAGTAGACCACCTCGGCCCCGAAGCTCACATTACGAATGAAGCCGCACTGGTGCAAAGCGGGAAAATGACAAAGCAGGAACAGGTGAACCGGCAACTGCTGCGGAGCGTCATGCGTGCCGCAGGTTTTCGCGCATTGCCCAGCGAGTGGTGGCATTTTAACTGGTGCAGCCGGCAGGAAGCTAAACAAAAATACAAGGTTATACCATAAAGTTCCTTATATTCACATAAAATTGGAATGCAAAGATTATTGATGCACATCCGCATCATAAAGCTATATTAAGGGACATATACTTTTTCTCTTATAATAGTTCCATCTTCTAATTGATATTCAATGATATAAAATCCCGGAGACAGGTTTGCTGTCTTAATATCAAATGGAGCTATCAGGTTTTTATCAGAGTAAACCTGTTTATATGAAAGATTGTATACTGCAACGGATTTCGTACCGACCTGACGAGAATCCCAACTTGGTCTTCTATAACTGGGAGTAAAATTAAGCCATTCAGACCAGGAACCACATCTATTATGACCTGTAACAAGAATTGTGACTTTATTAGTATCGTAAGGCATTATATCAGCTTTGTTATCATAGGGCCAGATTCCACAATTACCTTGTAGCAATTCCCAGGTGTAAGAGGTCGCACCATCCATATTTGCTACAACATACATATACTCCCACTCCGTGGCCTCGTCAGCCCCCTCTATATCATGCGTCTCAGGAATACCTGCATGGGGCCACTCTTCTAATGTAACGACTCTATCGTCATAATAGATAGATGCTGCAACAGGTAATGAATACCCGGGAGCGTTAGATATACGCACTTCTATTGAATTAGTACCGTCACCGGATATAATTTCTCCCCCTAAAAAAAGATTCCAGACAATAGAATCACACCTGTCAGTAGAACCTGATAGGGAGAAAGTATGCGTTTCACATTCACATAACAGATCCGGCACTATCATGGTAAATGGCTTACTGGCTATAATAGCTTCGTATGCATCGACTAATCCATAACCTGTTTCATTATTCCAAGTACCATTATTGTCCCTAACCGAATATTGATATGCAGGCAATTTTCTACAAGAAGTATAAATCCAGGAAGCTACAGAACTGGCTAGTGCATCCGGCTTGACAGACAACAGTAAGGCAGCTATACCGGCAACGTAAGGACAAGAAGCTGAAGTACCCCCAAAGTAACAATAATCACCTGAAGAGAAACCGGTAATACCACTAATATCCGTGGTATATATACTTGAACCGGGAGCTACCACCTTCAATCCATTGCCATAGTTTGAAAAATCGGGACGACTACCGTCCAAGTCTATAGCTCCGGCAGAAATTACCTTATCCAAAAGGCAATAGGGATTGACACGATTTATAGAATCGTTTCCTGTTGAAAAAACAACAATAGATCCACGTCCATTCCTTCCTTTTGTAGTCGCCGACGCTATAGCGTCTCTTATGGTTGCATTGATTGCCCCAGATGAGGTTTGGCTAAATGAGCAACTTAACACATCAGCTCCACGTAAATATGCTTGAGTAATCCCTTTTGCTATAGAAGAGACTGTCCACTTCCACTTTCTTTTACCGTCAATTATATCCCCAGTTGCTATTCTGACAGGTATTACTTTACATTGGGGAGCAATTCCGGTCATACCTATATTGTTCTCAACAGCGGCTATAATACCGGCACATGCAGTACCATGAGAGTCATCGGGAGCCGCATCTCCATTCTGTCCCGGAGATCCCCAATTCGTTGTATCATACCCGGGAAGCAAATTGGCCCTTAAATCAGGATGATTCAAGTCTACCCCTTCATCGATAACCGCAACTTTTATATCTTTCCCTTTAGAAATTCTCCAGGCAAGTAATGCGTTTACATCAAAACCCGTGAATGTGTTTTTTATTGCCCATTGTTGCGGAGAATAATTATCCACTGTAGTATTGGCAGCAGGAGCATCTGTAAATCTTATAAAATCCGGCTCTGCATAGACTACCAAGTTGGAAGACATTAGTCTATTCACAATATCCAATGCTTTATCAGAAGATGGAACCCGAACTAAAAAAACATCTTCCAACCCATCGATTGGCGACTTTGAGATATATGGAATATTCAACTGACTGAATACAGACTCTATCCTCTCTCCAGAATTCACTTTGACAAGAATATCATCTGTCAGAACATGTATATCTCCATCTTGTGAACGAATTACACGATACACAGCTTCAACATTACTATCACTCCTTAGTTGCATGATATCATCTTCAGAGTTAATGTTTAAAAACATGGATCTTCCTTTTAATGGAATGGTTCTACGATTATTCTTAATTGTCGTTCTTTTTTGCGCATCTGCAACCCCAGTTTTAAAAAGGATATAAGAAAGGGTATCAATAGTTTCGAAGTGAATCTTTTTCTTATTCTCACCCAAATAAGACAGTTGTTTTTGGGCAGATAAACTGTAAAAACAAAAAAACGTAAGTAAAAGTACTGTGTATTTTCTCATACTATCTCTATTTAAGGATTATTGAACTTACTTGGAAAGAAACAAAATAATCGTCTTTCTCGCTTCTACTATCCGGTCTAACTTCTTCATCCTCACAAGGATAAAATTTTCCACTGAGCAATACTTGTACTGATGACTTATTCATAGTCCAGTCTCTCATTTCTGGAATGGGCAATCCCCCAACAGGGTATAGATTTCCTTCATAATAAAAGGAAATAGAAAGATAATGACCATAAACTTCACTGTTTTCCAGGTCTTCGCTATAGACTATACAATCTTTCGGTAATGGATCCGGTTTCGGAGCGCCATATTCCACTCGGAAAAGTGTCATTTCATAGTTTACAAGTTCTTTTCCAGCAGGATACGGATCTTCATCATCTTTACATGATATTGCCAATAAACACAGAACGCTAAGAGCGAAACATACATAATTAATTTTCGATTGTCGCATATTCATATTCTTTAGGTTAAACATTTTGCAAATGTAGTGTTATTTACATCAATTGATATATATTTACGTATGTTTAGAAACACAGAAAAACAACATCCACTCACTTTATCTACTTAACTTTGCCAGAACTCCCGGAGATTTTCCTTATATTTGTGCAGACAAACCGGGTAAGAACTTCATACCATGCAACCATGAAACAAGCTCTCAAACTTATACTTTCCACCCTGTTCGGTGCATGCATCGGCTTCGGTGCAGTGGTGCTCTGCATTACACTCTTTACGGAAACCACATTAAGTGAATTCTTCGGGAATATGGGAAACATACAGTTGAGCAGACTCTTGCTTTCCTGTATCTTATCATTGACTTGTCTCATCCTTGCCGTTTTTGTACAAATCATTCTACACGAAGGCGGGCATCTGATCTTCGGACTTGCCACCGGTTACCGGTTCGTTTCTTTTCGGGTAGGTAGCCTTACACTAATAAAAGAAAAAGGAAAGTTCCGTTTCAAACGTTTCTCCATCTCCGGCACGGGCGGACAATGCCTGCTCTCTCCACCGGATAAGCCTTACGAACAGTTGCCTTATTTCTGGTATAATGCAGGCGGAGTACTGATGAATCTGCTGACGGCAATCCTTGCACTTGTTCTTTGGGTTGCCTATCCCGAGATACCGTTACCTTTACATTTATTCCTTCTATTCTCCTTTATCTGCGGTTTCTTCCTAGCACTGATGAACGGTATTCCATTGAAGATGTCGGGCATCACGAATGATGCCTACAATCTGATATTGATGCACCGGGATCTGAATACCCGGAAGTATCTGGCATTACAGTTAGCCGTCAACGCTGAAGTTCAGAAAGGCGTAAGACTGAAAGACATGCCGGACGAATGGTTCCCGAACGATGAAGTGACAGATTACAGGAACATCATGCAGGTTGCCGTGAAACTGCTCTATATTTCGCGCTATGTAGACCGGAAAGAATTTAAAACTGCGCACGTCCTGTTTAGCGAAATAGAGCGGCATAAAGAGGAAATAGTCGGACTATACGTAAAAGAAATCGAGTGTGAACTCCTGTTCCTCGAACTGATAGGTGAACGGAGAAAAGAAGAAGTAGAGCGGCTTTATACAGATAAGATAAAGAGATACATCCAGCGGTATAAGATTATGATGTCTTCCAAACAACGCTTGCTGTGTGCCCTTGCCTTGTATTGGGAGAACCGACCAGAGCGTGCGAAGGAGATTTATGAGAAGGTAGTCCGTAAACGGGACAAATATTTGCTGCAAGGTGAAGTCAACTCTGATCTGGATATCATGGAAACGATGCTTCGGGAAGCACAAATACAGATTTAAGTGAAGCCATTATTATTTTCTTTGCATTATTACTTTTTATCCAACCGATAAGTCCAGCCCCTATGACCAATATCAGGGAAATCCAATCGAATTCTGCTGTAGAGATATTCATATTTATTATATTTGTGTCGCAAATTTCTTATTCATGAAATCAAAAATAGTATTTTTTTTATTAGTTTCCATCACTTTGGGAATAAATATCGGTTGCGGGGATAAATTCAACGAAAAACTCAGGGATAAACACCTCATTCCTTATGTCCCGGTATATACACAGATTAATTTAGGAATAGGAGGCGAAAGTAATCTTCAGGTTCCCGGCCAGCCTATTTACCTGACCAGTTCC
>OHQM01000482.1_pt1 | contig 21445 bp, 23 predicted proteins | sample 1577941 | NCBI WGS metagenome assembly OHQM01 (sample SAMEA3879604, study PRJEB24766) | human gut metagenome | biome: human-associated habitat; feature: feces | place: USA | collected 1985/1987
ATTTCCCCTCTTCTCTCAGAGAAAGCCGGTCATCCTTCATGTGGAGCCTCAATCCTTTGTTTTTCTGAAAAAAGGCCTCTATTTCTTCTAAATCCACAGTTTTCTCATGACGTGCCTTTTCTGCCGCCTCATGAACGGTCATTGCACACGATACCTGATCATGGATTCTGCCTGCCTCTGTAATGATCGTACCAATCCCAAATAAAATCACTGCCATCACACCGGCTGCTTCCACGGTAAAGCTTCCCTTTAAATGCTTTTCCATTTTCCTGCCTCCCCTCTGTCACCAAAAAAGTAAAAACACCGCTGCCAAAAGAACAAAGGGTAAAAAGGGAAGGCGTTCCTTTCCCCGATCTGCTGCTTTATCTCCTTTCCAGATCCGACGAACCATGAGAAAGGAGCTCACAGGAAAACACAGCAGAAGACTGGCACTAAAAAGAAATACTGTCTTTATAAACCCCAGATAACATCCGGCAGCCAGAAAGAAAAAACCATCCCCAAGACCCACGGCCTCCTGGGTAACATAGGCCAGGGAAAGAAGAAAGATCCCTACACAGGCCGCTCCCAGCAGCTGTAAAACAGCATAGGCCGGAGTACAAACTGCCCTCCAGCTGCCCAAAGCACCCGATACAGCCGCAAATCTTCCTGCCTGCAAGAGAATCCCCGTGGCTCCTCCAACAATGAACGTTCCGATATGAATGGAACCCCATTTTAAATCCTGCCAGGCCGCCAGAGCTGTGAATGTCCAGAAAGCTGTTACGATTGCTGTTTCAAACCACTGTTCCATTATTTGCTTCCCCTTCCGCAATAACTGCACTCCCCCAGATGCTCCACTTCGCTTAAGGGCACGGTCTGCACATACGCACGAATCGCCCCGCACTGTCCCGTACTGTGATATCTTGTTCCCCATGGCATGATAAAAAAAGGCCCTTTTGAATCAGCCGCTTTGCAGGATGGACATGGATAATACCGTTTCCCCTCCTGATTACGCAGTCCATCCATCTCACCTGCCTGCACCTGTTTTAAATCATTAAACAGATAATGACAGTTCCTGTTTCTATGATATCGTGTCGAATTACGGCCAACATAAACCATTTCCTCCATTTCGTCCTCTCCCGGCAGCAAATTTCCCTTTCGGTTTCCCTCTGCTCCGGTCCACAGACGTCTGACACACACCGCTTCTGCCTTTATGCTGTCTATACAAAATACAGAAAATGGAAGCGGCATCCTGTAGGTCATTACAATATGAACCATGTCATTTTCTATAGCTGTTCTCATAAATGAAACATCTCTGACCCATTTTTTATCTATCCGTCCCAAAACCATTGCTTCAATCCCTGCCTGGGCAGCAAATCCAAAAATATCTTTCATACCATCTGGGGCCAGCTCATCCCTGCTCTCATCCATCTGCCCCTCTCTTCCCTTTCCCAAAAGCCAGGCACTGTATGCATACTGGCTGATCTCTTCCCCCACAGTTTCTACCGCTGCCTGAATCTGTCTCTGCCGGTCCATCATCCTCATAGGGATCAGAAGTATGACACAGAGAAACACAAACAAAGGAAATACCAGTGCCGCCTCCAGCGTCAGACTGCCGCGGATTCGGTTGCCCGCATGATATTTCTTTATATGACAAGGAATCCGTTTCATCTGAAAGGCCCATGAGGATACTCTTTTTTCGGAAACTCGGATCCTTTTTAAATAGTTCTGCATATCTGTGTCTGTTCGTACTTGGAGAGGTGCGATTTTCATTGAATGATGGTTCTGACAGGTATGTTCCTGATGGATCATTGATCGTAAGGAGTAGCGTGTTATATGAAGTTGTGTTGGATTCCGAAAAAAGAGCATCCTCATGAGCCTCCTTTCCTAAAGATTATCTGTTTTATTCATCATCCAGATAGCTGCCAGAAACAGCCATCCGTATTTTTTGTCTGTCTTTCCACGAACCGCCGGAAAAAAACACAGGTTTTCCACAAAACTCCGCTTCCATTTCCACCATGCAGGTACAACCTGCCATGCAGAAATCCGGTTGTTCCGTTCTGAGTTCTGTCTGTATCACATCCATCATACGGTAAACCCGTTCTTCACTGTATCCGCCAAAAAGCATCAGCCGAAGATAGCCTTTGTGATCCAGACCATCTTCCTCTTTCTCCCCTTTCCCTATCCCATCCGGCAGACGGCCTTTGGCCCCCAGATCAAGAAGGCCCTGTAAATCCAGCTTCCACTGAGAACTGCTTTTTACAAGAGGTACCTTTCCGCCTTCCAAAAGACAGCGCACATCCACCAGCGCCTCCCCCAGCGCCCAGACCGTCATAATGAAAAATGACAATACCGCTGCAAGCGGAGCCATCCCTGTACCTCCTGCAATCACTATGGCAAGGGAGCGGGCTTCCTCCCTTTTAACAGGATCCCTCAGAATATGAGCCAGATTCATCCCCTGGCGCAATGCTGTCAGACGAAGGACAGAAGCCTCCAGATTCTCCCTGTCTTTCTCCTTCCCATACAGAATATACTCCAGCTGGTAAAAGGATGGCGGCTCTGGCTTAAAGGCAGAAAAATAACGGATCCCGTATTCAGACACGAGAAGGCGGTCCAAAAGAATTTGTACGCCAAGGTTACGCTTCCCTTCTCCGGCTGGATTACCTGGTGTTCTCTCCTTTGAAGGAAACCCATTCAGCTTTAAACTGCGCCCTGATACGACCGTCCCTTCCGGAAGTACCAGTTCCAAAATCCCTTTGGACGCCAGATCGCCGATCCGTTCCAGCCATCCCTCCTTTTCCTTATCCTTTACGCCAAATTCCATTCCCAGGCTCAGCATGGGATATCGTGAAAAATGACTGCGCACCGGGGCCCACAGAGCTTCTTCATCCAGTTCGTCATCTTCATCATCCGGCTCCCAGCTGTCAATATAATCCATGACATCCTCTGCTTCCCGGATAATATTTTCCAGAAAAAGGATATTTTCCTGGCTTTTTTCCCGTAAAGCCCCAATCTCCATCCGCCTCTGCCCATCCTTTTCGGTATATGTTTTATACTGGGCGAATTCCTCCCTTAAAGCCTCTCTTGATCCATCGCTCAGATCCTCTCTTGACTCAAAATCCTGCCGGCTTTCCTTCAAAGCTTCGTTTAAACGGTCCGCTCTCTTTTCATAGGCCGTTACCAGAGAAGGAAGCTTTTTTAATATTTTTATCATGCTCTCTGCCCTGCGGATCAAGCCGCTTCCATCCAGATCGTCCAGACAGCGCTTTCCCTGTTCCCAGTTCTGTCTTTGTTCTTCAAGCCTCCCGTTTATCTTTTCCAGCGCTGCCTCCACACGGACCGCTTCTCTGGTATGGCCTTCATAGCGGACAGAACAGCCATTTATCCCCTCTGCATCCTTAAACTGGCTGAGCATTTCTCTGGCTCCATTTTCATCCATGCTGTCCCAGATCATGTCTATAAGCCCAAACTTCATATAGTCCAGGATTTCCTGCTCAAAGTAGGCTCCCTGTCCCTCTGTAAGCATTACTGCATCCTTCCTGTCTGTGTCCACAAGAGTTACCGGATACCAGTTTTCCGCCTCTGCATAAGGAGCAAAAAAATCGCCAAATTCCTGTTCCAGTCTTTCCTTTTCCCCTGTTTCAAGTCCCAGGATCCGGTAATTCTCCCTCTGGCCGATTCCACAACTACCAAAAGAAGCGTCATGATACTGACCAGGATCATCGTGAGAAAGACCGTCACTTCCCCCCTGTACCTCATCAGTAAACCTCTTTGGATTTGCTGTTGATCTGTTTGAAAATGTTTTCCAGCAATGTATTGATCTGCTTCTTAAAAATGATTACAAGGCCTATAAGGACTACCAGTATCAGCACCAGCTCAATCACCCCCACGCCGGATTCATCTGCCGCAAACGCCCTAATGTCCTTTAAATTTTCTCTGTCCTTCTGTAATTCCATACGCTCTTTCCTCCTTCTCGTTTATTTGATCAATCTGTTCTTTATCCAAAGGCCAGCCAGGCAGGAACGGCAATCATTACCATTACTACTGCCAGCAAAAGAAACAGGGGAATTAAAAGTCTCGTTCCGGCTTCCTCCCCCAGCCGTCTGGCCTGATGTTTGCGCTGTTCAAAGGCATCTGCCATTTCCAGGCGCAGCCGTTCCCTTAAGCTTCTGGCCCCGTTTTTCCGGCTCTGCTCCAAAAGGGCAGCCAGCTTCATATACGGCTGCAGGCCACAGCGGCTTCCAAATTCATAAAATGCCTGACTTTCAGAAACACCGCTTTTTAACTGGCTCTCCGTCAGAACCATTTCTTCATATATATACCGCTTCTGGTGCACCCCATGTTCCACCGACCGGCGGTAATCAACAGCAATCCGTTCCCAGGCACTTCGGATACTCATTCCTGCCCCCAGAAAAATGATAAGACGCGATAAAACCTCTGAATAGTCAAGGAGCATCTGCTGTCTGCGGCGTTCCTCCTGTTTTTTCAGATCCACCGTTTCCTTAAGCGTTATCAAAAACGCTCCCGCCAGACCAAGTGCCGTAAGAGAAAGGATGGGCGGAAGCCCTCCCGGAATATCATAGCTCAGCCGATTCCCCTCCTGAAACTGAGGCAGGGAAAATGCACTTTCATACCGACTGTCCTGCTCCATCTCTTTTATCTGCTCTTCCAGATCTTTTGCAGCCCTCTGAACCGGCGTCATAAGAGGCGGTTTTATCCTTACAGGAATTTCATATTCTCTGGGCCAGTTCCCGTCTGTGAGCCGCACAAAAAGCACTGCCTGCTCCCCTTGCTCCGGCACTCCCTCCCCATGTATCTGTCCGTCTGATCCTAAAAGATCAGGAGAGCCGGATCGCCAGCTTAAATCTACCCCATATTCCGGGAGCTCTGAAATAAGCTTTAAAGGCAGCCGCACCTCTTCCAGTGAAGGATTATCCCCTAAAATATACCCCGGAAGTTCCCCTATAACCTGCTCATAAACTGCCTCAGCCTCCTTCTCTGTATATTGCTCTGCCTCAAGGATCAGTTCCAGACGCTCCGGCTCCCTGCTGTCTGCCAGCCCCCTTACTTCCAGCAGATATGTCTCTTCTTCCTGTCCCAAAGGATTTCTGTTTAAAATGTATCCGTCCTTTAAAACCGGATCAAATCCCCCTGAATACTGGGCTAAAATACCTAAAAACAGTCCTGCGGCCGCACATGCCAGCTGCTTTTTCCAGCGTGACATTGTTTCCCTTTTCCAGAAGCCTTCCCTTCTCCCACTCCATTTCTTCAATTCTTTGCCCCCTTATATCTCAATATCCAGAATCTTTCCAGACAGCATGACTGCTCCCATATAAAAAGCCAGACATAAGGTCATAATCAGTCTTCCCATCCAGGTTCCATACATAATGTCAAAAAATCCCGGAGAGGTGAAATCAATATAGAGAATCATTCCAAAAGGAATGCCATTCATGATTTTCTGTTCAAAGATCCGTGCCGCTGTCATGGTCTGTATTTCTTCCTGAACCTGGATCTTATCCCGGATTACCCCCGCGCTCTGCCGGATGATCTCTACCAGCTCCCCACCGCTTCTGCGGGCCATTCCAAATACCTGAGCAAAGTGATCCACATCCTGAATCCCGCTCCGTTCTCCAAATTCGGCAAGAAGCTGCTCCACCGGCCGGTTCATCCGAACCCCTGCTGCCAGACGTTCAAATTCTTCTGTGATCATAGCGTCTTTTCCGTACAGCGCTTCCAATTCCCGCACGCTCATAAAAAGACCATTTTCCAGCGAATATCCTGCGCTTAAAAAAGAAGATAAAACCTGGATCGCCTCTTTAAACTGCAGCGTCAGCTGCCGCAGCCTTTTCTTTTTCAGATCCTTCTTTTTATAAATAGGATACAAAAAACCAAGAGGCATAAGGAGAATAAAGGCAAAAAAACTCCGGTAAAACACATAGGCAGTAAGACCGCAAAGCCCCAGTCCGATTGCCGAAAGCCCCATATATTCTTTAGCAGACAAACGGTAAACCCGGTAATCCTCTCCATCCGGAGCCCGGGGCTTCGGGCTGCCCCGCAGGGAAATCCTCCTGCCTGGCTGCCCTTTTCTCCCGGTTTTCACGGCAGTTTTCTCCCATTTTTTCCCTTTTGTCCTAACAATTTCCTGTATCTCCAAGCTTTTCCCTATTTTTAAGTTCACCCGTCTTTTCAAGCCGCCCTGTTTCTCTGTCATATCTGTACAGCTCCTCTGTTTCTATTTCTCCCATAGATATACCTCTTACCTCCACAATGGAAAGTACCTTTCTGCTTCCGTCTCCCAGCCGTCCCAGATGAACCAGAATATCCAAAGCCGAAGCGATCTGGCTTCGGACCGCCTCCAGCGGCAGTCTGGCTCCCATTAAAACCATAGTTTCCAGACGGTTCAGCATATCTCTGGCTGAATTGCTGTGGCCCGTTGAGAGAGAACCCGGATGGCCTGTGTTCATAGCCTTTATATGGACTCCCTATGTTCCCATCATGCAGAAATACAATATCTGTACTTAATATACACTGTATATAACGTTATTATCTTGCCATTCCACAGTTGCAAAAAGAAAAGAGAGCCTTTCACAGCCCTCTTTCATATCGACTTTCTCATTCATTTGTCATACTCAACAGTTTTGCAACCAATGTCTCTAAACTTTTTCCAAAAAATGGGACAAAATCTGGTATTGCACCAAATGCCATCCCAATTATTATCATTCGACCACATTCTCTTGCAGATTCCAATGCAAATCCATAACTCAAAACACCTGTCAGAATAAATATAATTGATAAAAAGTAAAGCAAAATATTTCCCAATATCATCGGAATTTTTAATAACCAGTGAATCAATGTCATTACTGCAAGAATTAAATATAAAAACACTTTTATTATGTACTTAACCAACATTTTTAATCCCTCCCTTTTTTATCTTTCCGGACAGCAAGAATCTTGCCATCCGGACTTCCATTTTTTTGCTATCCGGACTTCCACTTTTTTGCTATCCGGGCTGCAAAATTCTTGCTATCCAATACAGTTCATTATCCTTTCGTGTATATCATTTCCGTCAAAATCATCTCTTCTGCATCATGACAAAGGGTATTCATCCTCCTTGTCCATTCCATGTTGTCCTGCCTTTTTAATTTCTCTGTAATTCCTTGTTTCTCCATCATCTGTTTTACTAATTGTTCTTCCCTATCCCTTGCTTCTGCATCAATCTGATTCAAATGCTCGACAAGTTTTCCTTGTAACAACAATATTTGATATTTTGCCTTTCTGTGTTCCTGTAAATAGCTTTTACGAAGCATCCCATATTTCCCATAAGTTGGTTCGATATCTGTAAGTGCCAATTCCGGCAAATAATAATCACCACATAACATATAAGTAAGTCCATTTTTCTCATCATAAATTTCGTTCTGCATAAAATATTCTCCTTTTCTTCCTATAATTGGTCGTACATCTTCAACAGTGTTCCCTTTTTCATTTGACTATATTTCACCTGTAATTCTTCATATTTTTTCTGAAGACTTTCATATTCGTTTTTCGGAACACTATCGGATAATTTCTGTTCTAAACTCTTAATCCGTGCTTCCTGTGCTTTTGCAATAGCATCACTTTTAGGATTTCGCAATATCATTCCCTGTTGTTTTTCCTTCAATTCCATCATGACCTGTTTCACATTCGGATTATTATAGAAAAAACCTCTAGAAAGTCCTGTTAGTTTTGTAAGTTCAGCAACTGAAATTTTTATATTTTTTCTATACATTGTTTCAATAGCTGTTATTGCTGTTTCCGTCATTTCCGCACTTTTTTCTTTTGCTAGTGCTACCATTTTATCGTGTTTCTGCATTTTCCTTTTCCCTCCTGTATTGTGCTAATAATTCATTCATTTCATCTCGTACAGCCTTTGTATCCTCCGCTAATGCTTCGTTTCTTAACCGCCGATAATGTGGTATGGTTCGTGTATCCTTATGTCCCAACAGCCTTGCAATGCTATCATCATCTAATTTCATTTCTGTAAGTTTTACTCCAAAAGTATGTCTAAAACGATGTGTACGAAACTCAAAATAATTTCCATTATCATCCCTGATATCATTTTCATAAATCATGATATTTACATGATATTTCAGCATTGAATCTGTATACAATTTTCCATTATCTTGCAGAAAAATATATTCTGAATCTGGATGCTCCTTTTCTGAAACTTCTATTGCTTTTCTAATCAATTCTGCCAGCTGATCGCTGACTGGTCTTTTGTATTTCCTTGTTTTCTGCTGGAGAATAGTTATAAAATAATGCCCCGATTTCTCAGATAAGCAATCCCTTCGCAAGGTCAACGTATCCTCTATTCTTGTACCAAGCATTTGATGTATTATTAAACATCTGCCTAACTGGGGCTTTAATTTTGTTAATGCACAATTAAATCTTCTGATTTCTGCATCTGAATACGCTTCTGGTAAAGCGTTGTCATATGCTCTGCAATCACTGGACAGAAAAAGGTTGCATAAATTTTCTATTTCCAGTTCACGCCCAATTTCATCCAGCAGATTATCCAAGACAGACAGTTCTGTCGTGTAACTGACTGATGTAAGACCTGTATCCGTTTTTATATAAACCAGATAATCTTCTATCATATCCCTGCTAATTTCTGTAAAATGCTTTACTTCTGGAAACCGATCATACATGAAGCTAGCAAACCGACGGAATCCACGCAATTCACCTTTTATACTACCCATTGCTTTTGTCTGGCAGTGGCTATACAATATTCTCTTTATTACCTCTTTAAATTCTTTCTGCCTAATCTCACGAAAATCTAATCTATATCTTCCACGAATCGGATTACTCCTTGGCACAATATCCAACTTTCTCATATCCCATACATCTTTTTCATTTTCTGGAATATCTGCTGTTTTACACTTCACAACATACTCATAATACATTTTCAGAAAAGAAATCTGAGCGCTACTTTGTTGCTCAACATTCCGCCTATCCGGTCTATTTCTTCTAACATACAGCGCCAATCCTTTTTTATATAAAAATGCTTTATAACTTCTCTCCAGTTCTTCCCATTTTTTATCAGTGATGCTGCTACAACTTGTACACTTCTCATTCAGAAATTCTTTCAACAGATCAAATCTGTAAATATCATTTACTACTGTTGATAATGACAAACGTCTACATCTATCATCGATATACCCATAAATCTCATCCTGCATCTTTTCATTATGAATCTCTGATATGTAGTACACCCTGTTTTCCTTCCATTTCAGTCCTGCCAACTGTTTTTCTGTAGCTTGTTGATAACAGTCATACGAAATCAAATTAATATTACCTTTCATCATCTTCTGCTCCTTTCAATTTAAATGACTGATTTTTAGAGAAATATTTATCTTCAGCCGATACAATACGTTCCGGCATGAAATCAATGTACTGTTTTGTCATATTCTCACTTGAATGTCCTAGATAATCTCGTACCCCTTGTATAGAAACCCCATTTCCGTACATTGAAGTTGCAAGGTTATGTCTGTAATCGTGTGCTCTAAAGATATAATCTCCACAGTCAATCCCATGAGCTTTACACTCCCGAATCATTTGATTTGAAAATGTCTGTCCACAAAATGCACCACCTTTTTTATTTTTGAACAAATACTCCCCATTTTTTATTCCGTACTTTTTTTCATAATCGCTCACCAGTCCAACCAATAAACTAGGAACAGGAATGACTTTTTCCCTCCGCATTTTGCTTTGATATATGCGCATCCAATTCTCATTGCCTTGTGAATAAAAGGCTCCCGATTTTATTGTACAAACCTCGCTTTTCCTAATTCCTGTGCAAAACAAAATCAAATACATCAACTGTAAATGCTCTGGGAATGCCGGCAGCTCCTTAATTAGATGAGCAATTGTTTTTTCTGGAACACTTCTTTCATTGTGTTCTGAAAAACCTTTTTTTAAAAATCGTTCCGGATAAAACTTCAACACTTCAATATTTTTCATTTTCAAAAACTGTAGAAATGTATGCATATGTGTGATATATCGGTTAAAAGTGGAATACTTAATATCGGACTCATCCAAAACAGACACATAATCCGCTATATCTTGCATCTCCAGTTCAGTTACTTTCTTACTCTGTCCATCCAGATATTTTAAAAATTGTGAAATAAAACTTATTGTATTTCGGATATTTGATAAAGACAGATCAGATATCCCGACCAAATATTTTGCGTATAATTGTAAATACCAACGATTTTCTTTTTCGTAAATATTAATAAATGAAAGGCTTTTAACAGGTGAACTGGCATTGATTCTCGATTTATCAAACTGAAACCTATCCATATACCAGATACACGCTCGCCAATTTATCTCTGGATCTGTTAGAAATAACGTTCTTCTCGCAAACTCAACAATCTTAGAAGCCTGTTTTTTTATAATTTCCGACTCCTTGTTTAAATACAGATAAAATCTGTTTTCGTCTGTCTGTTCCATTTCTTCAATATCATCTATTCTGTACTTATCGCAAAACCGTATAAGTGCTTTTAATGGTTCTAAAAAATATCTTCGATGTCTTTGTACCTTATCCATATTCAGAATTTCACACAGCAATATTTTTGTCTGTCGCACCAACTGTGATGAATGTATCCTCGTTAAGTCCCATAACAAATCATTCTTATCAACCACCTGACGGAAAGATTGTGCTTTCTTCTTATTGGGGACATACAGCAAAAACAATTTGTCTTGCTTAAAAAACTCCTGTTCTACAGAGAAGGGCTTTCCTTGTGAATAGACATCTGGCATATTTTCTATTTTTAAACGATCAAATAAGCTCAGTAATTCCGCTTTATATTTTTCTGAAATATCCTCTTTTTCAAGAGAATCCATATACATTTTTCTCGTTTCATAGTTAATATCTGCAGTACACTGTATATCGGTATACTGAAAAAATTTGTATAACCGGTTATAGTATTTTGCTTCTCCAGTCGTAACTAAAGATATTTCTTCCTTTAATTTCTCAGATATTTTTTCCTGATATAACTTCGGAACAATTTTTAATACTGCCAAGGTAATCCCTCCTTCCTTTTACAGAAAATCTGCAATTTGGTATAAATCTTCATTATTTGAGTAGTATTGATCTGTCGCTTCTATCAATCGTTCATTATTTTCACCCAAGTATTTAATGGTAGTTTCAACTTTCTTATGCCCCAGGGCAAAACGAATGTCATTCAAATCCCATCCTTCTTTTCTTCTTTCCTCCGCAAAATAGTGTCGGAGCTGATGCGGATGGGAATTGATATCCGTTTTTTTGGATAGCCTTTTCAACATGCTATACACAGAATCCGCATCTAATGGCTCTCCTTTGTTTTTTCCAGTTAATTTTGTAAATAGATACTCCGAGTTCATCAGACTTTTTCGGTTATCAGAAATGTACTTAACCAAGAACTCAAAAGTTGTATTACTTAACAAAGCCATTCTATATTCTGCATTTTTTGCTCTTGCCAAGTTGGTATTGGATTCACGATACCTTACCCGAACCGTCCTTCTTTCAAAATCAATATCTTCGGTATAATGGATTCCCAGAATTTCCCCTAATCTAAGACCGGTTTCTGCCATCATTGCTATCAGCAATCGATCTCTATCATTCGAACAGGCATTTATCAGCTCCTGTATTTCTTCGGATGTTATTTCTTCCAGATTAGGTTCTTCTTCTTTGAAGAAACCTTTAAACGAATTCACTGCATTTTGATGATTTACTCCCATACTGTCAAAATACGATACTTTTTTTACTCGTAAGACTTTAAGCATTGGCAAAACATCTTCCAGTGCCAAAAACTGGTAGTATCTGAAGACTGCACCAAGATACATATTGCAGGTCTTATTGCTCGTCTGTGTATTATGCTCAGTATGCTTTCCACTCTTAACCCAATACAAGAAATCAATAAAATGTTGATTCTGCTCTGAATAGGATAGCAATGTAATCTCATCCAATCCTATCGTTTGCTCCTGCAGATAATTGTAATAATATGAAAGTGCGAAGGCTGCGGATTTTACAGTATTCGGAGAAGCATTAATCTGATCCAGATGCTTCAAATACTTTGATGGAAGGATTTCAATTTCTTCAATATCAGAAATAATCAAAAAACGTGGTCTATTATCTTTCAAAATCGAAACAACCCTATATTTCAATCCACAGCCCTCCTTCCTTTCTTTTTGATTCATTTGACTTCTTTGACTTCTTGATTTACATTATACACAAAGATATCAAAATGTCAATTACGTTTTTGACTTCTTTGACTTTTAAGAGAATATCAATAAAGCATTTTTTGATTTCTTTATGTTTTAAATTGATTTTTAGGGATATAATTGATAAGATAAAATACAAGAAGTCAATTTATACAAAGTCAAAGAAGTCAAGAGGAGATTTGAATGAACGAATTTATATCAAATTCAGGCACACTAATAAATCCTGACAGCGTTTACGATCAGGAAAGATTCATCAATATACTTCAAATCATTTTACAGAAAAAAACACAAAAAGAATTATCTGAACAAACAGGCTTAAATAATGCAACCATTTCACGAATGCTCAACGGTGCCCGATCTGGAAGACCATATAAAAGCACTATTGATAAAATTGCAAAAGCCATTGATGATCCAGAACTTATCCAAGAATTATATGATGCAACGGGATATTCTTCTAAAAAAATACGGGAACGAAAAAAGATAATTGCAGACAATGGATTTTCTTTGGATCTCTCTACTGTTCAGGTGCATGAAAAGTTTTTTTCTACCTTAATGCGTGGACTTTCCATGATGACAAGTCTGCATAAAGTTGAATGGACAATAAAATCTGGAACGCCCAGATCATACGATTATTTAATTGAATTAAAAGAGGGAAATATAGATTATTGGTATATTAGATATGTAGATAGAATTACTTCTGATGAAGAAAGGAAAAAAGCCTTAACTGCCATTTATGGAGAATTTGCAAAATTGAAATTGGGCGGAAAAATCAAAGTTTCTTGCGCCACTCCTTCTTACGAAGATTATGATTATTTTATTACAATTCCGCCATACCAATTAAATACAAATGCTTCTATTATACATTTTGATTCTGAACTCGAAAGATTTGCAGACGAAACCTTTTTAGAGACAGCTTTACCACTTAAAGAAAATATTCCTGTTAAGGATTTTTGTAATCTTACCGAATCACTGATACTATAACTTTTTAATTTTATCACAGAGAGAGTTGCTTATGACTCTCTCTTTTTTTAACGCTTCCTCCTCCCATGTTCTAACTCATTATGGCAAATCATTTTCTAAAGCAAGTATCGCCTAGAGTAACTCAAAATCCCATTTCTGGATTATGATTCTCTGACGAACTTAATGGAGATTACGATTCCCCATACCCTCAATATCACAAAATATCAAATTTTGCTATTAGCTCATAATAAGTTTTCGCAGCTATCTGTTTTTGCACTCATAGTTATCAAAAGCTTTTTATAACCATCTGCTTCTACCAGTAACAAAATGTCAATAGTTTTTTAATCACTTTTTCAAAAAAGGCAAAAAAATAGAACGTATAGATTATTTCCATACGCTCTATCTCACATTTCATATTAAATTTTTGAATTCTACAAACTTGAATTTGTTTCACTTTCTACTAAAGAAATACTGCATCAAAGCACCTATCAACAATCCTACGGAAGAAATTACCAAATACCAAATGGAGTGTATGAGTGCAGAATCATTATAATAGATGAAAACGGAAGGAATAAAAAGAACAGAAACCAAAAGCGGATACACATACTTGGCTTTTTTCTTTGATACACTGCCCATAATTATCGCAAGTACGAAGGTTGCAACTATAATTAAAAACACCATTCCCATAGCATCAGTAGGTCCTGCCGTTAATGGAAATACATAAAACATGAGTAGTTGTGCAATTAAGATTGCGATTTCTTTGAAATACTTTTTCATATCCGAGACCGTTTCAAGTTTTGTGTAAACGCTAAAAACTGATATAAGATTTGTGAATAGTTACAAATGGGCAGAGCCGATTTTCCGGATTCTGCCCATATCTGCATTATACAGGAGTTTTTGGGGCATGTCAATAAAACCTGCCTAAGACAAGCTGTTTTTACAGGTTGTGTCCAATCAGGCGTTCTTCAAAATAAATTTCCAGCTGGGAATGAATCTGTCCCCAGTCCTGCCGGTGACCAGTCCATTTTTTCGTGATATCCAGGGTTGCCAGATACAGCATTTTCAAAAGGCTGTCATCTGACGGGAAAACTGTCTTGCTTTTGGTCACTTTCCGAAGCTGACGGTTGAATCCCTCAATGGCATTTGTGGTGTAAATTAGACGTCTTACTGCCTCCGGATATTTAAAATAAGTGGACAGTGTTGCCCAGTTATCATGCCAGGATTTATAGATTTTCGGGTACTTGGAATCCCATTTATCTTTGAACAATTCTAACTCATTTAAAGCTGTTTCTTCCGTTGGAGCCGCATATACAAGCTTCAGATCAGCCATCAGCTTTTTGATGTCTTTGTAGGAAACAAACTTCGTTGAATTACGGATTTGATGAATAATACACTGCTGGATTTCTGTTTTTGGATAAACAGCTTCAATTGCCTGTGGAAATCCATTTAGTCCATCCACACATGCTATCAGGATATCTTCAACTCCGCGGTTCTTTAGTCCATTCATGATGGAGAGCCAGAACTTGGCGCTTTCGTTTTCTCCAACATACATACCAAGAACGTCCTTTTTTCCGTTCATATCGATGCCAAGAGCAATGTAGACTGCACGTTTTACAATGCGTCCTTCACTTCGGACATGATAGTGGATAGCATCCATAAATACGACAGCGTACACTTCTTCCAACGGACGTTCCTGCCATTCTTTTACAATTGGAAGGATTTTATCCGTAATCCGGCTGATGGTACTGTCAGAAATATCAATATCATACAGTTCCCGCATGTGAGATTCGATATCTCCGGTAGTCATTCCCTTTGCATACATGGAAAGGATTTTTTCTTCCATGTCCTGAGTCACAGTATTCTGATATTTTTTGATTAGCTGAGACTCATACTCACCGTTACGATCTCTTGGAATAGCTACATCCATATCTCCATAGCTTGTGTGCATAGTTTTGCTGGAATGCCCATTCCGACTGTTATCTGTTTCTTTGTTTCAATAGTCATACTTGGAATAACCTAATTCCTCATCCAGTTCCTCATCCAAAGCACCTTCCAAAAGGACAGACATCATGTCACGCATGATGCTGTTTACATCGGTGCCGTCTTTGATGCTGATATCATTATTTTTCAGATAGTCACGCATCATTTCTCTCATTGCTGCTTTTTGTGGGCTGTCTTTTCTTCTTGCCATAAAAATAACCTCCAAACTGAGTAATTTTATCTTACATCAGTTTGGAGGTTTACACAAACTTTGGGATGCTCCCCTAGTACATGAATACATGGTTCCGTCTCTTAGCTGGATTTTAATTAAATCACCTGTTATTCCGTCATAGCAGACAAGTGGGTGATATCCGTTGCTTTGATAATGAAAGTTAAAGGCTCTTCCCTCCTGTCTGCCATAAGCATCAAGAAGTGTTGAATTTAAATCCAGTATGACAGACTCAGGCATCTGAATGCTGTAGATTTCTTTTCTAAGAATTCGGCTTATCGAAAGAAACTGATTTAAGGAATCTTCATCCAGACGATTATGAAATCTTGAAATAGTTGGCTGTGATGCCAAAGCCTCTTTGTCCAGCACTGCTTTAAACACAGGAGCATTGGTAAGTTCATCTGAAGCATCATCTTCAAAGTAACCAGCAATGATCATATATATCATCTGAAGGAGATTATCCTTGTCAGTATGATATCTAAATGATGCAGAATCATTGGTCTTAAAAGAATGGCTAAAAAGTCTGTCAATGCCAATTTTGCTTACAAATTCTTTGATAAGAAGTAAGCCTGCATTGGAGGATAAATCACCTCCATCAAAATTTATTTTAATCTGTCTATTGCTTTCTAGGGATAAGGTGTTTACAATACTCATAAAGGGCTCCTTTGTTGTAATTGTTAAGACGTTGAACACCTTAATTTTACCACAAATAGATGCTCTTTTTTCATTCGCTTAATGAGTGAAAAGCAATATTCAGTTAAAATACAGAAACCATGTGGCTTTCAGCCACTTTCACGGCATTGCCGTGAATAATTTAGGTTTAATATTTTAAATAATAAAATAGTGATTTATGCCGCTACCACATATGGATGAAGCGCATTTCGCAGATATTATGGAAGTCTTGCTTCAAAATCGGTGGTAAATACAGCCAGTTGCTCCTCGCTAAGCTTTAAGATCTCTTGAAGGCTTGCCATTAAGGCATTAATCAGTATGCTAATGGATCTGCTGAAAGTAATGTCTGCCATTTTATCAACAAGGAAGAATAATTCACCAAGAGTTCTTTGATCTTCATTTTGTTGTTGCTCTATCGCAAGTAGCATATACTTGGTAAACACAATTGCAACATGGGTTGTCAGAGCATCGTAAGATAAACTATGGCATTCCTAAATCAGATTCAGTTGATTTACAGGTTTTGAAGAAAACTTAGATTTAACACGGCGCATTTTGTTTTGTGAATAGATTTCTTTGATATTAAGTTGTTTACCACGGTGTGGATATTTGATTCGGCTGATTTTCTTGAACATAGCAATCACATTCATACCATTTGAGTGAATGGCTGTGATTTGTGCTGGATTGGAAAAACAAGAATTAAATAAAAATCTGTATGGTCAAAACTTTTGCTCCCAATTTTGTTTTCTTACAGCTGATGCGGCTGAAAAGGCTGTCGTCAATGATGAAAATATTTTTTTTCTTGATTTATCAGATTATAAATGTCGTTATTGACGATATTCGCGGCAAGAAGAGAAGTAAAATGGAGCCAGTATGTTTTTGTGGAATTAAGGAAGCGATAATACGTGTCCTTGGAAAAATCTTACCTAAAAGAGCTTGTTAGCTGCTACATATATATGCTTCTTTCTACAAAAATGTTTTTGAGTTTATAACGAAGTAAAGAAGCAGGCGAAACACCTTTTTTTATCACGTTGCATTTAGCAAAAAAGTTTATCTACATAATGTTTTGAAAAAAATCTTTGAACACATCTTATCCTTAAGCTTTTTTGTTATTGCATAAGTTATATATTCAGTATATACTATATTTAAGATTTACGATGAATCCTTAATGATTGCATGGAGGCGATACACAATATATATACACAAGAAAGAATTACAAGCCATTCGAATCGTTAGGATTCGGATGGCTTGTTGCGGTTTTGAGGGATAATAGAGAGAGGAAATATTTATTATGAGAGATAAAAAATATCAGATATTTGTATCATCAACTTTTGAAGATTTAAAAAAGGAACGAGAAGAGGTTACAAAAGGTATTTTGGATGCTGGACATATTCCAGCAGGAATGGAATTATTTGGAGGTGCTGGAGAGGTAATAAATATAATTAAGAGATGGATAGATGATTCTGATATCTATTTATTATTATTGGGGGGCAAATATGGGTCTATTTATGAAGAAAAAGGTATTGGTTATACACAGTGGGAATATGAGTATGCCTCTAGTATTAATAAACCTATTGCAATTATACAGTTAAGTGAATCTATGTTGCTAAGAAATGCAATTGAATTGGGAAAAGATGTTGTGTTTGAAACTAAAAATAAAGATAAGTATGAGGCCTTTGTCAAATTAACAACACAAAAAAACATTCGAATAATGGTTGATGATAGAAGCCAAATAAAGGGAGCTGTTTACTCTCAATTGGATAAGATAATTAGTGAAAAATATCCCAAATATAATTTAACAGGTTGGATTAGAGCGGATTCAGTAGCTAGGGATTGGAATAAAATGACCATTAAGCAATTGGAAGAACAAAATGTTGAATTGCTATCAAGTTATATAAAAAAATATTATTATATGGATATAAGAGATTTGGCATCAAGTGTTTCAAGTAATCTAGTACAGGTATTAACTGCAAGAGGTATTTTAAATTCAATGAACAGATTTGTGAAAATCAATAAATATGGAAGAAACTTAGTCAAAGTAAATATAATTGATAGTTATGATTATTGTTATCTTGATAGTGAGCATAAAGCTTTTGGAAAAAGATTTCAAGCAACAAAGCAGCAGGCAGAAACTTATAAGATAGAGAAATTAATAATAAATGGAGTGGAATATACTAAGCAAGTTGAATTAAAAATAAGTGAAGATATTAATAGAGGACAATTGAATTACTATGTTGAAACAGAAAAATCAATACCGATAAAAGATAATATGCCAGTTGTAATAGATATTCAAAGTAGCTATGTATGTCCACCACAAGATTTTTTTCAAGCATATGGATTACCTTTTCCATGTAAAGAATTTAATGTAAATATTAGTCTTGATGATGGTTTGGATAAAATGTATACAATATTATCGTCTACATATTCATCTTTTAGTAAAGCATATTCTGATTCGTATAAAGCAAATGAAATGAAAAATTTTGGAATATGTAGTCTTAGATTTAAAGAATGGATGTTGCCAGGAGTTGGATATGTGGCAACAATAAAAAAGAGAACGGAAAATAATCATTAGTCCAATAAAATTGATTTTAAAGGAATGTTGGATAGGAAAATAAATGGCTAGATGTAGGTCAGTGAGATTATGAATTTGTTTTTCAAAATAAAATTTGTTAGGATAGGAGATATTACTATTTTCTTTGGGGATTCATTAGAAGAAATATCGTTGAATTTATTAGGAATAGAAATACCTACATTTATTGGATTTTTACTTATAGTTGGTGGTTTTATATTAAGTTATTATATACGTTGAAATTAAGGTTTTAGACAGAGACAGAAATGTAGTCTCTTATGTTCGTGGAGATACGAAGAGTGAAGGAAAAAATAGATTTATTCGTGAAGGCGAAGTAACATCTTATATTGCAATGGAGTTTTGGGCTCCCTTAGAAAAACAATACTTGGTAGTAGGTGTATGTATTGAGTATGTCAATGAGACAAGTAACACGAAAAAATGGTTTGTTTCCAAGGATGCTAGGATTGATGATTGTAGATTCTATACAGTAAAAGATAAAGAGGTAACGGTATATCCGCGTCACGAACTGATAGTAAAGGGAAAGAAAGTTCCGGCAGGTGAATTCATGAATCGCGACAAAGGTGCGGAACAGGTATTAAGGGCATTAGGTCTTCGTTGTGGAGTTGAAAAGTACAGAGCTAAACTTGTGAAAATGATGGCTTTTAATCCAGAGAATAATATTGACAAGTTTATTCAGGAATGTGTTTTGGATGAACACCCTATTCGCTCAATGAGTGATATTCGAGAACATCGTAATCACTATAATGATGCCAAAAAGGTATATGAAGAATTGGCAAACGGAAAGATTCAATTGGAGGCTGTGCAAGCAAAAATAGCTGATTATGAAGCTTCGGAGCGAAAATACGAGATAAGGCGAATTCTTTTGTTATATCAGGAAATGAAATGGCATCAAGAACATAGAGTTCAATTAGAAGAGAAAATCGATGTTGATAAGGCAAAGTTACATCAATTACAGAGTCATTTAGAGGATTTGACTGAGAAGAGAAAGAATGCGTTAGATAGAAAAATAAATGCTGAAAAGAATGAATTATTATGTAGTATTGAAGAAATAACCAAGTCGTTAGAAAGCAGTATTTCCACGATTGAAAAAGATATAGAGAAATATAAAAAAGCTTTAGAAGAATTACAATTGTTGGAAACAGGAATTCAGGACATTATGGATTGGCTTGAAATAGATGGTGAATTGACGGATAAAGAAGTTGCAATTATTGAAACTATTGCGGCTACTACCTTTAATGTTGATGAAAAAGTCGCAGTATTCATAAAGTTAAAAAATATAGTTAGTGAAAAAAAGGCGGATTATCAAACAGATAAAGTACATATTTCGGATCGGATTAAGGAAATCGAAAAAGAGCTAGAAGAAATACAAGAAAAAATATCCCGATTAGAATCAGATGTTCTTCCTTTTGAGAAGAAATATGAAGACGCTAAACAAATAATAAAATCAGAACTTGCAAGGCTAAATATTCAAACAGATGTAAGATTATTTGCAGAGTTGGTTCGATATGTTGATAAGGATTGGCAGTTAGCAATTGAGACGTTTTTAGGAAAAAAGAGGTTTGATATTGTAGTAGATGGGAAGTATTGTGAACAGGTAATGGAGATTGTTCACGAACATCAACTAAGAGATATTAAAGTTGTAATTACTGACAAATTACCAGAAACAGATATAATACAAGGGTCTGCTGCTGCAATGCTTGATATTCCTAATGAATATGGAAGAAGATATGCAAATTATCTTCTTAATGGCATTCATTTGTGCAATGATATTCAAGAATTACATCAGTATCCTAAAGGCGGATTGATGATTGATGGTACATTGGCTAAGAGTTTTACAATGAGTTGTATGAACTTGCAAAGAAGTCACGTATTTGCAGTATAATTGAAGAGTTCGGAGCGTTAGAATTAGATTTATCTGCTTTGGACAAAAAAGAAAAAGAGAAAGCAATTCTTGAGGAATATCAAGTTTTTTCAAATCCGTCATATATTTTTTTCAAAGGAAATGTAGATATTCATTATATTGATGGGAGTGCTATTTGCGCAACACCAGATAATCCGATAGCTATTTTATCAGAGGCAATTGCACGGATAGAAATGATAAAAGTAAATTCAAATCGAATAGTGACTGTTGAAAATCTTACTTCATATAATAGAATGAATGATAATAAATCAACATTTGTCTATCTAAGCGGATACAATAATACTGCAAAGCAGAGATTTTTAAAGAAGATAGCAGAATATAATAGTGGTGTTTCGTGGTTTCATTTTGGGGATATCGACCCTGATGGATATTTTATTTTAAAGAATCTGGTTGAAAAAACTGGGATTACATTTGTTCCATTATATATGGATTTAAAGCAATTAAAGAATTATAGACAATACTGTAAGCCGCTTGAAAAGAATGATATTGTAAAGGCCCATTCATTGTTGAAAGTTCATTTCTATGATGAAGTTATGGAATTTATGCTGGCAAACAATTGTAAATTGGAACAGGAAATTATTGGTTGGTTAAATGAAAGAAATTGATATGATTGTGGTGCGGCTGTATGTTGTTGTATTATCGAGTGCTATGGATTAGTACCACAAAATTTTTTATTGCAGAAACATCATTCGGAGCCTATAATTCTAATAGGTGGACTTGCAAACTAACAGATGAGTATTCTTTGAATAGTCAAATGAACCTGCAAGCCACCGGAACTACACACAATAATGACAATATAGCAATGGTACTGGATTGGTGATTATTTCACATCAGGAGCACCGGAGCTAAGCTTTGCTTAGCTCCACTGGTTTTTAGTTGCGAA
>OHQM01000487.1_pt1 | contig 21373 bp, 16 predicted proteins | sample 1577941 | NCBI WGS metagenome assembly OHQM01 (sample SAMEA3879604, study PRJEB24766) | human gut metagenome | biome: human-associated habitat; feature: feces | place: USA | collected 1985/1987
ATGAACTCTGATCTTGCGGGAGAAATCACTAAATAAAAAATAAAAAAATATTTAGTCTAAAAGTTACGGATTATAGCAACAAAAGTCTTCCATTGGCTATAATTCCATTTCATTATGCACATTCCGATAAGATACCGACTAAAATCTGCAAGTTTTCACTAAAAGCCTACTACTCTCATTTTTAACAATTAAAGCATCCTATTTGCAACAAAAAAACAACTTTTTCTGCTATCATATCAAATTTATCATTATCTTTGTGGCGAAAATATGCAAGAAATGCGCATTTTTAATAGTCCATAAAGAAAAGAATGACAAATTCAACACATATTATATTTATTAATGATGAAATCAATTAGCAGATTATCAGTAATGGCTACCATGGTAAGCGCCATGTTTTTAGCCAGTTGTGCGGACGATGTTTACGACCCAAGTAAAGAACCGCAGACGCCGCCGGCTGAAAATCCTTTTGGTGAAGGTTTTGCCGCTCCTGATGGCTTTAATTGGTCCATGATCAATTCCGTAAAACTTAATGTTGAGGTAAAGGACGAATTCAATGGTCAGTACCAGTATCTGATCGAAGTATTCACCACCAACCCATTGAGTGATAAAAATGCGACTCCGATTGCGGCTGGTGTAGCAAACAAGAATGCTAATTACGTTACAGAAATCAACATACCTGCAGCAACTGGATATCTGTATATTCGTCAAACAGACCCGAAACAACGAAATGAAATTTACGCATGCGCTGTTCCCGAAAATGGCGGTTCAATGGATTGTAAGCTATACTATACCGGAGTCGGCACAAGAGTCACAGGAAATACAGGTTCAGCATTCGAAGCCGCAAAACAAGCAGGATTTACAGAACCGAAACATAAGGACAGCGAAGACCTTAAACCTCTTTATGATGAAACAAAAATAATACCGGAAGTACCTGCTGTTTCAGATAAGTACGTCCCCAATAATTCAGGAGCGTTGAATGCCGGAGCCAACTTTATTATTGGTGCAGAATATACATCCGAGGCCTCTTTTAAAGACAATTTACGGGTTTATGAAAGTAGCGGCAGAGTAACCGTATTCGTTCAAGGCGTATGGGACTTGTCAGGGGAGGAATTAAATTCCCGACTCGACATCTACGTGATGAATGGCGGTAAAATCATCGCTTCAAATGACTTCACAATAGGTATCAGTAACACTCTTACCATCCAAAGCGGAGGAAGTATCGAAGTCGGAAACACCTTACATTTAGGCGCTCCAACCAAAGTCTATGGCTCCATTTCAGCAGAAAATGTCAATGTAAACATAGGCGGTACGCCTGAAATATATATTGGTGGAAACGGCAGTATCAAAGTTACCCAAACAGCACTTTTCAACAGTTCTCAAATTTTCAACTACGGTGTATTAAGCGCAGGCAAGCTTGAGCTTATGAATGCTACTGTATTAAATAAATCCTATATAGAGAATTGCAAAGACATCAGTTGCAACAACGGTAAGATATTCAATTATGGCGATGTAAAATTCAGCGGAACACTCACGACTAATAATAACATTCAGAATACAGTTTTTGTCAATCACGATCAAGCCACTTTAGTAGGATCAAGATGGGACAATGGCGCTTCTGTTTATAATGACGGCCTTATCCAGCTTACCAATTTCTATAATCCAGCAGTGGGCGAAATCTATAATAGCTGTGCATTTATCATCAGCAATGAATTTACTTTCGTTAATTTGATTTTAGACAATGGTTCCATTACAAGCGATTGGAACAATACAACAAACGAATGGCTTCCCGTTCCGACCATCACTTGCAATCAAAAAGTTAATGTCAAGATGAGAAATAGCTCAATCATCAAAGTCGATAACTTCATTTTAGGCAACTCACCTAACAACATCGTAGGCGAACAAGGCGAGACATCTATGATCAAAGCCCGTCTGCTTACATTAAATGGCGGTGGACTAACCAGCATCAGTGGCAACTTGGTATTTGAGGGGAAATATGCAAAGGATTATCCTACATGGCAACTGAAGACTGAATGCGCTATGACCGGTTATGACGAATCCAAACAATCCATCGAATCCTGTAGCGGCATTATCAACGAAGGTAATGAAGGCGAAGACCCGTACACCCCTGAAATTCCTGTCATTGACGATGCGACGACTTACACTTATGTATTCGAAGACAACTGGCCCAAATATGGCGATTTCGACCTCAACGATATCGTCCTGACAATAAGCAATCGTTCCGTCCAAGCCAATGCAAGCGGCAACTTGAAGAGCGCCAAACTCAATATTGCCCTCGAAGCTGTCGGAGCAAGTAAAGTTCTCGGAGTAGGTATCCGCTTCTTCGGTCTGCCGGAAAATATCACCCCCAAGAAATTCACCGTTAAAGGCGTAAACGCTTCATTTGAAGCTGGGCAAAGCCTCCCGACCCTCATACTGTTTGAAAATGCACACGGTGAATTCAGCTTCAGCGACGAACGACCATTCATTAATACAACTCAGGATGCATCGACCAACAGCGCTAATGTTCCCGATTATTCCATACGTTTCGAGTTTGAAGAATCTAGCAATGTACCCGCGTCAGCGTTCAACATCAACAATCTGGATGTATTCGTCATCACCAGAGCTGCTGACCAGAAGAATAAACGTCTTGAAGTGCACGTAGCCGGTTATGCACCTACCGATCTGGCCAACACCAAGCTGTTCGGACAAGGAAATGACAAGTCGTCTGCGGATGAAAAGCGTTATTACCTGAGCTCTGAAAACTTAGCATGGGGCGTAGTTATCCCGACAGATTTTGCATGGCCCTTAGAGTATAAAAATATCAAAGATGTATACACAAATTTTGTCGGTTGGGTAACCAGCGGCGGAAAAGAGAACAAGGATTGGTATAACAGCCACAATGGTCAGGTATTCAAAAAATAGCCCGGAATTCCCCTAATGCAAAAAGCCGATGAGCACCGTTATTCATCGGCTTTTTCAGTAATATGAGAGGGTGTCATTTCAAATGCCTTGCTATATAGTTAAAAGACATTAACAAAATATCTTTTTAAAGCTTATAAAAGCTGTTATTATCTTAATAGTCCGTATTTTTGTTATTAACCAAACAAAACAAACAAGTCATGGGAAAGAAGTTCAAGACAAATCAGATTCTGGTAGCTGCACTGATTCTATCGTGTGCTTTGTTGGGTAGTTGTGAAAAAAATGCATTCGATCCCGAAAAAGTAAAAGCAACTTACGAAGATAAATTTCCGGTAAAAAACATCGATCCCGATATGGACTGGAAAATGACCAGGCAGGTTACGATAGACATCTCTGTCTACGAAGATTATGGAGTAGATTATACTGTAGAAATCTTCGATCGCAACCCCTATTCTACCGACACCATACCTCACTTACTGGCAAGAGGAACCGCCAATCAGGAATTTTCTTTCCATACCGCAATTGATTGTCCGACTGTGCTTTCCACGCTTTATGTATCGCGTACCGACGAGGCCGGTCGAAGGATATTCAAACCCGTAGCCATAACCAACAACCGTCTGGCCACATCGTTCGGTAGCCAGACGCTGACACGTTCCTTTTCCCCATCCACCAGGAGTGAAGGCAATTTCAGCATATCCGCAATGTCCCGTCCATACACTGATAAAGAAATAGAGACAATGCTTTCCAAAGCAGTCGAATATACCGGCCAAGATATGGACACCGACATAGCCAATAAAAACATTTTTAAAATAACATCCACCTATGAAGGCAGTATCAACCATGGAGGTACCCCTACTCCCGCAGCCAGTACTCTCAAACTGATTATTGCGCCGGAGGCCAAATGGGAAATTCCCTCCTCCCAGACCATCAACCAGGGACTTGAAATCATAGTAGCCTCCAAAGGTGAAATCAAATTAAAATCCGGTAGCGAAAATACCCCGGCTCTTAAATTTACAAATACCGCTTCACTCACAGTTCTGGGTACCGCTTATCAAGAACACGAAAACGATGAGGCGGAGGATACCCGTGGAAAAATATCCGGCAACGGATGGATAGAATTCTCCAATGGCGGAACCAACTACAATGCCGGAGACATCGACATTGACGGCATCAATAATAATGGCGGTACCTTCTTCAATTATGGTGAAATCGACGTTAAAAAGTTATATGGTCCCTCTACCGGAAGTCTCTTTGTCAACCATGGGGATCTGGAAGCCGACCAGATAGGAGACGAAAAAAATGACAGGGGACCCTTGCTGGAAAACAGTTGCAAAATCGAAGTTGACGGTGATCTGACTTCCTATGGCATCACATTGGGGCAAGGAGCATTCATCAAATGTGAACACCTGCACGCTTCAGACTATATCAACCTGAACGATAACTCTATGATCAAAGTAGAGAATAACTCATGGTTCAATAATTGCAGCATCACCGGTCCGACCGCCCCGAACAGCTATGCATTGCTGAAACTTAATAATATACAACAGGCTAACTGGACCGGAAGCTGGCAAAGCGAAGTAACCCAAGGTTATGTGATCAATAATGTGTACTGCGAATATAAAGGCGGAGGTCGAGACGCTACATGGAATTTTGAGTACTGCTGCCTGAACGGCACTGCAGGAGGAAACGGGAAAAAAGGAAATGGTAACGCAGTTGCATGCAAACCCGGAGAGGCTCCTAAATATATCCCCGAAGGCAGATGCACCGGTGAAGGCAATACTCCGGGAGAAGGCGATCCGGGAGAAGAACCCGAATTAATGCCCTATACCTACGTCTTCGAAGACAACTTCCCCTTGGTAGGCGACTATGACTTCAACGACGTAGTTTTGGACGTATCCATCAATCATGACCGTGGCCGCGACAATAAGATAACGACCACACACATTGATGTCACACTCGTGGCAGCCGGAGCGACTAAGACTATCGGAGCCGGTTTGCGATTGATAAATGTGGATAGAGCTGCCGTTGCAAGTATCAGTTACGAAGGAGATGTAAACCGATTCCAAAACACCCTATCCGGTTCTATGTTAGACAATATCAGCTTTGAAGATGGCATGGTGATTCCTCTCTTCGGAAATGTACATGGCGTATTCGGCGTTGCTCCCGGTACCATGGTCAATACGGGTATCGCTACAGCTCCCACCTATACATACAAGATAAAGATTGAACAGAGCAATGCCTACCAGCACGAGTCTCCGGTTATCTCTAAAGACAATTTGGATTTCTTCATTGCTTATAAGTTCAGAAGTATGCAGCAACGTATGGAAGTGCATCTTTACGAATTCTGGGATTATGGCGCCACCAAAGGAGGAACCGTACAGAAAGAAAATCTTGACTTAGCAGGTAACAATACATGGGCTATTTGTGTGCCCAATTTCCGTTATCCGAGAGAAAGTATCAACATCAGTACGCTAAAGGGTGACGATTGCGCATACCCCAAGTTTCTGGATTGGGCTCAAAACCGCACGCCCGATACTGAAAAATGGCATCTCGATCCTAACGAAAAGAATGTTTACAGATAAAATAATCATATAACAAATAACAGGTATAGAATATTATAAATTACAATAATGAAACAAATATTATTAGTAGATGATAAAGCCTCCATAGGCAAAGTGCTTTCTATGTATTTAGGTAAAGAGTATGATCTTGCATATTGCGAAGATCCTTTGAAAGCTATCGAGTGGTTACACGAAGGTAATGAGCCCGACTTGATTATATCCGATATCCGTATGCCCAAAATGACTGGTTCGGAATTTCTTCATTACCTCAAAAGTAATGAGTTGTTCAAGCACATTCCCGTTATGATGCTTTCCAGCGAAGAGAGCACTACCGAGCGTATCCGCCTGCTCGAAGAAGGAGCGGTCGATTATATTCTGAAGCCTTTCAACCCCATGGAATTGAAAGTACGTTTAAAGAAATTTCTATAATTAAGTAATTAATCTACGTAAAGGCATTATGTTATATTACATATATATTGGTAATAAACGGGTTATCATCGACCACCTGAGCAAAGTAACAGGAGGAATGTTTGTTGCCGTCTCTTCTCCACAGAAAGCGGCTAAAGTCATTGATGGTATTCGTGAGCGATATAACATATCTATCCTTTACGAACAGACAGAAACTCCAGAATCAGACTGTATAGAGCTTTCTTATTTACGAAAGCGTTATCCCCGGGTTTACATAACCCTCATAACAGAAGTGTTAAAACCTGAAAATCGAAAAGCTTACCTCCAGGCAGGCGTCAACAATACGCTTCCGCCGCATGCCGAGGAAGATAGTATCCAAAGTATGAATGCTTATCTCAGGGCACGTAAGGATAGTAAACTGAAAGAATTCAGCGAAACACATCGCAAAGTGTTGAATACATTCCGTCTTCCTATGTGGAAACGCACATTCGACATTCTATTTGCCGGTACTGCTGTTATCATTCTTTCACCATTGCTGATAGGAACAGCTATTGCTGTCCGTGCAGAGAGCAAAGGAAAAGTCATTTATAAGTCGCAACGTGTAGGCTCCAATTATCAGATTTTCAATTTCCTAAAATTCCGTTCCATGTACACTAACGCAGACAAACGGCTGAAGGAGTTGAATGCACTTAATCAATATCAGATTGAAGAAGTAGAGAGTTCTGATGAAGATCCGGAAATCCGCTTTGACGACCTTGTCGGGACACCGGACGAAGAAGAAAACCTGTTGATTTCGGATGATTTCGTGATCTCCGAAGAAGATTTCATCAAAAAGAAAGAGAAAACACAACAGAATGCATTCGTCAAGATTGAAAATGATCCGCGCGTTACTCGTGTCGGACGGTTTATTCGCAAATACAGTATTGATGAGTTGCCACAGCTTTTTAATATTCTGAAAGGTGATATGAGTATTGTAGGTAACCGCCCTCTCCCACTCTATGAAGCTGAGTTATTAACCAGTGATGCCTACATAGACCGTTTTATGGCTCCGGCTGGTTTGACGGGGTTATGGCAGGTTGAGAAACGGGGCGGTGCCGGTAAGATGTCGGCAGAAGAGAGAAAACAGTTGGATATTAAGTATGCAAGAGATTTCTCATTCTGGCTGGATATGAAGATTATCTTTAAGACGCTGACGGCGTTTGTACAGAAAGAGAATGTATAACTCTATAGAATCAACAATTCAATGATACGTAGAATATGATAAATAAATATAGTTTGATCAATATATATAAAGTACTATTCTTTATGTTCTTATGCTGCTCAGTCCATGTAAAAGCTCAGCAAGAAATGACTCGTGAAGAACGCATTAAGGTATTGCAGCTATTAAAAGATAGTGATGCTGAATTGGAAAAGAGTACCTTGAGGCAAAACGATAAAGATATGCTTGAAAATATTAACAATTTAGAGCTTCCTCCCCTTTCTGTATTCCTAGATGCTGTAACTGAAAATGCCACAGTAAGACGTGCTCAGTCTCAAGTCGATCAAGTAAAAAACCAATATCGTATAGAAAAACGGAAGTGGTGGAACTATTTTCGTCTAAACGGTAATTATTCCTTTGGACGCTTCAATACCTTAAACGAAAATAGTGAAACACTTGTTGATTGGTATCAATCAACATCGGTGAGTACTCGACACACCTTTAATTTAGGAGCCAGTGTAAGTATCGGTTTGGGCGATTTGTTTAATCGTCCGCTAAAACTAAAGGACTATCGTTATCAAATAGAACAATTACAATATACGCAAGATGAAGTGATGGAAGAACGAAAACTTAAAATTCTAGAAGCATACAATAAAGTAACTGCTCAACTTGCCACTATCAAAGCAAAAGCTGAAAATGCTGCTTTATATAATGCCCAGATGAAGATTTCCGAAAATAACTTTATACAAGGAAAGATAGATATTATATCATTATCTCTAGAACGCGCCCGTCGTTCAAGTGCAGTAACCAACTATGCAGAAAGCCGTGTATCTTTGCATAACGCTATCATCCTCCTTGAAATGCTAACGAATGTAAAAATAATTAAAGAACAATAAGGAATTATGGATATAGCACGATTTATTACCCAATTCTTCTATCGCATCCGTTATTGGCTTCTATGGGGAAGTTTTATTGTTACGGCTTTAGTAATCTATTTTACTCAATTCCTGCCTTTTAACTATACCGTAGATAGTAACTTATACGCAGGGGTTACTAATGCAACATCCATTGACGGTAGTAAAATAGTTAATATTAATAGCACTTTCGACAATCTTATTAATATTGCAAAATCCAAAAGCACATTGGAGAATGTTTCTCTCCGCCTGCTTGCTACTAATTTAGTACATGGAGACGAATGGACTGACAATATGTATATTCAATCTAAACATTATCGTCAATTATTGCAAGTAACTCCTAAAGAAGTTTTGGCTTTAGTAGATCGTTCTTCTCTAGATAAAACAATTGAAAATTTGAAAAATTATCGTAAAGAGAGTGCAAACAATTTTGTATACTCTATGTATAACCGTCCTGTTCCTTTTTACAGTTTCAAAGCACTCGACAACATTGAGGTTAAAAGATTGGGGGTTAGTGATGTAATAAATATTAACTATACATGTACAGATCCAGGTATAGCTCAAAATACCATTAAGATTCTGGAAGATGAGCTTTTAAAAGCATATGAAGTCCTTCGTTTCAGTGCAACAAATAATGTTATAGCCTATTTTGAAGAACAAGTACGACTTGCCAAAATAAAGCTCACTGCAGAAGAAGATGATCTAATGCACTATAATGTCGACAAACAAGTAATCAATTATGACGAACAGACTAAAGCACTTGCAGGAACTAAGTACGAAGTGGACGACCGTGAAGAAGCCTCCAAACGCACCTATGAGGGAGCTGTAGTACTTCGACAGATGCTTGAAGACAAAATGGACATTCGCGCAAAAATTATACGTGATAATACAAATTTATTGAAAGAACTCGAAAAAATAGCCAATTTGAATCAAGATATTTTAGAACAAGAAATATTTACCTCTGATAAAAATCATGACCGGAATGATAAACTTATCAAGGATAAAGCTGCACTAAAGAAATCTGAAAATACAATCAGCCAACTTTCAGACAACCTAAATGAATACAGCTTCTCCAAAGAAGGTGTGGGCATTCAGAATATGGTGGATGAATGGCTCTTAGCATGCATTAATGAGGTTAAAGCAAAAGCTGAATTAAAAGTTTTGCAGGAGCGTCGACAAGATATTTATGATCAATACCAAATGTTCTCTCCCGTGGGTACTCAAGTAAAACGCAAAGAACGTGCTATTGGCATTGCCGAAGATACTTACCGTGAGCAACTACGTGGCCTATCTGAAGCACGGCTGCGACTACAAAACCTTAAAATGACTACAGCCAATCTGCAAATTATCGCTCCACCTGAATATCCTTTGACCGACAATGGACGAAAGCGTGTTTTTTATGTTTTGGTAGCTTTTATTGGCAGTTTGGTATTCATTACTGGTTACTTCCTCATTATTGAGTTGCTAGACCGCACACTACGCGATCCTGAACGTAGTAACCGCTTAAGTGGCTTACCCGTCATTGCCGCATTCAACGGCATCAGTAATTTAAAATATCGCGGTTTTCTCAAAGCATGCAACCGCCGTGCTGCTGCTTATATTTGTCGACAGTTAAACAAATATTTAGTTCCTGGACGTCCTATCATTATCAATCTACTCAGTATGGAAGAACGTGAAGGCAAATCATTCCTCGCCAAATATTTTGCAGACTATTGGGCTACCGAAGGACTTCATGTACGTATAGTAAAATATGGAATTGATTTTGAGCCAGAAGATAAAAATTACATACAAGCACAAAAACTTTCTGATTTTTGGCAGCTAAATTCTGCCGAACAGCAACCAGATATTATTTTAGTGGAATATCCCGCCATTAATAGCGCTACACTACCTTTAATAGTAATAAAGCAAGCAGATTTCAACCTACTGATAGCCAACGCTTGCCGTCTATGGGGTAGAGATGACGATGCACGTTTAAAATCTATTAAGGAGATTTTAGGTGATACTCCGTTGGCACTCTATCTGAACAACGCTGACCGCGAAGTGGTAGAATCTTTCACTGGTGAATTGCCACCACATACACCGTTACATAGCTTCTTCAGCAGATTAGCACAATTAGGGTTAACCTCCAAAAAAGCCGCTATAAAATAAAATATGTTACAAAGAAATCAACACATATCTACCGAAGTAATGACTGCTATCATATTGATTAGCGGATTGGCAACTATTGCCTATTTCGGTGTATCTGGTAAAGTTAATAACATATTTTTAGTTGCTATATTTCCTTTTGCTGCATTATTCTTCGGGGTTTCTGTCAGATATCCGATTGTAAGCCTATTATCTTATGGCATCGTTGCTAGTTTCTGGGGAATTATCTACAGAATACTCATACGACAATCTAACATAAGTATTTTACTAGAAATTTCTTTAATCTATTTTTTCGCATGTATGTTGTTCCATGTATTCATAACTCGCGATCTTAATTGGAAACGTGCTATAAATGCTATGACACTTGGCTACGCAGTATGGTTTCTGTTCTGTTTCATGGAAATACTTAATCCGCGCGGATTGACCGAGGCTTGGATAAATGCACGTGGCTTTTATCCAAGCACCTTATTATTTGCAATTTTCTGTTCTGTATTACTATCACGATATAAGTTAGTAAAAATATTAGTGATGACAATAGCCATATTCACGATTATTGCTTTTATAAAAATGTTAGTACAAAAATATATAGGTTTCGATCAATATGAAAGAAACTGGTTATATTCAACACGAAGTTACACCACTCACATACTTTCTTCTGGGATTCGCTATTTTTCAATATTTTCCGATGCTGGAAATTTTGGTTCCAATATGGGTAATGTCACAATTGTATATGCTATAATAGCTTTCAATACTCTAGAAAAGAAACTTCGTCTTTTTTATTTCATCATATCTGCACTAGGATTAATCGGACTTTTCCTATCCGGTACACGTGGTGCTATGATAGTACCACTTGGTGGTCTGATGCTCTTCTGCCTCATCATTAAAAACGTTAAACTAACTCTAATGAGTGGTATTTTGGGAGTATGTATCTATGTCTTCTTTGCCTTCACATATATTGGTGAAGGAAATCAGTTTATACGTCGTATGCGCACCGCATTCAGGCCAACCGAAGATGCATCTTTCAATGTTCGCCTTGACAATCAGAGACTAATTGCCGAATATTTAAATGACAAACCCTTTGGTGAAGGGATAGGATTAGCAGGAGGAGAAGGCCGGAAATACGAGGAACGTTATATCACCCAATTTCCTGTAGACTCTTACTACGTCAAGATATGGGTACAGACCGGTATTGTCGGCTTGATATTACACATCGCTATTTTGATAACCATGCTGTTGTGGGGATGTTATCTCGTCATGTTCAGAGTGAAAGATAAACAACTTAAAATTACGCTTACCGCCATGCTTTGTGGACTATTCGGATTGATGTTGAGTGCCTATGGTAACCAGTTTTTTAGCCAGCCTAATACTCAGTTCATACTGATCACTTTCATGGCATGCATATTGAACGGTTCTTATATGGATCGCCAGATAGCACAAGAAGAAGAACAAAAAAAATTATTAAATACTAAAAAACAGACAATATGATAAACGACTTTTTTTCTATATTTAATCCTGACTGGTGGATGGACGAAAACAATAACGCTTTGCAAATAGCCGATGCCGTATTGTTTCTTTTAATGGCTATTCCAGTGGTGTATCTATTCATTTGTGCGCTATTTTCTCTAGGAAAATACAAGAATCCATATCCCCCTGCCAAGAAGAAGCACCGCTTTCTAGTACTTTTCACAGTATTACGCAATGGTAAAGAAGTAATCAATTCTATCAATAACTTCTTAGATACCCAACAATATCCACGCGATAAGTACGATATAGCTGTAGCCGCCACCCAGTTACCTGAGGAAGAACTTATCAGTCTATTGCAAATGCCTGTCAATATTGTAGTGCCTGATAAAGAGCAATGTACCAAAGTATACGCTATTCAGCAGGTTATGGAACGCTACTCCCCTGAAGAATATGACATGATAATCATTTTCAACTCAGACAATCGTATCGTTCCCCATGCGCTTGATCTCTTCAACAATGCTTACTATTCAGGATGCGATGCCATACAAGCGCACCGTATGACTGAAAATTTGACAACCAGTATTGCTGTACTTAATGCTACTAGTGAGGAAATCAATAATAATCTCTTCCGTAAAGCCCATACCCGTATGGGATTCTCATCGGCATTAATCGGCTCTTCTATGGCTTTCGACTTCCAAATGTTCCATGAAATAGCTCCAACCCTAAAAGGTTCAGACTTGAGTAAAGCTATGGAGACAGCACTTCTGAAACAAAATATTTACACTGAATATCTGGAAGAAGTAGTATGTTACAGTAAGAAAGAAGAGAGTGCTAACGGCTATGAAGCACGACGCATCGGCTGGCTTCGTTCTCAATACAGTAGTAGCATATTTGCCTTAAAGAAACTCCCTTTTGCATTACTTAGGGGAGAATGGGATTATGCTAATAAGCTTTTCCAATGGTTATTGCCCTCACGATTTCTTCTAATAGCTTGTCTTATACTGATAACTATCATTATAAGTATAATGGATTGGACCTTGAGTCTGAAATGGTATATTTTAATAATCGGAATTGGACTGAGTTTTCTCATTGCCATGCCTGAAGGGGAAATATCCAAACGATTCAAAAAAGCAATATGGGCTTTGCCTATCTTAGTATTCACTTCAAATATCAGCCACATTAAGCGTCTGACTAAGACAAAGCAAAGAAACCAAAAAGAAAAGAAAGAATAATATATTATGAAGATAGCTATAGAAGCTCAACGTATATTCCGTTCAAACAAACACGGAATGGATTTCGTTGCTTTGGAAACTATACGTGAGTTGCAGAAAAGAGATGATAATAACGAATATTATATCCTCGTAGCCCCGGGCGAAGATCGTTGCCTAGTGGAAAGTCGCAACTTATTTATTGTGGAAATTAATTGTCCAAGCTATCCCTTATGGGAACAGGTGGCACTGCCATATACTGTCAAGCGCATCGGAGCTGATTTGTTACATTGTACATCCAACACTGCACCTCTGTGGTGCCCCGTTCCGTTAATACTAACTTTACACGATATCATTTATCTGGAACCTCGTCAGCACCGTAGCCCTTCACTTTATCAAGAAATGGGTTGGCACTATCGTCGGTTAGTAGTACCTCGTATATTGAAGAAATGTAAGAAAATCATTACTGTATCTCATTTTGAGTGCGAACGTATCCGTAAAGCACTAGACATTCCAACAGAACGTATCACAGCTATATACAATGGATATAGTCAACATTTTCATGTACAAATAAACATAGATATTTCCATTGTGAAGAAATACGTTCCACAAAGTGGCTATCTATTCTTCTTAGGAAATACCGATCCCAAAAAGAATACAATACGAACCTTAAAAGCATACAACATCTACTTGCAACAATCTAGTATAAAACGCCCATTGCTGATAGCTGACTTAAAGGAAAGCTACATTGACGATTTATTGATACAAGAAGGGATTACCGACATAAAATCCAATCTCTATTTTCCCGGCTACATTAGTAACACCGATTTATCTACGCTCTACAATGCAGCATTTGCCTTTCTCTATCCTTCATTACGCGAAAGTTTCGGTATCCCGATGCTGGAAGCAATGGCATGTGGCACTCCTATTATTACAGGAAATATATCTGCTATGCCTGAAGTAGCTGGTAGTGGAGCCATAACTATAGACCCGTTTCAGGCAGAAGACATAGCTCACGCTCTTTTGCAACTTGAAACTGACTCCACGCTCTACGAACAGCAGAAAGCCTATGGTCTGGAACGCGTCAAAAAGTTTTCATGGAAGAAAACAGCCAACGAACTCTATGCTATTTATGAATCCTTTAAAGCTCTAAACTCATGATAACCGGAAGAGACTTTATTGTCACCAGCCTACAACCTTGGGACATAGAAATTGGTAGTACAATTAAAAATACAGCTATGGAAATATCTAGACAAAACCGCGTACTCTACGTCAGTACACCGCTAGATATAGCATCACGTTTACGCTCATTATTACATAAAGATATATCTGCCTCTTTTCGCCGTCGTATAAATGTGTTGCATAGTAAAGTATCCCCCCTGCGGCAAATCAACGAAAACATGTGGGTACTCGACTGCCCATTTACCTTACTATCCATCAATAAGTTCCCGACTCTATTATTCAACTTTTTTAACCGTTGTAACAACAAAAAGCTGGGCAAATGGATAAAACAGCAATCTCAATACCTTGGTTTTCATAATTACATCCACCTTATTGATACGGATATTTTCCGCAGTCAGTATTTAAATGAATATATACATCCGGTTCTATCTATTTATTATCGGAGAGACTATATCATAGGTTTCCCATACTGGCGCAAACATGGTCTGCGCATGGAACAATCCCTCGTCAAGAAGTCGGACATTGTTCTAACTAATTCGAATTATTTTGCCAACCAATTAAAGGAAATTAATCCCCACACATATGCTATCAATACAGGGGTCAATCTGGAACTGTATAATGCCACGCAATTTTTTGACTATCCTGCAGACTTACAAGCAATTCCTTCGCCGATTATCGGATATACCGGTGCACTCATCGAAAGTCGCTTGAACAGCGAACTACTGTATGAAGTAGCAAGCCAATGCGTTGATTATCAATTTGTATTTATAGGTCCCGAAGATGAACATTTCATGCAACATCCTCTACATCAACTTGCAAATGTCCATTTTGTAGGACGTAAAGAAGTAGATGAACTCCCCAAATACATACGTTATTTTGATATCTGCATCAATCCACAAATAGTGAATCCTATAACAGACGGTAACTATCCTCTTAAAATAGACGAATATTTGGCCATGGGAAAACCCATAGTAGCTACTAGTACGCATACCATGAGAGATGTATTTGCTCAGTATGTGCACCTAGCCAGCAATGTCAATGAATTCATCCGTTGTATAAAAAATGCAATTTCTGAAAGTGAAAACAAGAAGTTAGAACAAGACAGAATTAACTTTGCTCACACCCATAGCTGGAGCCACAGTGTAGCGAAAATATACAAAGCAATTGAAGAGTTTGCTCCTCAGATAAACCAAACATAATTACAACTATGGTCTCCATCATCACCGTTAACTACAACGGCCTTACCGACACTTGCGAAATGATCGCCTCATTTCGTAAATACGAAACATATCCCTATGAAATAATTGTAGTGGACAACGGCTCCCGTAATCCCGAAGCTGACGAAATCAAAACGCACCACCCCGAAGTAAAAGTCGTGCAAAACACCAACACCGGATTTGCCGGAGGCAACAATACAGGATTAAAAGTTGCCGAAGGCAGCTACCTGTTTTTCCTCAACAACGACACAATAATTAAAGGCCCGATACTGGAAACTCTCATCCACCGCTTGGAAGCAGCTCCGGAAAACGGCGGCGTCTCCCCTATGCTGAAATACAGCTATGCGCCCGACACATTACAATATGCTGGTTTCACTCCATTCTCACACATCACGCTACGGAATTCCGCCATAGGCTTCAATGAAAAAGAACAACCTTGCTATCAGACAGCACGCGAAACCGCCTCCCTACATGGTGCCGCCATGATGATACGCCGCGATGTTCTGCAACGAGTAGGTCCAATGACGGAAATTTATTTTCTGTTCTACGAAGAATTTGACTGGTCAGCGCAACTGCACCGGGCCGGATACAAATTATGGTACGAACCGAAGGCCGTAGTCTATCATAAAGAAAGCATGACTGCCAAGAAAGGAACTCCTTTAAGAGAATTCTATCTTTCACGCGCCCGCATCCTGTACGCCCGACGAAATATAACGGGAAGTGAAAAGATCCTGTCCTGCCTATACATTGCTTTTATCGCCGCACCTAAAAAAGCGGTGATCTATCTGCTACACGGAAAATTTCAGCTGGCAGCGGCCGTTATTCGTGGAACTTTTTACGGACTTATTTCATCAAAACAATAAACACCAATTATATCCCAAAAATTACCAAACTTTACTTCCTTGTATTTTTACCTTTGCCTCCATTTAATCCATTTATTTCAAATTATGAAAAAAATTATCTAATTCATTTAATTTGTCCATCACCAACAAAAATGGTGTAGAGATTTTCAGTGTCCAAACCGAGACCGAACACATGAAACTGGAATTTATCGTATTGGAACTTTTTGCCCGAGGCATAGAGAAGTTACTGGAAGACAAAGGCAACATCAGTACGCGCATGGAGCGAATGTTAGGAACTCTTCGCGATGTCACCCGCCGTTTCAGGCACACCCCAGACAAAAAAGGCTAATAAGACTGACTGACAGATGTTTGTGTATAATAATCGCAATGCGCATTTCAGCGCAAGAGCCCCACCAAACGTTAAGGAATAATAAATCATCTCTTTTTTCAAGATGTGCGGTCTTGCCCTACCAAACCGCTTTCACGATTATTCTGACAACGGGACAAACGGGCAAGACCGCACATTCCAGCCGTATTATCAATGATTATCTTTGCTGTCGCTAAGAGAAAAACGCTACGAAAAAACGCTGTCGCCACACTAAGCAACTCCGCTTTACGCAACCTTTTCCCACGAACAAATAAATTAATAACAAAACAAGCAAAAAATGAAAAGAAATTTCTATCTACAGCACCAGCTCATGGCCATGCACGACCCCCGAATGCAAAACCTGTTCGACAAGGAAGGCCCCAGAGGTATAGGAACCTACTGGATCATCATCGAAAAACTATCCTTACTGCCCGACGCCAAAGCGCAACTGAAATATCTGCGCTCTTCCACGAGCAAAAAGTTGTCGATTACCTACATAGAGAAAATCATCCGCAACTTCCAGCTTTTCGTACTCGAAGAAGATGGGTCCTTCAGTCCCGAAGAACTGAATCCGGTGAAAAAGAAGGAGAAAAAAACGGCAAAAAGTGATAGAGCAAATGCCGTTGCTGATGCAAAAAATGACGAAAATCGGCAAAAAACCGCAGAGGAAAAAACGGAAAATTCGAACGAAAAACAAGCTAACGCGCTAAATACCAGCACCGATAAAGAAACAAGCCGTGAAGTATTTAAAGAGAATATAAAAGATATAACAACATCAGCAATAAAAGAAAAAGAAACTGCTGCCGCTGATGATGTCAATTTCAATCCCATACGTCCCTGGCAGGAAGTAGTGGATGGACTGGCCGTGAGAACACCCTGGCTGGAAGCCGCCTGCATACACAGCGGCTACGGAGAGCTGCTGATGCGACACATCGAGACGGCCGTGGACTGCTTCAAGAAGCATATCGAAGTCTACGACAAATGGCACAACCTGCTGAGCGAAAGCGATGCACGCCGTTATTTCGTGAATTTCACAAATCCCGGACAGCACACTTCGCAAGCCCTGTACGCAACCCTCATGGCACTCGACGCCAAGCAACAGTCCGCCGCTCCACCCGACCCTTACCGCTACGAACAGCGCATCGACGGTCGACGCACCTACCTGGGTTGTCTCATCCCCGACAATGCCCCGCCCCGACCGGACAACACCGCTTTCTGGAATGAAACCACGAACTCATGGAGATCGTAAATTCACACCGGGCAAAGCAAATGCCACATCCGGGCAAGGCAAACGCCACACCTGAACAAGGCAAATGCCACACCTAAGCAAGGCAAATGCCGCACCTCACCCCCATCCAAGTGTGGCATTCGCCCCCACGAAATGTGGCATTCGAGACGCTGAAGTGTGGCATTTCCAAACGATTTTGCAAATGACTTCACAAATGAAGTCCGCTAATAATTTTCCAAAAATAAATTCAAACAATTCAACAAAAATGAGAAATTTCCATCAGCACGGCATCAACACCCATGGCCGCACCAGCGGAAAAGTCAAGACCATCTGCCCCCAGTGCAACGACACCCGCGGACACAAAGGCAACAAATCCCTCTCTATCGACCTGGACAAGGGCGTGTGCTACTGCCACCACTGCGGCTACAAGCTCTACGTACCCGACGATGCCGAAGAACGGGAACGCCAGCTGCGAAAAGAGAATTACAATCGTGCCCGCAAGCTCCCCTCCCACTTCCGCCGCCCCGTCTTCGACCCCAAGCGCACGACCCTCAGCGAGAAGCTGGAACAATACTGGACGCAGGAACGCTGCCTGGCGCAACACCTGCTGGCCGACCTGCGCATCACCGAAGAACGGGTGAGGCTGCCCGAAAGCAACGAAGAGGAGAACTGCCTCTGCTTCAATTACTTTGAAGGCGGCACGCTCATCAACACCAAGTATCGCAGCGGCCGGAAGCACTTCATGATGGTGAAGGGCGCCGAGCTGATCCCCTACAACATCGACGCCATACTGGACACCCCGGAATGCATCGCCACCGAGGGTGAATTCGACGCCGCCGCCTTCATGACCGCCGGCCGGAAGGATGTCATCTCCGTGCCCGCCGGCGCACAAAGCAACCTCAACTGGATGGATCGCTTCGTAGAAAGCCACTTCGAACCCAAGAAGCTCATCTACATCGCCGTCGACGAGGACAGCTCCGGACGGTTGCTGAGCCAGGAACTGGTGCGGCGCCTCGGATCGGACCGTTGCCGCCTGGTGCACTTCGGTCCCGAATGTAAAGACGCCAACGAGCACCTGATAAAGTATGGCGCGGAAAGTCTGCTCATTACGCTGGAACAGGCTGAAGAAATCCCGCTGGAGGGCGTCTTTACCGCCGAAGACCGTCAGGAGCCTCTCCGCACGCTCTTCGAAAACGGGCTGCAACGGGGCGCTGAAACGGGCTGGGCCAACCTGGACGAAAACTGCACCTTTGAGACGGGGCGCCTCGCGGTGTGGACGGGACGCACCGGCGAGGGAAAATCGGAATTCATCGACGAACTCGTCCTGCGCCTCTGCCTGCGCCACGAATGGAAAATCGGCTTCTTCAGTCCCGAAAACATGCCGATGGAATACCATCTGGCCAAGCTCGCCGAAAAGCTGACCGGACATCCCTTCCGCCCCGGACCGGGCATGACGGAAGCCCTCTACAACCGGACGACGCGCTGGCTGACGGACAACGTGACGCACATCTTGCCGGACTCGGGAAGTTATACCGTGGACTGCATTCTTGAGAAGGCCCGCCAACTGGTGCGCCGCCGCGGAGTGCGCATCCTTGTCGTCGACCCGCTGAACCGCATCGACCAGCAGCTGGAACCGGGACAAACGGAACTGCAATACATCACCTCGCTGCTGAACAAGCTGAGCCGCTTCGCCCTGCAACACAAGTGCCTCGTTATCCTCGTGGCGCATCCGCGCAAGGTGAACCGCAACACCACCAACGGCGAACTACGGCGGGTGGAGATGAATGACATCAACGGTTCCGCCAACTTCGGCAATATGGCCGACTTCTGCTTTACCGTAGACCGGAATGACGCGAAAGAAATCGTCACCATCTACATCGACAAAGTGAGGTTTAAGCATCTGGGCAGCGCCAACACCTGCGCCAAGTTCGTCTACAACCGCATCAACGGGCGTTACTGGCCCTGCGAGGAGGATATCGTGCACCGTGCCGATGGTGACAAACCGGGACCGGTGAACACAGTGTTCGACAATGAAAATTGGTTGAAAAACATTACAGAAGAAAGTTGTCTATTTGATTAATATTCAGTATATTTGTAGAGATAATAGACTCACAAAAAAGAACAATTTATTCAAATTAAAGTATGATGAAAACTGATGATTCTATCTTAGAAGTCTGCTTCCTGATACGCAGCTACGGGAAAGGCGAACTGGCCATGTGCTACATTCACGGAGTGACCCAACAGGCAGCAGTCAACCGCTTCAACACCTGGATACGCAAAGCGCCCGGACTGGAACAACGCCTGCTGGAAATGGGAATGAGCCGCACGGGCAGGAACTACACTCCCGCCCAGGTGCAAACCATAGTCAATGTTTTCGGGGAGCCTTAGAAAAGGGACGAGGAACAAGGGGACGAGTTTGTTCCCTTGTTCGTATGCCGGAAGTAGAGCCGTGGGAAGTAGAGTATAATAATCACAAAGTTATTGCCGGTCAAAAGAAATTTCCCTAACTTTGCCACAAAACAAGGCTGAATCGTATAAAATACCCCATTCTGCATCTGGACCTGAACACGGGCAAATATGACGAAAAGCGCAGCCTTGACGATGTGCTGAACGACACCCTGCACTTTTAGGAGGATTTGTACGGAAGCTCGCCAAGCGAAGTAACCCCGGAGCTGCGCTTCAAGGGCATTATCAGGCGTGCCGCCGAGAAGGCCGGACAGCGAGTGGTCATTCTTGTGGACGAATATGACAAACCCATGCTCCAGACACTCGGCAACAAGGAGTTACAGGACGAATACCGAAACACGCTCAAGGCACTCTATTCGGTGATGAAGACGCAGGACAGGTACATACGGACTGCTGACAGGAGTGACTAAATTCGGGAAGGTAAGCGTGTTCAGCGACCTGAACAACCTTATCGACCTTTCTATGGACAGGCAGTTCCAAAGCATCTGCGGAATAACCGATGAAAGGACAATCCAATAGCGGTGATCTATCAAAGCGGGTATCTGACGATAAAAGGATATGACGAGGAATTTGACATCTATCGGCTGGGATTCCCCAACAAGGAAGTGGCAGAGGGGTTCATCAAGTATTTAGTGCCCTATTATATGCCGGTGAAGAGCGATGAATCGGTTTACTTCGTATCGAACTTCATCGCCGATGTACGCAAAGGCAACCCCGAACAATTCATGAAACGCCTCGCCACCATGTTTTCCGACACGGACTATAAGATTGTGGGCGACGCCGAACTCTACTTCCAGAACGCCTTCTTCATCGTAATGCGCATGTTGGGATTCTACACCAAAGTGGAACGCCCCACAAGCGAAAGCCGCATGGATATGGTGATAGAAACGAAAGACTACGTCTATATCGTGGAATTCAAGCTGGACGGAACACCTGAAGAGGCTCTGCGCCAGATAGAGGAAAAGGGATACGCCAAACCCTTCGCCATGGACAGCAGGAAGCTATACCGAATCGGGGTGAACTTCTCGCTGGAGAAAAGAAGCATTGACGGGTGGAAGATTGAGGAATAAAAACAAGCGGAGGAATCCCCCCCTCCGTACCTCGTTATTTTTTGGGGACTACACGAAACCTCACATAACCTCCGTTAACCTCATTTATCCTCACGGAACCTCACGAAACCTCACGGAACCTCTCTCCGCGTCGTCCGCCTGCCGTATCTTTGTTTCACCGGAGCGGAAGAAGAAAGTATCTCCT
>OHQM01000489.1_pt1 | contig 21356 bp, 22 predicted proteins | sample 1577941 | NCBI WGS metagenome assembly OHQM01 (sample SAMEA3879604, study PRJEB24766) | human gut metagenome | biome: human-associated habitat; feature: feces | place: USA | collected 1985/1987
CAGCTTTTCCAGAAGTTCAGTGCTCCATGTGCGTTCTGCCACATTCAGAAGATTCGTGCCGGAGGCGTCGGAAACGTCTGTGGCAAGCACGCCTGTCAAGCAAAAACGTACATAGTCCTTCGGCAGCAAGACATGGCGGCAGTGCGCAAAAATTTCCGGCTCGTGCCTCCGCACCCAAAGGAGTTTTCCCGCCGTGAAGCCCGTTAATGCGGGATTGGCACTGATCTCAAGCAGGCGCTGTGCGCCCACGCGCGCGTTGATCTCGTCGCACTCGCTGCGCGTTCGACCGTCGCACCATAAAATTGCCGGACGCAGCACGCAGCCCGACGCATCGAGCATCACAAGGCTGTGCATCTGGCCGGAAAAGCCAATGCCGAGAATTTCCTCCGGCGCAGCACTACTATTTTTGATTACACAACGCAGCGTGGCGACCGCTGCGTTCCACCAGTCCTCCGGGTTTTCCTCCGCCCAGCCGGTTTGCGGCTGACGCATAGGATATTCCTGCGCTGCCTGCGCAATCGCATTTCCTTCCAGATCGTATAGGACGGTTTTCGTCCCGGATGTGCCGATGTCGATTCCAATAAGATAGCTCATAGTGTCTCCTTTTAGAAAGGGCCGCCAACGCAATGCAGCGTTGGCAGCCCGGCAAAACAAATCAATCCCGCTTAGACGGAGGGAGGATTGAGGTACATTGCGCGAACCTCGTCCGTCAGATTCTCGGAAAGGATGCCCTGCACCGTGCAGTAGATGCCTTCGGCAACATAGCCGAACGGAGCCTGATCGGAGGGACGGCTGGTCGGATGTGCGCCGGACCAGACCTGCAGGAAGGCGTTCCAGCCAATGAAATAGGGGTCGTCCACGATGGTGGCGGCAACCTCACCGTTGGTCATCAACTCGTTGGTGGAGGTATTGAAGTCGCTGGCGATGATCTTCACGGAATCGCCCATATTCATGGAACGAACAGCGGAGGCTGCACCGGTCGCACCGAGGCCCTCGCAAACAAAGACGATGTCGATCTCGGGATTCTGCTGGAGCGCGGAGAGCGTAACGGTCTCGGCCTTGACGACCTCACCCTCGTGATTCAGTTCCGCAACGACCTTCAGATTGGGATACTTTTCTGCGCAGGTGTCCTTGAAGCCGTTCAGGCGCTTTTCAAGGTCAACATTGCCGGGAACATACAGGACGGCGACCTCACCGGTGCCGCCGGTCAGTTCGGCTGCAATGTCGGCAGCGACGCAGCCGAAGGTGTAGTTATCCGTGCCGACAAAGCCGAGGTAATCGCTGTCGGGCGAAGCAACGTCAAAGCCGACCACGGGAATACCCGCGCCGATGGCCTTGTTGATGGAAGGAATCAGCGTGTTGGAGTCGGCAGAGGTAACAACAATGCCGTTGGGTTTCTTGGCGATGAGCTGCTCAAGTGCCTTGGCCTCAGCCGCAGCATCCACTTCCGCAGGGCCGACCAGTTCGGTCTTGATGTGCGCGCCCATCGCCTTGGCCGCGTCAGAGAAGCCGGCATAAGTCCAGTTGAAATATTCCGAACCTTTGGAGAATACGACCATGGAATACAGTTCCTCTTCCTGCTGTACGGCTTCGCCGTTGTTGCCGGTCTTACCGCAGCCGACGAGGCAGGCAATGAGAAGAACGAGCGCTGTGAGCAATGCGAGGGCTTTTTTCATTTTTCTTTCCTCCTTGATGATTAGGTTTTGGCTTTTCTTGGGAGTTTGCGTTTCATTCCTTTAAGCCGTTCGCTGAACACCACAGCGAAGACCAAAAGTACACCGGTAACGACGTCCTGATAATAGGTGGACAGGCCGCTCATAATGAACGAGCCGTTGATAAACGCCACAAAGATCAGGCCGAGGATTGTGCCGCCGATGGAGCCGATACCGCCGTGAATCATGCTCGAGCCGCCGATGGCAACAGCCGTGATGACACGCGTTTCGATATTTAGGCCATAGCTGGCATTGGCGCTGCCGTAGAAGAAGCAGGCCATGATGCCCGCAACACCGGCAAGCAGAGACGACTGCATGTATACAAAGCGGAAAAAGCGGCGCGTATTGATGCCGGAAAGTTCTGCGGCATTCGTGTTTCCACCGACGAAATACACCTGACGGAAATAGCGATTCTTGCGCAGCATAACTGCATAGAATACCGCCAAGACGATCAGCACCAGCAGCGGAATGCTCATGCCGAAATACTCATTGAACATAATCGCGGAGAAGTCCTCCGGGAAACCGGAAACCACATCACCGGAGGTAATGACCACGTTCATACCCTTCAAGATAAGCTGCATAGCCAGTGTAATGACAAAGGGATGCACAGCCAGCTTGCGGATCATCAGGTCATTCAGGAAGCCGATCAATGCAGCGACGAGCAGAACCAGCACCATGGCCAAGGGGTAAGGAATCCCGCCCTTCATCATAAACGCAAACAGAATTGCGCAGAAGGGCATTACACCGGCAATGGACAAATCGATACCGCCGGAAATGATCACAAGCGTCATGCCCAGCGCCATGATCCCCTCGAGCGCGTAGTTATTGATCATGGTCTTGATGTTATAAAGAGAGGCATAATGCGGGATCGCAATCGACATCCCGACAAAAATCAGGACCGTCAGCGTAACCACGACCCAGATCTGCTGATCGACCTTTTTCAGCCGTCCGCCCACGGCCTTCAGCGCCCGCGCGGGACGCGCGGAAGGATTCTTATCCATTGGCTACCTCCTTACTGAATGCGATGGCCATGACGTCCTTCTCCTCCAGCCGATCGTTTTTGACCGTTCCCATCTGTTCCCCCTCGTGCATCACGAGCACGCGGTCGGAGAGTTTCAAGATCTCCGGAAGCTCGCTGGAGATCATCAAAATGGCAATGCCGCTCTCGGCAAGTTCGCGCAAAATCTGGTGAATCATCGCCTTTGCGCCCACATCCACGCCGCGCGTCGGCTCGTCGATGATCAGCACACGGGGTTTGGTCGCCAGCGCCTTGGAGAGCAAAATCTTCTGCTGGTTGCCGCCGGAGAAGCTGACAGCCGGTTTACGAAGATCGGGCGGCTGGATGTTGAGCTTTTCAATATATTCACTGCCTGTCTGCGCCATTTGAGCAAAGTGCAGCGCGCCGAGGAAGCCCTCATAGTCCTTGATGGAGGAAGCAGCGACGTTGTCCGTCAAGTCCTTCGTGAGGAAAAGTCCCATTTCCTTGCGGTTTTCCGTCACATAATAGATCCCGTTCTTCACCGCATCCCGCGGAGAGTGCAGCTTGACCTTCTCGCCGCAGTAGAACACTTCGCCTGCGTCCAGATGCTCCATGCCGAGCATCCCGAGGATGCACTCCGTGCGTCCTGCGCCGACCAAGCCGAACATTCCGAGAATTTCATAGGGGCGCAGCTCAAAGCTGATTTCGCGGTACCGTTTTCCCTGCGTAAGTCCCTGCGCACGAAGCACGGCCTGCCCCGGCTCGCGCGAGGCCAGCAGATGCTTGTTATAGTCCAGCTCGCGCCCGATCATCATGCTGATGAGGCGGTCGATGGACATCTCGCTGCGCTCGAGGGTGCCGACCATGCTGCCGTCGCGCAGCACCGTCGCCCGGTCGGACAACTCCATGACCTCCGAGAGCTTGTGGCTGATAAAAATGACGGTCAGGTCTTTCTTTTCCTTGATGGAGCGCAGCAGCGCAAACAGGTGCACAATCTCGCGTTCGGAAAGCGAACTGGTCGGCTCGTCCATAATGAGAAGGTCGATGTCTTTTGCAAGCACCTTGGCAATCTCGATGACCTGCTGCATGCCGACGCTGAGCGTTCCGGCCTTGACGGCGGGATCCACATCGATGCCAAGTTCCTTCAACTCCTTCCGGGCCGTCTCCAGAAGCTGCCTGTCCTTGATAAAGCCGAACTTGTTCACAGGCTCGCGCCCGACCATCATATTCTCCGCAACGGTCAGGTTGCCCGCAATACTCAGTTCCTGATGTACAATCCCGATGCGCTCCGCAAAGGCATCGAGCGGATTGTGGAGTTTGATCTCCTTGCCGGATTTAAAGATTTTTCCTTTGTCCGGAATGTAAACGCCGCTGATGATCTTCATTAAGGTAGATTTCCCCGCGCCGTTTTCTCCGATCAGCGAGTGAATCTCTCCTTTCCGGACGTTGAAGGAAACGTTGTGCAGCACTTCGACTCCGCCGAAGGAGATTGAAATATCTTGCAAAGCAAGAATATCTTCCATTTTACGTTTCCTCCTTTTTTGCTTTTTTCTTTCTCATTCCTTTGACTCGGTCAAGAATCAGCGCCGTGATAAGCATGACACCGCTGATTGCATACTGCGCTTCCGCCGGGCCGTTGAGCATGATGAACGCATTGTTGACGATGGCCACGAGGATCACGCCCATGAGCGTGCCGACCATGTTGCCTTCGCCGCCCGCCATGACCGCGCCGCCGATGACCGCAGCCGCGATCGCGCGGCTTTCAAAGCCGATGGCATAGCCCGCAAAGCCCATGCCGTAGCGGCTGCTTATCAGGATTCCCGTCAGCGCCGCGAAGAAGCCGCTGATGCCGTAGCCGATGATCTTCAGCCGTACCGCTGGAATGCCGGACAGCACCGCCGTAACAGGCGACGTGCCGATCAGATACATCTGCTTGAACACGGACAGCTTGAACAGGCAGAATGCCATGATCGCAGCGCACACCAGGGAGATAATGACCATCATCGGGACACCGAAAACGGACAGTCGGCTGAGATTCGTGAAGGATTCCGGCAGGCCGCTGATGAGGTAGCCGCTCGTGAGCACATAGCAGCTTCCGCGGACGATCGCATTCATGCCAAGTGTCGCAATGAAGGGAGCCAGTCCGATCTTCGCCACAAGGAAACCGTTGAGACTGCCGACGGCCGCTCCGATCACGAGTCCGATCAAAAGTGTCGGCACCAGAGGGAAGCCGTTTTTCACCAGCGTCGAAGTCGTAATGCCCACCAACGCAACCACGGAGCCGACGGACAGGTCTACTCCGCCGAGGATCAACACAACGGTCATACCGCACGAGAGCAGCAAATCGAAGGTCAAAGAGGTAAAAATGCCGGAGAAATTCGACGCGGATAAAAACGTCCCCGGCAGGAGCAGCGTCATTGCAACGATCAGGATCGCCGTTAAAATCAACAGCGTCACCACGCGGCCGTCGAGCACTCTCCTCAGAGTCTTGCGTTTGGTGCCCATAGAGAAAACCACTTCCTTTATTCAATTAGTGTTGTGAGAATCGCCAGAAAATCGTCACATTTTTGTTGATTCCTTGTCGCTTCTTAATATTAGCACACCATTTTTCAAATTTCAAGTGTTTTACTAAAAAAAATTAAATTTATTAAAATAATACTTGAAAAAATTCAAAAGGGCTGTTATACTCAAAGCGTCCAAGCCGGTTAAGCCATTCCGTTTGATCCTCGGGCAACTGCGGCCCATGCGCCGAAACACCCTTTTGCTCATCGACAGACGAAAGCGCGCCGGGAAAATTGAAAGGAGCAATTCTATATGTTTTTATCCAACGAAGATATGCAGAAGGTAACAAAGATCCTCGAGCATTACGAAAAAGAGATCGACCTGACCACTACCATTCCGCTGGAGGAATATGAAGCCCGCTACGAAAAGGTCTGGAAGCGTATGGAAGGAAAAGGCATTGACGTCGGCTTCTTCTATTGGTTCCGCGAGATGCCCGGCGACGGCGCTTATCTCACCGGCTACAACCCCACGCTCGAAAAGGCCAGCGGTGCCATCGCTCCGGGAAAGCGTCCCGTGCTTCTCGTCGGCCCCGAGTCCGGCCTGCTGGCCGAGGAGGTCGGGCTGAATCTCGAAACGCATTTCGTCGATACCTTCACAATTCCCGGCGAATACTATGAAGGCGTCACAAGCGAGCGCCTGCCCGACGTCCTGCGTGCCTATGTCGGCAAGGAAATCAAAACCATCGGTTCCATGACCTCCCGCGACATTCTGCCCTGCGACATCTACAAGGTATTTACACAGGATGTTGCACCTGAGGCTGAGGTCGTCGATGCTTCGGACATCCTCGCTGATCTGCGTTATGAAAAGAGCGAGAATGAATTTGCCTGCATGGCCATCGCAGACAAGATTGCCTGCGCAGCTACACGCGCCATGCTCGCGGTCATCAAGCCGGGGCTGCGCGAATCGCAGGTCGCAGCCGTTGCGGACTACGTTGTCAAATCTCTGGGCGGCGACGGATATGGCTTTGAGACCATCGTCAACTCCGGCGACCGCTGCAAGACCATCATTGGCCCGGCCGGCAACAAGGTCATCGAGGCGGGCGAGATCGTGCAGATTGGCGTCAGCCCGAGTTATCACTGCTACAAAGGCGTCTGCCGCCGCGCGTTTGTCGTCGGTGAGCGCAATGAAATGCAGAAGCAGTATTTCGCCGTGCTGAACGAAGGCTACCAGACCGCCGTGGATGAGCTGGTTCGCGTCTGCGCCACCGGCGACTCCAGTCACACCGTCGATCTGAAAGCGCGGCAGTTTTATGCAACGAAGTTCATTGACGGCAAAAAAATGTCGGACTACCACTATTTCAGCTCTGCGCACGGCACCGGTCTGACCGAATGTCTCGAGAAGCAGCTTATCCATCCCTACCGCGAGATCTACTATGGCAACAACATCGGCATCATGCTCGATATGGGCGTGTATCACTATCCCCACAAGGACATCTGCGGTGGCTGCGTGGAAAGTGCCTTCCATAAGCGCGGCACAGGCGTCGTATGTCTGACGGATCTTCCTGCGGATGTGCAGGAACTGGTTGGCAAGGGACTGTAAAAACAATCGCGCCGTCCGGGGCAGCGTTTCCCCGGGCGGCACAGCCTCTATTTTATCAGATATTTTTATAACATTTTTTATAACTCCATGTTTTTCTCTTTACATTTTTAGGTAATTGATGTAAAATATTCTCAATCAGCAGTCATTTACCGGAGAGGGTGGGATATTTTGTTGCTCGAAGATGTTGTTTCCATTAAACAGCACAACTTAAAAAAACTGATCACGGCAGTTCGCTTCAACGATCAGCTCACAAAGAAGGACATCTCCAACCTGACCTCTCTGAGTATTGCAACGATCACAAATCTTTGCAACGAGTTGATCGGCAAGGATGTTTTGTCTGAGGGCGATTACAACTTTGAGGTGCGCATCGGTCGGACGCCAAACCTGATGAAGTTCCACTACGACCGCTTCTATGTGCTTGCGCTGGACTTTCAGTTCAATAACGCCGTAGGCTTGGCTATTTTGAATCTGCGCAATGAAATATGCTACAGCAATTCCGTGCGCATCAGTTCCACCGCAACGGTCGAGGAGATCGTCGCGCTTGCGCATGAAAAACTCGGCGAGGCCATTGCGCAAAAGGGCATCGAGAAGCAGATCATCGGTGTCGGTGCGTCCGTTCCCGCCGTTTATGACAGCAACGACGGCTTGATCAAATGCAGCTCCATCCAGCGCTATCAGAACGTACCGCTGAAAAAAATCATTGCCGAAATTTTCGGCTATCCTGCCTATGTGGACAACTGCGCCAATCTGCGCGCCATCTCTGCCTATGCCCAGTCCCCTTCTTCGAGCATCGTATGTCTGGATGTCTCGCAGGGCGTCGGCTGCGGCGTGATGATCGACGGCGAGATCCTGCACGGAAAAAACGGCTACGCCGCCGAGATCGCGCATATTCCCATCGGTGATCCCTCGCTCAAATGTCCGACCTGCGGTTCCTACGGCTGCGTGGAGTCCGATCTCAACGTCGAGCACATTGTTCGTCACTTTGCGCAGATCGACCCGGCACTTCCGCTGCCCGAGAAATGGCGCAAATGCGTCCGTCTGCTCTCACAGGATCCGGAGCAGGCCGCGCCGCTGCTTAACCATTGGGGTCATCTGCTCGGGCAGGTCGCCTCCATTCTTATCAACCTCTTTGACCCCAGCGATTTTTATGTCACGGGCTATATTACCGATATTTTCCCGCTGCTTGCAGACGCCTTTTGGCAGGAAGTGCGCAGCCGTTCGGCAGACAGTCTGAAGCTCAAGTTGAATCTGCACATTCCGGAATGCCTCTGGAGCGACGTCTATATCGGTATTTCTGACGCGATGTATCACCGCTGGCTCCCTTAAACATATGACAGAAAAAGAAAAAGCTGCGGCGGGACAGCTCTACCGTCCCGCCGACCCGGAGTTGTTTAGCGCCTGCCAGCGTTCCAAACGTCTCTGCGCTCGCATCAATCACCGCGTTCGTCCGGCAGGCCGAAACCGTCTTTTGAAAAAACTGCTTGGCCATCTGGGAAGCAACGCCTATTTTGAGCCGCCCGTCTATTTTGACTATGGCTACAACACCTTCATAGGCGATCACTTTTACAGCAACCACAATCTGACCGTGCTCGACACCGGGCGCATCACCATCGGAGATCACGTTTTCATCGGCCCGAATGTCGGTCTTTACGCGCCTGCGCATCCTCTGGACATTGAAACGCGCAATGCAGGTCTGGAATCCGCCGCCGGTATCACCATCGGCAACCATGTCTGGATCGGCGGAAGCGTCTGCATCCTTCCCGGCGTGCACATCGGAGACGGCGCGGTGATCGGTGCCGGCAGTGTCGTGACGCGTGACATTCCGCCAAACGTGGTTGCCGTCGGCAACCCATGCAAGCCGGTTCGAGTAATTTTGCAAAAGCCCGTCGAACGGATGTCAGAGGTTTTCGTCAAGCGGCCGGATAAAACAATTCTTAGTGTAAAGGTTCAAAACGCCACCGATTTGTGCTTGTAAAGACAGTTCCAGCACTGATTGGTATGCTGTTTTAAGTTCGGAATGCAGTTTACGACTCATCATCTCGAGCGTTGTAGTGTGCGTTCTCCACAAGCCTGTTTTATAAAAAAGACGGTCATTTGCCTGCATGCTTTCATCCCTATTTGTGCGGATGCAAGAGACCGAATGGTTGATTGTTGTGAACAAAAAAGCAAAGCAAGACGGGCTTGGTATCGTATCTATCCTGACGATTGCCTTTATTGTGTTGAAGCTATCGGGAGTAATAAACTGGCACTGGATATGGGTACTTTCGCCCATATGGATTTCCGCTGTGGTTGCGGTCATTCTCTTCTCGATTATCCTAATCACAGGCAGAATTAAAAAAGGAAAATGGTAACTCTCTGTTTGTAAAAGTGAATGCGTAACCCACACGGCGGCTATCGGAAACGGTAGCCGCCTTTTTAGCTAACCAAATAGTATGCCCTGTTTTCTTTCGAAATATACACCGGCTCTTGCAAAAACTTGACAAATCTCTTCCGGTATGTTAAAAATATCCCACAATTAAGTATTTTCACGAAACAAACGGCAGCAGGAAGCATTGGTTGCGGCCGCCCCGTTCCGATCACAGTGTCTGCCAGCCGGAACGGATTTTGCAGACAACGGTTTTGAATTTCAGAGCCGATACATAGTTTCATCAAAACGAGAGTTCCTCTCGAATTTGGTGAGCTGTGTATCCGCTCTTTATTTTTTGGTACTGACAATTGAATGACCGTCCGAATGGGATATGAAGGAATTGATGGTTGGCCGGGAGATCAGCAATAATTATTATCGGTCTGATTTTTTGCCTACCTACAATATTAACGGTCTTGATTGCGCTTATAGTGGGGTCTGCGGTTGGGGCAGTCAATGGGTTCCTGTATTCCAGGACAGGGCTGGGGGATTTTATCCTGACTCTGTGTATGAACTTTTTAATTTCGGGATCCCTCTTGACCATCATGGCAAACAACGCTTTCTTGCCGGGGTGTCCAGGACTGGTTGCGCTTAATGGTACCACTTTTGAGGCGGTAATCATCATCATTGTTACACTTCTTGTTGCGTATGTGTTCAATTTTACGAAATATGGCCGGCACTGTAAGGCACTCAGCGCCGGAAGCATAGCAGCTGTCCAGTGCGGTGTCAATGTTCGGAAAGTAAAGTTCAGTGCGTTTCTGATTGCCGGCTTTACTGCAGGCGTGATTGCCATTTTGTCTACCATTCGAACAGGGACGGTCAGCACTGGGACAGGGGCGATGTTCCACTTCAATATCATGATCTGCATGATCTTAGGCGGCATGCCGCTGCTGGGCGGAAAGGATGCAAAGGTTGTCAATGTGTCCTTTGGTGCGTTGGGATGTATGACGCTGACAAACGGCATGGTGATGCTGGGGCTTAACAGCCGGGTGCAGGATGTGGTGAAAGGCATTGTGTTTATTATTGTGGCTGTTGGTATGACCAGAATGAGAGAACGGGCCAACGCGATCTGACGTCCCTTGGAGGGCTGAGCCCTCTTAGGAAATATTTCTATTTTGGAGGAGAACTATGAAAAAGCTATTGAGCATGATTCTTGTAGCATGCATGTGCCTGAGCCTGGTCGCATGCGGCGGAAACAACGGAGGCGGCAGCACCGCTGGAAGTGGGAACAGCACGGCTGGCGGACAGACTCAGACTGGCGGTGAAAAAACGAATTCTGATTCGGCATCCCAGGATGAGGGGAAAAAGGAACTTGTCCATTGGACTATGGGCTGTATTGACCCCGGTGCGTGGAACGCGGCCTATGGGCCTGTGTATGACCAGCTGGAGGCGCTGAAGGATGACCTCAACTACGATATCATCTATGCAACTCGCCAGTCCAGTTCTACGGATGACACCTTGGCAGCTGTGCAGAACTTGATCGTTTCTGGAGCAGATGCCCTGGTTCTTGGTAACGATGTGCTCATGTGCTATATGCAGGTTGCAGATATTTGCGAGGAAGCCCAAGTGTACTGGACAATGTATTGGGCTGGTGTCACGGAAGAGGATAAGGTGAAACTCAACGACTATAAGTACTATGTGGGCTCTACTTATGAGGATGAAGAGTATGCGGGCAATTGGCAGGGGAAGGCGGCAGGCGAACTGGGCTGTAAGAACCTGTGCCTCATTGGGGCCCCAGACGGATTTAGCTTTACAATTCGCCGCAACGCGGGTTTAGCCCAGGCCTGTGAGGAATATGGGATCAATATCCTCGCCGAAGAGCGTGACATCACTTTGACCGGCTCCGCTGCTGGCGGTGTGGATATCGTCAACCGATTCCTGGCCACGTATCCCGATTGTGACGGCATTATTATTCAGGGACGTACCCACTCCTGCCTGGCTGGTGTGGTTACAGCCTTGGCCGATGCAGGAAAGACAGAAGAGATTCCTGTAATTGCGATTGATTTTAATATTAACCAGCCCGAGTATTTTGCCAACGGCCAGGAAGCGGCGGTAATTGGTGGTCATCATCTGGGCGGCATGTACAATACCATCCTCCTGACAAATATTATGAATGGTACCCCGCTGACCGACGAAAAGCCCTATATTCTCAATGGCTATATTGAGTTGACCAGCGCGGAGGAGTGTGAGCAGTGGGCTGCCCATGTTTGGGAGGACAACGCTTATCATGGCGATGAGATCTTGCAGTACATCAAGGCGTACAATCCTGATGCGACCTATGAAGATCTGATCGAACTGACCCAAAATTACAGCCTGGAGGACATTATTGCCCGCCACGGGTGATTTGTTGGGCTGAAAAGAATGCAGCGGGTTTCCGCCAACGTGTACCGTTGGCGGAAACCCCGTATCCCGGGAACCTGTGCTACTGATGTGGGGGGACATAGTTGTGAAGAATTCCATGAAAAAGTCGCTGATGTCGGCGCTGGCGTTTATAGCCATCCCCGGTGTGGTGTATTTGGCTTTTCTCTGTGTGCGGCCTGCCGCATTTGGCAAACTGTCTATGCTGACAATGCTGGTCACACAATCCTTTATCAATTCCATTATTGCCTGGGGACTTACATTTAGTATGACTGCAGGAAACCTGGATTTGTCAATTGGCGCACAGATTTCGGTGTCGACCATCGTCGGCTGCCTCCTGTCGCAGCAGCTGGGAATGGTGGGACTTGTATTGGGATGCGTGGGAACATCGTTGGTAATAGGGGTTATTAAGGTGCTTCTCATGCGGATTATCCGCATGTCCTCCATGGTAATCAGTATTGCCTATGCTCTGATTTTGGCATCGATCGGAGGTGTCATTGGCGGCAGCAAGGTGCTGGTGATTGACAGCAGCTGCACGGTTTTGGGACGAGCCCCCTGGAACTTGTTTATATTTCTGACAATGGGTGCGGTTATGTATTATCTGCATCGATACAGCGTCTATGGCGCAAGGGCCCGTGCTGTGGGGGGAAATCCGGTTCTGGCGGAATCCGCTGGTATATCTACAATTAATACCCAAAGTGTAGCAATTATGCTGGCGGCGATTTACGGGGGTGCAGCGGCGCTTCTCTCCCTCAGCTACGGTACCGGCACTTCTATTGAAAACGGGTTGGATACCATTGGCACAGCTTTCCAGGCTATGCTGGGTGTGTTTGTAGCCGGCTTTATTGCCAAGCATGTAAATATTGTCTTTGGTGTGTTCGCAGGAATCCTATCGCTGAATATTTTGCAGACAGGGCTTGTTGCAATCAACTTGGACACAAATTTAAAAAACTCCGTAACAGGTATATTCCTGATCATATTGATGTCTGTCACTGCGCTGCGGGATGCTACCACAACAGAAAAGCTGCGCAGAGAAGCCAGCTTGGCGAACAAGATCAAACGAGAAAGCGTCTAAAGACGCTGATTTCACTTGTAGGATCATCCTGCGGAGGAGAGTGGAGGAACGTGTGCATGTATATCATCAAGGGCAGAGTAATTGATGGCAAGGGCGGTGTGCCGATCGAACGGGGCGCTGTAGTGGTTGATGGAAAGCGAATTGTACAGGTGTGTGAACAGGCGGAGTTGAAGGAGATTCCTGGTGCTCGGGTTATCGAGGTTGCACAGGGAACCGTGCTGCCCGGGCTGATCGATTTGCACTGCCATATTGGCGGTGTCGCCGGAAAACCCTTTATGACAAGCCCGCATGAGGTTACGGTTCGGGCTCTGCCCAAACTGAGGGAGACTCTGTACGGGGGATTTACCACAATCCGGGAATGCGGCGGTATTGGCGCCTATATTCGCGCTTGCCAGGAGGAGGGATTGTTTGAGGGCCCCCGGATTAATTCTGCCGGGATGGGTGTATTTCAGACTGGCGGCCATGGAGATGTAACCCGCGGAATGCTCCTTCCTCCAGACTTGCCTAAAAATACGCTGACATCATGGGGCCTCTGTGCTGACGGTGAAGCGGAGGTGCGACAGCAGTGCCGACGCACTCTCAGTCAAGGCGCAGATTTTATAAAGATTGCCACCTCTTCCGGCGTTAACAGCAACTGCAAGACGGTCAATAAGGTGGAATTTTCGGATTCTGAGGTGCGGGCAGCTGTGGAGGAGGCGGCGCATTTTGGAACGTATGTTGCGTCCCATGCTGTCAGCAATGGGGGAATCAAATTGGCTGCCCGGTGCGGTGTGCGGACGATTGAACATGCGACTTTCCTGGATGACGAGGCTGTAGATCTGATTGCAGAGGCGGATGCCTATGTAATTCCAACCTTCGCATTGGCAAAGGTTCAGTTTGATATGCGGGATAAACTCGACCCCATCGTTGGCAAAAAGATTGCAATTGCATACGAAAACCATTGCCGCACCTGGGAACTGGCGCTTAAGGCAAAATTAAAAATTGGGGTTGGCACAGACTTTTTTCCCGGACCGGACAACGCCATGGAGATGGAGTTGCTGGTAGATTTGGGCATGCGTCCCATGGAGGTCATCCAGGCTGCGACAAAGACAGGCGCGGAGGTCTTGATGCGGGATGATATCGGCGTTTTAGAGGACGGGAAGCTGGCGGATATTATTGTAGTAGCCGGAAATCCCCTGGATAACATGGGGTTGCTGCGCAATGCGGATCATATCAAGCTGGTGATGCAGGAAGGAAAAATCGTAAAACAAATTGCGTAAGGGCTGAATCATTCACTGATATCATGGGGCGGAAATAAACGGGCAGGGAGCAAATGTTTTGCTCCCTGCCCGTTTGTCAGCTTTCTGCAGGACACTGCCTGCCGGTGTGGTCCATGTAGTAGTCGCCGGGGAGGATAATTTGGGAGATTGGCACCACGGTGAAGCCGTTGGACTGAAAGTGCTCCAGAATGGCTGGCAGGGCTTCCGGTGTGTGGAGGGCGGCGTTGTGGAACAGGCAGATGGAGCCGCTTCCCGCTTTGCTGGTAATCCGCTGGGTAATCTCCGCCGCCGAGAGATCCTTCCAGTCCAGGCTGTCCACGTCCCACTGAATGGGCTCCATGCCGATGGAGCGGATGGCGGCTACCACGTGGTCATCATATTCCCCATAGGGACAGCGAATTAGGGTGGGACGCACCCCGGTGATGGCCTCAATTTTGTCGTTGCAGGCGTTTACGTCGGCAATGATTTCCTCGGTGGAGAGGCTGTTGTAGTGGGCGTGGGTGTTGGAATGGTTCATCACCTCGTGGCCCGCGTCATGGAGCGCCTTGACCGACTCCGGGTATTTGTCCACCCACTCCCCCACCACGAAGAAGGTGGTCTTAACCTGGTATTTGGCCAGGATGTCGATCAGCTGCTGGGTGTCCTCGTTGCCCCAGGCGGCGTCGAAGCTGATGGAAACCAGATTGTCGTCCCGTTCCACGCAGTAAATTGGCAGCTGCCGTGTGGCCACGGAGGCCGCCACCGCCGCCGGCACGTTGACCGCGAAGAAGATCGCCGCCGCCAGCAGCAGCCCGGCGCAGATGACCAGCTGCCGTTTTCGCAGCAAAAACACCTTCATAGTTCCAATCCTCCCTGTCTGTTTTGGTACAGTCTATGACCCGCCGCCTCCGGTTATGAGAGAGGAAGGGGGAAAAGAAGCGCGAAAAGCCTGCGGCCTGGGATGCCCTCCCGGGACTTCATATTGCGCCGCCTCTCTCAATTCTGCATAAAAAAGATTAACTGATAAAATGGACTTTGTTTATGTGCACAATGTATAAAAAACTTTTCATAATTTATATATTATTATGATTAACTTTTCATTAAAAATAATACACTAAATACAGCAACACACAGACAACCAGACACTTCTTGAGGCGTTAGGAGGGAACCACATTGGCAGGCCAAGAAAAGGTTGCGTATCTGGAGGAAAAGGCGAAGCAGCTGCGGAAAATGGCGCTGACAATGATTTATACCGCTCAGTCAGGCCACCCCGGCGGGTCCTTTTCTGCGGCGGACATTGTTGCCGCCCTGTATTTTGATGAACTGCGTCTGGATCCCCAAAATCCCAGGTGGGCGGATCGGGACCGGTTTGTTCTGTCCAAGGGCCACGTGTGCCCCATCCAGTACTCCGCCCTGATTATGCGGGGCTTTCTGGATGAGTCGGCGGTGTATACCCTGCGGAAGAAGGGCTCGCTGCTCCAGGGCCACCCCGACATGAAGCGGTGTCCCGGGATTGACATTTCCACCGGGTCCCTGGGGCAGGGTGTCTCCTGCGCCGCCAGCATGGCCATTGGCCTGAAGCGGGCCGGCAGTCCGGGACGGGTGTTCTGCCTGGTAGGCGACGGGGAGAACTGCGAGGGACAGGTGTGGGAGGCCATGTCGGCGGCCGCCAAATACCAGCTGGATAACCTGGTGGTATTTGTGGACAACAACGGGCTTCAGAACGACGGCTCCTGCCAGGACATTATGCCCACCCAGGACCTGCGTGAGAAGTTTGCCGCCTTTGGCTGCCAGACCTACGCCATCAACGGCCACCGCATGGAGGAAATCGTGGATGTGCTGGAGGCAATCCGAAGCAACCGGAGCGGAAAGCCCGTTGCCGTCATTGCCAAGACCGTCAAGGGTAAGGGCGTATCATTTATGGAAAATGTGGTCAAATGGCACGGTGTGGCGCCCAACGACGCGGAATACGCCCAGGCCATGGCCGAACTGGAGAGGGGGCTTGCGGGATGAAAGCGCTGCGAGACGCGTACGGCGATGAGATCATGGAACTGGGCCGGGAATTTCCCAATCTGTATGTCATCGATGTGGATGTGGGCAAGTCCTGCAAGACGCTGCCCTTCCAGGCGGCCTATCCCCAGCAGTATCTGAACGTGGGCATTGCCGAGCAGAATGCTTCCGGTGTGGCGGCGGGACTGGCTACCCTGGGGAAGATCCCACTGGTCACGACGTATGCCGCCTTTGGCAGCATGCGCATCTGGCGCTGCCGGTAAATGTGACGGACGAGGCCTCGGTGGAGTCCATGTTTGCCGAGGCGGAGAAGGCGCTGGGCCGGGTGGACATTCTGGTGAACAACGCCGGTATTACCCAGCCTGTTACCACGGCGGATATGACGGTGGAGGACTTTATGCGGATCATCAAGGTGAATCTGCTGGGTACGTTCCTCTGCTCCAAGCACGCGGTGCCGTATATGAGCAAAAATCACTATGGGCGTATTGTCAGCCGCAGTTCGGTCTCCGGCAAACGGGGCGGCGGAGTGTTCGGCGGCTCCCATATGGACTAAGGAGTGCGCGGACTTAGCCAGGAGGGGAAGCGATCACACAGGTGTTTGCGCAGCGTGCTGCGTGACAAATATTTAAAAGGAGAAGAAACAATGAAAAGAGCGATTGCGTTACTGATGTCTCTGGCAATGCTGCTTGCCCTGCTGGCGGGCTGCGGCGGAAGGAACCAGGCGGACGCCGGCACGGCCAATCAGGGCAGCCGGGCGAACGCGGATTCCAACACCTCCGGTGATGTGGGCACAACCAGATCTGGCAACCAAGCGGTGGTAGACGATAATAAAGTGTATATTGGCTATGTAACCCACTTGACCGGTTCCAGATCGGCCCTGGGTGACTACGGAAAGACCACTATAGATGCGTGGGTGGATTATACCAATAAAAATGGCGGCATTCTGGGTAAGGAAGTGGAAGTGGTTTGGTTCGACTGTGTGGATGACATTCAGACAGCCATCAACGCCTACGAACTGGCCTGTGAGGATGAGCGGCTGTCCGCAGTCTCTCTTTCCACCTACTCTCAGAACTGCATCGCTGTTCTGGATATGGCCGACTCGCATCAGATGCCCACCATCATGGGTGGTTCCGGGGATGCGATCAATGTGGGGAATGAGTATGTCTGGATAACGCGTCCCCTGGATTCCGCTGCTGGCCAGGCTATGGTGACATATATGGGCAAGTTGGGTCTATCCAATCCTGTAATCGTACATAATACGCTCTCCTCCTGCCAGCCCGGTGCTGAGTCTCTGGCGGCGGCATTGAAGGATGCTGGCTACGACTTTGATGAAAGCGCCATGATGTTTAGGTATGAAGATTCTGAGACCAACTTTGCTCCCATGGTGGCCCGCCTGCAGGAGTCCGGCGCGGACTGCATGCTCTTTTTCGGCAATCAGGCTGATGGTGCGAACGTGTCCAAGGCTATCCAGGATGCTGGTTGGGATGTACCGAAGATCGGCAACTCCACTATTTCCCACGCCAATACCATTGGTGCAATTTTATCAAAACTGGGAATCCCAACGGGCCGGGCCTTCCGCAGTGGGAAAAGTATCAGGCGGGGCCTCAAAAGATGTTGGAACTGGGAGAACAGGTAAAGACGATCGACGTGCCCTGTATTCCGGGCGTAGCATTTGCCACGGACTATATGCTGCGCAGAGCGGAGCAGAAAATGGAGCAAAGTGGCATGGGTTAGAATAGCAAGTGAACATCCTGCTGCTTTTTCAGTTGACGGCCCAGATTTGCTTGGGTATAATGAAACTGGATAAATTTCCCTCTCCTATCTATGGGCGGCAATCTGAGAAAAGGACGACTGAGGCGAATGGGTAGTGAAAGAACGCTCCTGATCGGGAGCCGAATTAAGGCGCTCTATGAGACGCTGTCTCCCTCCGACAAAATGATTTCCGACTATATCCTGGCAAACGAGGAGACACTCCAGGGCCTGACCACCACCAGCCTGGCGAAGAACACAGGAACCAGCCCCGCGACGGTGGTGCGCTTCTGCCGGCGGCTGGGCTTTTCCGGCTTCTCCGAATTGAAGTTCAGCCTGCTCAAGGAGCAGCTGGCTCCCGGGGAGGAACTGACAAAGGTGCTCCCAGGCGACTCTGTGGGGGCGATCCGGCAGAAGGTGATCGCCTTTAACCAGCGGGCGGTGGAGGCGCTCTCCCTGACCATGGAGGACGCCGCCCTGGACGCTGCCGCCAGGCTGATCGCCGGGGCGTCCCGGTTCGTAATTTTCAGCGACGGCGGCTCCTCTGCCTCAGCGCTCTGCGCCTATGATGTGTTTTCCAAGCTGGCCATCCGCTGCGAGTACATAACGGACCCATTTTTCCAGGCGATGGCCGTGCGCCAGATGGGGGAGAAGGGGGTGCTGCTGGTGGTGTGCCACAGTGGGCGCTCTGAGAGCGTGATTACCGGCTTGCGCTTCGCCAAGGAGTGCGGCGTGTCCACGGTGGGAATTATCGGCTCCCCCCACACCCCCTGCGCCAAGCACTTGGATGTGCAGATCACCACCAACTTCTACGCGGAGGAGATTCTCAGCGACCTGGCCGTGGCCCGGGTGGGTGAGATCTGCGCGATCTCTGTGCTCCACTCCATCATCGCCTCCCGCTACACCCCGGAACAGGTTCAGCAGAGTAAGCGGCAGATCGCCGCGCTGGAGAGCAAGCGGGATTGGCACAGCAACAGCTGACAGGGGCTCTGCCCCGAAGCATTCCCGTACAGGCCGCCGGCACAGAGGTGCCGGCGGCTTTTTGCCGGGCTTTACGCCGGTTTTGGTTTACAAATGGCGGAGAGAATGGTATACTGACCAGCGGATAAAACGGCTTTGAAAGAGGGTGGACGCTATCAGCCGGGAACAGGTCTATGGGATGCTGCGGGGGCAGGAGGGGGCGTTCCTGTCCGGAGAGGAACTGAGCCGGCGGCTGGGGATCAGCCGGGCTGCTGTGTGGAAGGCCATCGACAGCCTCCGCCGGGACGGCTATACCATTGAGGCCCGCACGGGGCTGGGCTATCGGCTGACCGCCGCCCCGGACGCCCTGGTGGAGCGGGAGATCCGGCGGCATCTGCCGGAGAATATCCCCTGCCCGCAGCTGCGGTGTATGGCGGAGATCGACTCCACCAATTCCTACCTGAAGCGGGAGGCCCTGGCCGGCGCGCCCCACGGCACGGTGGCGGTAGCGAACTATCAGACTGCGGGAAGGGGCCGCATGTCCCGCGCCTTTCTCTCCCCGCCGGACCGGGGAGTGTATCTCTCTGTCCTGCTGCGGCCGCCGCTTCCGCCGGAGGCGCTGCTGGGCGCCACGGGCATGGCGGCTGTGGCCGTCTGCAACGCGGTGGAGCGGGTATCCGATGTCCGTCCGGGCATCAAATGGACCAACGACCTGATGCTGAACGGAAAGAAGCTGTGCGGCATCCTGACGGAGATGGCTCTGGAGGGGGAGACGGGGATGACGGAGTACCTGGTTATTGGGGCCGGCGTCAACGTCAGCCACAGCCGGGAGGACTTTGGCCCGGAGGTGGCGGATATGGCCACATCCCTGGCGCTGGAGGGGTATTCGGTGTCCCGCAGCGCCCTGGCCGCCGCTATGATTGAGGAACTGTTCCGCCTGTCGGACTGCCTGGGCGGAGACTGCGGGGACTGGGTGGCGGCCTACCGGCGTGCCTGCGTCACTCTGGGTAGACCGGTACGGCTGCTGTGGACCCAGGGCCAGCGGCAGGCGGAGGCGCTGGACGTGGACGACCAGTTTGGACTGGTGGTCCGCCTGGAGGACGGAACCGTGACCACGGTGCGCACCGGGGAGGTATCGGTCCGGGGACTGTATGGCTACGCGGAGTAGCGGATGTGGAATCCGGTCTATATTTATTATAATGTATAAAGTGAGGCGGAAAGATGAATTTGCTGTGGGACCTCTTTATCACCTTTGCCAAGGTGGGGGTCATGACCTTCGGCGGCGGCTACGCCATGCTGCCAATTCTCCAGCGGGAGGTAGTGGAGAATAAGCACTGGGCCAGCGAGGAGGAGTTGATGGATTACTTTGCCATCGGCCAGTGCACGCCGGGCATTATCGCCGTGAATACGGCAACCTTTGTGGGTCAGAAGCAGCGGGGGGTCGCCGGAGGCATTTTGGCCACGGCGGGGGTGGTGTTTCCCTCTGTTGTGATCCTTTCCCTGCTGGCGGGCATCATCACCACGTTCTCCCACCTGGCCTGGGTTCAGCACGCCTTCGGCGGCATTCGGGTGTGTGTGTGCGTGCTGATCTGCAATGCGGTGGTGAAGCTGTGGAAAAAGGCGGTGATTGACAAGGCCACATTTGCAATCTTCCTGCTGGTGGCGGCGGGGGCCTATTTCACCCCGGTCAGCCCGGTGCTGTTTGTGGTGCTGGCGGGCCTGGCCGGCGTGACGCTGAAAAATCTGGGAGGTGCGGGGAAATGATGCTGTATCTGCGCCTCTTTTACGAGTTTTTTAAGACGGGCCTGTTCGCTGTGGGCGGCGGCATGGCCACGATCCCCTTCCTCTACGACATGGCTGACGCCACCGGCTGGTTCACCTACAACGATCTGGCCAACATGATTGCCGTGGGGGAGTCCACCCCCGGCCCCATCGGCGTGAATATGGCCACCTATGTGGGCTACATTACCGGTGGAAGCGTGGGCGGCGTTCCCGGGGCGGTTTTGGGCGCCGTGGTGGCCACGGTGGGCCTTGTGACCCCCTCGGTTATTGTGATCCTCATCATTGCCGCGTTTCTGAAATCCTTCCGGGACAACCGCTATGTGGACAGCGCCTTTTATGGCCTGCGCCCGGCCTCCACCGGCCTGATCGCCGCGGCGGGCCTGGGAGTGGTGGTGAGCAACCTGTTCTTCCCCGATACGCTGGCCCAGGGCTTCAGCGTGGCCTTTTTCAACTGGAAGGGGTGGCTGCTGGCGGCGGTGCTGTGGGTGCTGACAAACCGGGTCAAGCAGACCAAGGGGCTGCATCCCATCCTCTTCATTCTGGCCTCCGCCGTGGTGGGCGTGGCGCTGGGAATGTAGCGGATTCTCCAGGCGCAGGGCGGAAGGCATTCTGCCCCGCGCCCTTTTTTGCGCCGGTCTTGTGTTCCCGGAAAAAACCGGGTATACTACAAGGCGAGAGAAACCGACAGGAGGGGAGGATATATGATCTATCGCATTTTGGCGGTGGGCGATGTGGTGGGAGAGCCGGGGCTGGCGCACCTGGAGCGGCACCTGCGCCCGCTGCGGCGGCTGAAGGACATCCACTTCACGGTGGTCAACGGGGAGAACGCCGCCGGCGTGGGCGTCACTCCCGACCAGGTGGAGCGCATGTACCAGGCTGGGGCGGACGTGGTGACGCTGGGGAACCACACCTTCGGCAAGATGCAGATCCGGCAGCGGCTGGAGGAGGACCCCTACCTGCTGCGGCCCGCCAATTACACCGGCCGGGC